>Ga0172379_10003767_pt1 | contig 23551 bp, 20 predicted proteins | sample GrowelOW334metaG_FD_119756 | JGI IMG/M metagenome (GOLD analysis project Ga0172379, IMG submission 119756) | Groundwater microbial communities from an aquifer near a municipal landfill in Southern Ontario, Canada - Groundwater well OW334 metaG | ecosystem: Environmental > Aquatic > Deep...
GCAGCCCGGTCAGTTCTCTGATTCCGGCTCGCTGCAGTTGATTTCACTATCTAAACTCTCAATACCGCTCGAAGTGAAAAAGAATGTGGCGACCGCACCAACAGGATTTGCATTGTTCGATGCATTTCCAAATCCGTTCAACGCTTCTTCCGTCATCCGCTTCCGATTGCCAAATCAAGGATACACCGTGCTGACGGTGACAAATACCCTCGGACGCGAAGTAGCGCGCCTTGTTGACGGACAATTGAATGAAGGTGAACACTCGATTACGTTTAATGCAGAAAGGTTTGCAAGCGGAGTGTATTTTTATACACTTCGGTCCGGCGTTTTGATCCAAACAAAGAAGATGATTCTATTAAAATAAGGACTTTTGTCCTACACAATTGTCCTACTCTACAGTGCCAAATGGCACTATTGTAAACAATAGGATTCTCTTCGGAGAGAGCATTGGATACGAAAGAAATATACAAGTCCATGCGGGAACATGAATATTTTGATAGTGGGGATTTACTGTTGCGTCTGCTTCGGATGTCGAAAAAAAATCATTCCGAACAGGATTGCATAAACAGTATAGACGAATGTTGCCGATAAAAGGAGAGGGGAAGGATTGGTTGTTGAAACAACCTTCAACAGCGCCAATGCACCGATCACAAAATGCGTCATATTCCCGATGGTAATCGGTCTTCCATAGATTCCGCCGAGGAGATTCTCCTTTGCTGTCCAATTCATCATGGCAAACGAGAAATAAAGTGCTCCCGTCAGCTGAATAACGATTATTGCCATCCCGGAAGAGTTGGCGTTAAGATAGAATGAAATTTCCTGCGGAAAGAAGGAACAGACGATTCCCGCCAACCCCATGAATGTTGCGCTCGATGATAATAAGATTTTTGTATTCACAATGTATTATTCTTTCAATTCGATGCAATTCAAGAAGTCAAATACATCGTGTCAGATTATTGGACGTAAGGAACAATAGTAAGTGCCTTCCCGTCGAGCGGACAAAATTTATACAGAAATTCGTACGAACGGTTACAGAGGGGACAATATTTAACAAGCTCAGAAATTTGCTCGTTGGACTTTTTCCCGAGCCACGATTCGCGGAAAGCAGCAACCTCGGCGGTAATTGATTTGCCCACATTTTCAAATGGTATAATTTCCACCTTTGGATCTTCTTCCAGCTGAATGGAAAGTATTTTTTGTTCTCCGCGTCGGATGCATTCCACCGATACCGATTCTCCCGGAGCGTGCCTTGTTAAAACGGAATCAATATCTGCCGAAGAAGTAATTTTTCTCCCGTCAATCGAAACGATCACATCGCCGCGGTCAAGTCCGGCTTTGTATGCTGGCGTTCCCATCTGTGTTCCGTTGCCGATCACCACAGCGGTATTATCAAACTTTACGGAGGGTAAACCGATCCAAGATTTTCCATTGTTTGGTCTTCGAACAAGCAGTCCGGCCGAAGAGAGCAGCGATTCATAATTCAACTTCACTTTTCCGTTGACGTGTTGTTCAAAAAACCGATTGGCGGCAGTTTGATTATTCATTACCGATCCAAGAATTAATCGCAGGTCGTCGAGCGAATATGGCTTTTCCGTGAGACCGTGCAGCTCCTTCGCTCTGCGCATAACATCGTCAAGCGTTTTTCCCGGAACAGTTGTCCGGATGGTTAAATCTAATCCAAGCGCAATAGCAGCGCCGAATTGATAGTAAGAAAGAAACGTGTTTCCCGTATTGCCAACATCGGTAAACAACGCGCCGTCCGTAAACGGGGCAAACTGGCTCATCTCTACGGGAGAAGAGTTGCGTGCGCCGGGAGAATTATAAAGAAGTTGTAGCAACCCGGTGAGCGATTGTGCAAAATCGTCTAGAGACGTCAGTTGTGCACGTTTCATCATCAATGGACCGTAATACGTCGTGAAGCCTTCGGCAAACCAGAGTGCATCGGACATGTTTACTTCTTCAAAATTAAACGGTTCAAGATTGTCAGGACGGATACGTTCAACATTCCAAGAGTGAAAAAATTCATGCGACACCGTGTTGAGCAGTCCTAACGGGTTCGATTTTATGGATTGTGATGATGTAAGCACTGTTGAGTTGCGATGTTCCATTCCGTCGCCGACCGCAAAAGGATGATAATCGCATAAGAAGAGATACTCGTCAAATTCGAACGGAGGAAGCGATTTCCACAATGCCAGATGTTCGAACACGAGCGCCCGCGTCATTCTTGCGTATGCATCAAGATACGATGCGCTGTCACTGCCGTGAAGAACGATCTTCATCTTCATTCTTTTGCCATTCGAATCTACCTCCCACTCGCGAAAGCGATGATTGCTGAGCTCGGTCGGCGAATCCATAAAATACTGGAAGTTCGGAGCGGTAAAGGCTGCCGGATTCTGCGTTCGTTGTAATTGTGTCGCGATCTTCCAGCTGCTTCCTTTTGGAGTGATAAAGGTGAGCGAAATGGGTCTGTCATCCAATCCGCGTCCCCACATAAACGCCGCAGGCATATTCACATGTGCGTGAGTTTGATCGATGCCGAGATATGTTCCGTCAACCCGATCACCAAAAACGGTGTAAGTAAGAATTACGGTCCCGTCGTGTTCCAAAATATTCCATTGATATGGATTTGGCCGGGTGATTGGGAGAGGGCGTTTTTTCCCGTCCATTGCCCGTACATTGTATACGTTTTTGGCGAATTCGTGCAGGGAATAACGTCCGGGCGATGATCGGCTCATGTGTGCTTCGAGAACCGGAAGTGTAATATTTGACCAACGTACTGTTACTTCCGCTTCATGATGGAGAGCATTTTCGAACGAAATGGAATATTCGACTGCTTGAGAATACGCTGTCGAAATAAGAATTAGCGGAATCAACAATGTTCGCATAACGAAACACTCCAAATTGTTTCGGCTGGAGAATAGTTTAAGATGTACACAAGCAATTGGAAAATCAACCTGCTCAATTTTAATACACCAAAAAAGCGCGGCAATGCGCCGCACCGGTACATCGGCGTCGTAGTACAACGATTTGGTTATACTCGAAAATGCATTTCGGGATTATAACCCGCTTATTTTTTCATGTAGTCCGGTAAGAAAAGCGGGAATCAGGATTTTCTCTTCGATGCCGATATGTTTCAACAATCCCCGACGATATTCATGTTACGATTTCATGTCAATCATTCCATCCGTCTGGAGCACCTGTTGAAGACATTGATCCAGACGGCCGTGGGCGTGTGCCAAATATTCAGTGATCTCATGTGTCATCTTTTGATCCGTCACCGTCACCGTTTCTGAGCTGTATTCAAGGATACAAGTCAATATCTGCGATGCATCGCTTTTTACCGGAATAAACCGACTGTTACCTGTCAGTTCTGTGGAATAATCGCGGAAAGTCAACAGTTGATGGAATGAGTCTGTTTGAACGCTAAAAAAGCGCAAAAAAAAATCCACGCTTTTGTTGTTCAATAATACTTAGTAGCCATCTCAAAAATGAATTTTACTATCATTCCGAACGAAGACCCGCCACGAAGTGGTCCCTTAGGGAAAGGGTCGAGTGAGGAATCTCGTTTTAGTAATTGAAGTCAACACCGGGATTTCTCTCCAGCTAAAGCGGGAGAGAAATGACAACGATGATGTATTTTTTTTAATGACTTCTAGTTGTTTCGTCCTGATTCGAAGTATCCTTATTTTTCTTTGTAATTCACGATTGTTGAATTCTACTATATCCTTACCAGAAAAGGACTTTTTATTCATCAAGTTGTTTACAAAGATTTGCAAATTTCTCAATGATGTCGTCGAGTTTTGTCTGCTGTTTTTTAATTTGTCTTGGTCTGATATAGAACCAATTAAACGCTATCCATGCAGTCGTTATACTATACGACAGGGTTGCCATTAATATCGACATTCTCGATGTATATTCATAGAGGTACAAACAAAGACCAATTGACAGCAAAATAAAATAGGCGCTTAATATTGTTGTCTGCAAATACTGCTGTTGTGTTTTAATGGATAATAAGTGATTGAGATATTCTCTCGTGCTCTGAACGATATCGTCATTTTTTAACAACGGTATGCTGCGATTATACACCGATAAATACATTACCATGGCTGTGATAGCCATGATAATCCCAATTTTTGTCGTTTTAAACTGCGGTTGATAATAAACCCAAATACTTATAATAAAGACAGAGGTTGCAACGAGCAAAATGTTAACAACAATCAGCGTTCTGAAATGCTTCATTTTTAAATGACGAACTTTTACAAGTAATTCATTCGCATCCGGAGGACTTGCGGTTTGTTGTATCCATAAGTTCTTAAAATTAATATTACTGTTCATAATGTTTGAATTGTTGTGTCAGCTTTTCTTTAATTCTATGAATTTTCACCCGTATGTTAGCCTCAGAAAGTCCGACGATACCAGCAATTTCGGATTGTTGTATATCTTCCAATTCAAGCGAAATAATAATCCTGTCTATTTCAGGCAGTTCGGCAATACACGCATACAAATATTCAATGTGAGGTTCAATCGTCGGTTGGTGCGTTTCCGTTACATGTAATGGCAATTCGGATTTCGGAAAACGGTTTTGTTTTTCTATATGCCGTAAACAGTTATTCGACGCGATTCTAAAAATCCAGGTACCAATAGTAGCCTCGCTTCTGAACGACGGAAGTTGTTGCCAAACAATGATAAACGTTTCTTGCGCCAAATCCTGTGCTGTGTCGTAATCATTCACATAGCCCATGCACAAGCGAAATATTTTTTGCCAATATATTGTATAAATCTCTTCAAATACCATCAGTGTACTTTTAAGAAATAATCAATTTGATTGAGATACCATTCTGTATCATCATACATGATAAAATGCAGTCCTTTATCTGCATACTTTATCTCAGCCGTTTGTAAATTTCTGTATTGTTCCTGAATTGATGGTTGCATATTCTTGAAATATGATTCCAATAATATAAGTGACGGGCAGGTGATAGTGTTAATTTGCTCACGTAAATCCGTATTGGAGAAATCGCAATACATTCGAGCCACCGTTTGTCTATCCGAGGTGAGACTCCAGCGTAACACCTCTTTTTGTTTTGACGTATCGGCGACAAGATGGGAGATAGTTAATTTTTGCATCTGATAAAATTGTTCTTCAGATGCAGAAGACATTTGTTGTACTATCTCTGAACAATCAATATTATTTTTCGCTTTAAAAGCTGGATTCATCATTGCCGCAAGGCAGGGGAGGGCATCTACCACAATTATTTTGCCAATAAGTTCGGGATAATTCGATGCCACGGCCAACGCCAAGCCTCCGCCCAAACTGTGTCCAATCAAAATCGGATTTTCAATCTTATTTTCTGTGATAAAATTGGCAATTGCTATTTTCCAGCTATTAAATGTTGCATTCGGCTGCGGTTTGACTTCAGCGAACCCTGCCATTGTTAATGAATAACAGGTATAATCTTTTTCATATTTGGACTTTGTTTCGTTCCATACATCTCCCGAACTGGCTAAACCGGGGATAAAAATAATGGTTTGTTTTCCGAAACCGGTTTTTGTTACTTCAAACGGAAATAATTTTGTTTGACCCAAAACAAAACCACCCACGGATAATAACAATAGTGTAATGCCGAAAATAACAGCTTTTTTCATTCTTTACCTCCTACGTTGGTTGTCTTTTAGATACTAGATTTAGCAAAATGTTACAGAGTATTTTAATGAAAGTGGTCTTTAGTATGAAACATGTTTTTGAGTCATAGCTGTCCAAAATAATACCCTTATTGACAAATATTTATCGAAACGAGTGGATTTATGGAAGATATGTTATGTTGAGAAAAGTAAGCCCTCCCCTACGTTTCTTACAGTGTTGGAGGAGATGTGGGAGGGAGCGAAAAATTGGAGGATTGAGCGAGATTTTTCTCCCCCTGACAGCATTGTCCTTTCAGAGAGAGAGAATGATTTCCTTCCCCTTTACAGGGGGGGGGAGGGGAAGCGTGGGGTCGGTGGAAATAATCTTTTCCTAAAAACTTATTCAGCCACGTTGGCGTCACCTCTGAAGGGATCGGAACACGGGCATTAAGCACGGAAGCAAGACAGTTCACTCTACCGTGCGGAGTGTCCCGGTGGCATTCCCAGCAGAGTTTTCCGCCGCCGTGTTTCTGCGTATCGAGCGTAACAAATCGTTTGTTCTCATTTTGTGCGAGCGATGAGTGGCAGCTGATGCAGTTTTCCTGTACGACCAATGTTCTGGCATCATGGATGTGTATTACCTGTGGCTCCAACCGGAACGTAAACATAAATGAATGCCGCGTACCGCCCATTGTTTTGAAGAGATATTTACTGAATTCATTATTGTGTGGAACATGGCAGTCATACATGCGCGAAGATCATCGGATAGGTATGACGTTGTATTACCGACATAGAGAGTTAAAAATCCTAGTACGAAAAATGTCCCCACGGCAAAAAGTACACGAATACGCACTGTTTTAGAGGAGTAAGGCCGTGGATAAGGGAAATGACGAATTCTTTCATAGGTGACATACGGGGATCAATACGGCTGCAATATGCATGCGAAAAATGAAAATGTAAAGGTTGTTTTTAGTAAGACTCACAAAACTTTTTCAAAAAACCACGCACAAAAAACCTGCGTTACTCCCAAATGCTTCTATCGAGAGTCTAGAAAATAGACCCCCACCAAAAATCCACCTGACAGCCGGTTTCTCCACCGCTGGTGGGCAAAGTAGGTGGGAATGGCTCATGTTATTCTGGAAGAATCGTTTTTAGGTGGGTATTAATCATTCGGACCATATTCTGGTACAGATCCCTGCGCATGATTATAGATCGGAGAATCGAGTTTTTGGAAGCGATGGAGATATTCATTTTTTGAAACAGAGTTCACCCAGCGACCAGTCAGCATGCCGAGTCCAGTAATGGCGATAAAAATGCCGACAACGAGTGTACCGAAGACCCATGGTGCAATGGTGGCGGATTTCTGTTTTGTGCGAAGGACGAGAGTCTCTTTCACGGGACATTCTTCAACGCAGCGGAGACAACTGGTGCATTCGTCGCTCCATACCTGTTTCACAGTATGTACTGTAATGTTGGAAGGACAGGCTTTGGTGCAGAGTTCGCAATCGATGCACGATTCTTTTATGCGGGTGATCCGGAACGGTGATAGCATTCCGGCAAGGCCGAGCAAGGCGCCATACGGACAAAGATACCGACACCAAAAATTTTTTATGACGATGGAAAAAAGCATCAATGCGATGATCGCCCAGAGTGCAAACGGTGTGATCTCCGCAAAGAAGAGATACATTTTGATATCCGCAACTTTGTTGTATGGACTGTTAATAAAAATTTCCAAATCGTTGACCGACATGGCGGCGATGGCATACACAAAAAAGAACAGCAGCAGATATTTCAGCGAGCGGAGCGGATAATCCAGCCAGCGCCAGATGTTGATATTTCGTTTGAAGAGTTTCTGTCCGAGCATCCAGAGTGATTCGCTTAACGTGCCGATGGGACACATCCAGCTGCAGAAAGATTTCTTCATGATAACACTTGAAGCGATAAATCCGATTAAAATAACCGATCCGGCCGGGTGAATGGTGTTGAGTGTTCCACTATAGATCCAATGCATCAATCCCATCAACGCGCTGATCGGCAGAAATCCTTCTACCCCGGGAGGACGTTGTGTATACGGTTCGGTACCGACGGTCATACCCCACTGCATGAAAAAATAAAATTCGATGCCGATCCACACACACAAAAGCGCAAATGCCAGCTGCACGGTGGTACGAAAGAATTGAGAATCATTCTTCAGCCGGTCAACCAATCGTCGATACCAGGGAAACGACAAATCTGCTTTGAATTTTTTCCGGCGTTGGCTGGCGAGAATTTTTTTAACAGCAGGACGGGCGCGTCCGATATCGGATATATTTGTCTGATTATGTGGCGCAACCTGAAATGTTATGGTATCGGTATTCATTATCGTTCATTCAATAAAAATATGCATCAGTCGCGAAAAAATTCCGGGACCGGTGGATGGTGCGGGGCAAAAACGTTTTACTGCCACGGATGCCGGAGCGTTCCTCCGGGCATCCGCCTAGGGTCAATTACGCAGCTTTGTATCCATCTTTCTTAATTTCTTTTGCCACATCCAGAATATTCTTTTTACTCAATGAGGCGAAGAAATTCTCTTTGGTGGTCTTCCATTCACTGTGCATGGCACATGGTGCCGCGCTGTTGCATTCGGAATACCCCAATACACAGAGATTCATGATATCGCTCCCGTCGATGGCGACGATGATATCCATCAGTACGATTTCTTCCGCCGGTTTGGCCAGCCAGAATCCGCCGGAAACGCCTTTCATGGAATGCAACAATCCTTTATGAGAGAGTTTCTGGAAGATCTTTCCGAGGAAATGGAACGGAATGTTCAGATGTGACGAGATCTCTTTAATGGTCGTCATCTCGCCCTGTTTTTTTTGGGCTAAATAGATGATCGATTGAAGGGCGTACTCGCACTGTCTGCTGAAGAAGATTGACATAGTGACCTCACATGTATGTTTGTAATGCTTTCATATAATTTGCACGTTCGAATGACGAAGGATCAGCAACCGACTGGTGGCTCATACTTCCGCGCATATCGTTAATCGAAGAGTATTCATGTTCCACCATCCATTGCTGTACTTCCGTCAACACCTCGCGGATTTTTCGCGGACCGTGACGAAGCAACGCCGAGCACATCATGGTGACGTTCGCACCCGCCATGATTAGTTTAATAACATCATCACCGTGATGTACGCCGGTGGTGGCGGCAAGATCGGCTTTGATTTTTTTATACAAGATTCCGACCCACCGCAGCGGCAGCCGGAGCGAGTTGGATGAACTGAGAACAACGCCCGGTTCGATGCTGAGTGAATCGAGATTAATATCCGGCTGGTAGAACCGGTTGAACAAAACGAGTCCATTCACACCAATATTATCCAATCGTTTTGCAACATTAGATAATGATGTGAAGAATGGGGAAAGTTTCACCGCCACGGGAATCGACACCTGATTTCGGACATCTTTAACAATATCCAGATACGTCTGTTCGATATCGTCGCTGGTCATATTCGGATCGGTGGGGATGTAGTAGACATTCAGTTCCAGTGCATCTGCTCCCGCTTGTTCAATCAGTTTCGCATATTCCACCCATCCGCCGTCTGTAACACCGTTAATGCTGCCGATGATGGGGATGCTGACAGCCTCTTTCAGTTTCCTGATATGGTTCAGATATTCATCCGGTCCGCTGTGGTACTCATGCACTTCGGGAAAATACGATGTTGCTTCGGCATAACTTTCCGCATGATAGGTGAGGTGATGATACAATTCTTTTGTTTCATGACGGATCTGTTCTTCGAAGATCGAAAAGAGCACTACGGCCGATGCGCCGTAATCTTCCATCAGCCGAACGCTGCCGACGGTGCGGGACATGGGCGAAGCGGAAGGAACGATCGGGTTCTTGAGATTCAGTCCGAGATATTGTGTTGATAAGTCCATAAATATTCTCCGTTAGATGAGTTGACCTTCGCCGTTCCGGTAACGATCAACTTATTGTGTTAAAGTCCGGTTGACGCTGATTGCGGAGACGCAAAATTCATTGCCGCAAGCTGTTCGTAGTATCTCCATTTCTTATACACATCTTCCTGTGCTTCGCGCAACAGGCGTTTTGCTTTTTCGGGATCCATTTTTGTTAACATCTTATAGCGGATCTCGTTATACGCAAATTCTTCGAACTTTACTTTCGGCGGTTTCGAATCGAGCTGGAAGGGATTTTTTCCTTCTTTCATCAGCGCCGGATTGTACCGGTAGAGCGGCCAATATCCTGATTCGACTGCAAGTTTCTGTGCATTCATGCCGTTGCGCATATTGATACCGTGCGCAATACAGTGACTGTAGGCGATGATCAACGACGGGCCGTCGTATGCTTCCGCTTCCAGCACCGCTTTTACCGTTTGCAGATCGTTCGCACCCATCGCAATTTGTGCGACGTATGTGTTTCCGTAACTCATGGCGATCAATCCGAGATCTTTTTTCCCGCCCGGTTTTCCGCCGGCAGCGAACTTCGCAACGGCACCACGCGGGGTCGACTTAGACATTTGTCCGCCGGTGTTGGAATAGACTTCCGTATCTAGAACGAGGATGTTTACATTTTTTCCAGATGCGATTACATGATCCAATCCGCCGAAACCGATATCGTATGCCCATCCGTCACCGCCCATGATCCAAACGGTCTTTTTTACAAGCGCATCGGCAAGCTGTAGCAATTGTTTCGCTTCCGGAACGTGAATAGTTACCAGAACATGTTTTAATTGTTTTACCCGTTCGCGTTGATCGTGAATTTCGGTTTCCGAACTTTGAGTGGTAGTGAGAATTTCGTTCACCAGTGTTTCGTTCAGCTGCGGAAGTAATTTAATCAGCAATTCGCGAGCGTATTCAGTCTGTTTGTCGAGCGAAAGGCGGAATCCCATTCCGAATTCAGCATTATCTTCGAACAGCGAGTTTGCCCATGCCGGACCGCGTCCGTCTTTATTTTTTGTCCATGGTGTTGTTGGCAGATTGCCGCCGTAGATGGAAGAGCATCCGGTGGCATTCGCAACGATGGTCCTGTCACCAAAGAGCTGGCTGACCAGTTTTACGTACGGTGTTTCGCCGCAGCCTGTGCAGGCGCCCGAGAATTCAAACAGTGGCTGGAGGAATTGCGAACCCTTGATCGTCTTCACATCCACTGTGCGTCTGTCCGCTTCAGGAATAGTTAAGAAATAATCCCAGTTCAATTTTTCTGCATCGCGCAATGATGGCTGGGGATGCATGTTCAACGCTTTATATTTCGTCTCTTTTTTGTTCTTTGCAGGACAGACTTCAACACAGATGCCGCATCCGGTGCAATCTTCCGGTGCAACCTGTATAGTGTATGCCTGACCTTTATACTCATTACCTTTGTACAGCATATGTTTAAACGTTTTGGGAGTATTGTTCACCAATTCGTTGTCATACACTTTTATGCGGATAGAGGCATGCGGACAAACCAGAGCGCATTTTCCGCACTGAATGCACCACTCGGAATCCCACACAGGAATTTCGGACGCGATGTTGCGTTTCTCCCACATCGTTGTGCCGACAGGGTACGTACCATCAATTGGCAGTCGGCTGACAGGAATTGAATCACCCTGGCCGGCGATCATCATCGCCGTGACGTTCTTGACGAAATCCGGTGCATGGTCAGGCACAACGGGTGGGAGTTGAATTGTACTGGTAAGTTCGTTTGGATAATCAACTTTAAATAAATTTTCAATTGTTCCATCAACCGCGGCGTAGTTCATCTTTACGATGTCTTCACCTTTTTTTCCGTAAGTCTTTTTAATGGAGGTCTTGATCGCGGTAATAGCATCTTCCTTCGGCAGCACACCGGAGATAGCAAAAAAGCAGGTCTGCATGATCGTGTTAACGCGCGTGCCCATGCCGGTTTTCACCGCTACGGCATTTCCGTCGATAATATAGAACTTCAACTTTTTGTTAATAATTTGTTCCTGCACCGTTCTGGGAAGATTCGCCCACACGCGTTCCTTCGGAAAGGGCGAATTGAGCAGAAACGTACCGCCAGAGCTGATAGAGGAGAGCATATCAAATTTTTCAAGGAACTGCCATTGATGACAGGCAACGAAGTTCGCATTGGAGATCAGATATGTTGAATGGATCGGCCGGGGACCGAACCGCAGATGAGAGACGGTGGTCGAACCGGATTTCTTCGAATCATACACAAAGTATCCCTGTCCGAAGAAGTTGGTCTCTTCGCCGATGATCTTAATGGAATTTTTATTTGCGCCCACCGTACCGTCTGCACCGAGACCATAGAACAGCGAGCGGATCACATCCGATTTTTCGGTGGTGTAATTCGGATCGTACTCAAGACTGGTATTTCCCAGATCGTCGTTGATGCCGATAGTATAATGATTCTTCGGTTTTTCTTTGCTCAATTCGTCGAACACCGCTTTCACCATAGCAGGTGTGAACTCTTTGGAAGAAAGACCATAACGACCTCCCACAACTTTAGGATATTTTGCAAACTTCACTTCGCTGGTGGTATAATATTCATGCAGCGCAGTAATAACATCCTGATACATCGGTTCGCCGGCACCGCCCGGTTCTTTCGTCCGGTCCAGCACAGAAATCGCTTTGGTTGTCTTCGGGAAGGCATCGATGAAATGTTTTACGGAGAAAGGACGGAACAACCGAACTTTCACAACGCCGACTTTTTCACCTTTCTCCAGCAATGCCTCAACTGTTTCGTGAACGCTTTCGGAACCCGAACCCATGATGACAATAATTCGTTCAGCATCCGCTGCACCGTAATAATCATATAATCGGTATTGCCGTCCGACGATTGATGCAAACTTATCCATCGTTTTCTGCATAATGTCCGGACATCGGTCGTAAAACGGATTTACCGTTTCGCGTGCCTGGAAGTAAACGTCAGGATTCTGTGCGGTTCCACGCATCACCGGTTTGTTCGGGGTTAATCCTCGCAGACGATGCTGTGTGATCAGTTCATCGTCCATCATCGCTTTAATATCGTCGATTGCCAGTTCTTCAATCTTCATCACTTCATGTGAGGTGCGGAAGCCATCGAAGAAATGAATAAACGGAACGCGTGATTCCAGTGTAGCCGCCTGTGAGATCAGTGCAAAATCCATCACTTCCTGAACGTTATGTGAGCAAAGCATACCCCATCCGGTGGAGCGGGCTGCCATCACATCGCTATGATCGCCGAAGATGGACAATCCCTGCGCTGCGATAGAGCGGGCAGAGACGTGAAAAACAGTAGAGGTCAATTCACCGGCAATCTTGAACATGTTCGGGATCATCAGCAGCAATCCCTGTGAGGCAGTAAAGGTGGTTGTGAGAGAGCCGGTCTGCAATGCGCCGTGGACTGCGCCCGATGCGCCTCCTTCACTTTGCATTTCGGTTACGCTCGGAACAGTTCCCCAAATATTTTTTTTCCCTTCGGACGACCATTGGTCGCACCATTCTCCCATATTTGAAGAGGGAGTGATTGGATAGATTGCGATGACTTCATTGGTTTTGTGGGCGACGTATGCGGCGGCTTCGTTGCCGTCGATGTTCACCATTTCTCGTTTAACGTTAGACATAATAATGGACTCCGGATTCTTTTTTAATAAAGATACCGGGTACTTTTGCAAAAAGGTTGCCAAACAAAACTGCTGAAAATGTCAATGATTTGAACGGTTTAGGGGGAGAATATTGTCAGTTGTAAGAATGAAACGATAACGGAGTCTTATTTATAGGAAAGGAAAAACAGGAAAAATTCACCGCGAAACTTGCAGAAAATTTAGAGGATTTATGGAAGGCGGGATGGTATCCCGCTATAGTTCTTTTGTGTTTATGTTAAAAATTTTAGTTCAAGATGTCGGACTCCTTTTGCAAATGCGCAAGAGGTGTCCGACATCGTATGATACATTGTGTTCTTTTGAGTTTTTGGTTTTGCGAGAGCGCCCTTTGTTTCAGGTGTAAGATATTTCGAATGCATGTGTCTGACAATATTTCTTATGTGCACTATGTGCAAATGAGTATAAATTTTTTACACGATCTCACCGGAGAGGATCTTTCGAGCAATGAATTTTGTAAATTCGGAAAAATCCTTGTCCAGCATCCATTTTACCATGCCGAGATTATCTGCCACACGAAGCCCTTTATTTTTCCCGAACATAAAAATGATCTCTCCGCTCTTGTCTCGCGAAAATTTTCGATCGTAATCTAGGAAATCATTTTCTTGATAAGAATATTCGTGCAATGCATCGGTGGTTTGTCCCATATCGGGATATTTTTCCAGCTGGCCGTTCAGCACTTTGATTGTTGCCTCTACATCCGCTTCGGCGGAATGTGCGTTGACGATCTCTTCATTGGCGTAGAATTTCAGCGCAGCGGCAAGATTGCGAGGTTCTTTCTTAAAATAAATCGAAAGAGAATCGATTACTTTCACTTTCTCAAAAGGATTTTCGTTCAGTCCTGCGCGCAACAACTCTTCCACTAGTAGCGGAATGTCGAACTTTGCGATGTTGTATCCGGCCAGATCGCAACCGGAAAAGAACGCGGCAATCTCTTTTGCTTTTTCACGGAAGGTCGGTTCGTTCTTCACCATCTCATCTGTAATGCCATGGATCTCAGTGGACGAAGGAGGGATTGGCATCTCCGGATAGAAACGCTGCAGTAGCATCGTGCGGGATTTGTCCGGCATGATTTTAATGGCACAGAGCTCGATGATCTTGTCTTTGGAAATGCTGATCCCGGTGGATTCGATATCAAAAAAGATGAGAGGGCACTGTAAGGAAAGGGTATCAAGCATCATGGGTTTTATCTCTTAAAAAATGAATGTTGTCATCTCGAACGAGCCGTGATATTTTTCCATGCGGCGACGTGAGAGATCTGTTTATATTCACAGATTTTTCCGCCTGACTGATGTCGGTCGGGCAGGTCACCCGCCAATCAAGTGAAAATTCGGCAGGATTCGAAATGACAGTGTTAATAAAATGTTGTTAGAATATACGAAAAGTTATTGTTCAAGCGATCTTCCCTCCGGTCTTCTTAACGCTATCCCCGCCGTTGCCAGTTTCTCTTCTGCTTCCCGTTCAATGATCACCCGGAGTTCATCCAGCACTGGATCAAACGCAGTATATTGTCTGCGTGAATAGATCAAGTCGTACTCCACGGGAATCCACGTGGAAATATCTGCTTCGTTATGCTGTACCTGCACTTCAAGTTTATCCAGCGCATTAGCCACCTTTGCTTCATACGTCTCTCGTGCTTCAAACTCCTGCCACAATTTAAATATTTCTTCGCCAATATCAGATCCCAATGTTCTCCATACATCTTCTATCGCCGCTTGTTCCCGCAATTCTTTATCCAGTTTTAACGCATCATTTCCCACCATAAAGGGGACGGGAGTATCGCCCGCCTGAATCTCAACAATATCATGAATGACAATCATTTTGAGCAATTTCTCAATGTTGACTTTTTTGTCCAGTTTCGAAGAAAGCAAGATTGCCATAAGTGACATTCGCCAGGTATGATCCGCCACACTTTCCTGACGTCCTGCTGAAGTAAAACTGTGACGAAGTTCATTTTTCAGTTTTTCGGCGGAGTGGATAAAGGTATATAATTCGGACAATGATGTCATACTTTTCCCGGTACGATTGTTGAATAATAACGAAACAACATAGCAATAAATTCTTCGCATTTCTACACAGTAAAAGGTTATCCATATGTTCGGTACATTTTCACTTTATCTATCATTGTTTGCCGGATTACTTTCAATCCTCAGCTATATTCAATCAACCAACGGCAACAAAAAGAAACTCAGTAATGGCAGAATAGGTCTCTATATTAGTGCACTCGGAATTTTTCTGGCATCGACCCTGCTGATGGCTGATATTCTTCAGCACAATTTTGAAAACGCATATGTGTGGAGCTACAGTTCGCGCGATCTTTCGCTTGGCTTATTGATTTCCACATTCTGGGCGGGACAAGAGGGAAGTTTTCTCTTCTGGACATTATGTTCCGCAGTATTAAGTCTCTTTCTTGTCTCATATACGCAAAAGCGAAAATTGGAAGCACATGTGCTTCCTTTTTTTATAGCAGCGCAAACATTTCTCGTAATCTTGTTGATTGCTAAATCACCGTTCAAAACAATTTTTGAACAATTTCCCGGCGAGATTGCTGTTGGTCAGCTTCCCACCGACGGACGGGGATTAAATCCGTTATTGCAGAATTTCTGGATGGTGATACATCCGCCGGTGTTGTTCATCGGTTTTGCGGCATCAGCGATTCCGTTCAGTTTTGCCGTGGCGGCGCTCTGGAGAAAAGAATATCATACATGGCTTACCAGTGCGTTTCCCTGGGTGCTCTTTTCCGGATTTGCACTGGGCGCAGGATTAATGCTTGGTGCCTATTGGGCATATGGAGTTTTAGGGTGGGGAGGATATTGGGGCTGGGATCCGGTGGAAAATTCATCACTTATTCCATGGATTATTTCTATGGCGCTGCTCCATACAATGCTGGCGCAAACAAGAACGGGAAATCTTGTCCGAACTAATTTTATCTTCGCCATCCTCTCGTTCGTTTTGGTGATCTATTCCACATTTTTGACGCGCAGCGGAATTCTCGGCGATTCTTCGGTGCATTCGTTTACCGATCCCGGCACAATTGTGTACGGATTGTTATTGATGTTCCTTCTCGGCGCTATTCTTATCGGTTTCGGATTTTTGTTTGTGCGCCGGAAAGAATTAAAAGAAATTGCTAAACCGATGCACTGGCTGACACGTGAGTTCGCATTGTCGCTCGGTTCGTTTGTGCTGCTTGCGAGCGCAGTGATTGTCTTCTTCGGCACAAGTCTGCCGATCTTCTCAACAACGCAGGTCGATCCATCATTTTATAATAAGATGCATGTCCCAATCGTAATTATTATGACGCTGCTGATCGGCTACAGCTTGCTTGTTCGGTGGGAACAGGAAGACGGGATATTCCTGAAAGAAAAATCGTGGAAATCGCTTCTCGGCGCACTGATCGGTACGGCAATTGTTGGCGCGCTAAGCATCTGGGATGTGCTGTATCTTCTCTTTATCTTCGGCGCATTGTTTGCTTTCTTCGTTAACCTCGAACTGGCCTGGATGACGATCCGAGGCGATATCCGGTTATTGGGGGGTAAATTCGCGCATATGGGTCTTGCCATGTTTTTGATCGGTGCAATAATTTCAGGATTGTTGGGTGAAAAAAAATCTGTAGCATTGGAATTGGGAGTACCGCAGGATATTTTCGGATATACCGTAACGTATAATGGAAAAGATCTTGTGGAAGGGAATAAGACCGCATTTTCTGTTGCGGTGGTTAAAGACGGGAACACGTCAATTCTTATCCCGATGATGTTTGAAACGGAAAATTCGGGAATGATGCGCAATCCCGATATCAAATCGTACTTTACTCAAGATATGTATATTGCTCCGTCCGGATTGGAAGAGAATGCGATGGATGAACACGGCCACGTTTCACTGGTGAAAGAACAGAGTGTTACGGTAGGAAAGGCAACCATGACGTTTACAGCGTTCGATATGGCTGGGCATAACTCGCAAAACACAAACGGTGGAACGAAAATTGGTGCAAAAATTGAAATCAATGTCGGCGAACAAACGGAAACAGTGATACCGTACGTTATCTACAACGGGAAAGAGCAAAAATATTACGATGTGGAATCGAAACTGCTCGGTACTAAGATTGAATTTCTCGCAATGAACATCGGAGGAATGGGGGATGGAAAATCGGCAATTCAGATTGCAGTAAAAAATGCGGGCGGCATTCCGCTTTCAGGCAGAAACGAAGCGCTCGTAGTGGAAGCAAGTGTAAAACCGTTTATCAGTCTTGTTTGGATTGGAACAGTGTTGGTGCTGGGTGGCTTTGTCCTTTCTATCCTGCGCCGTAAAAAGGCGGATGTGATGTAACAAAAATCGCGGGGTAAAACTCTGCAATATGGTACTACAATTAAGCCATCAGATTGTCTTTAACAATCCGATGGCTTTGTTGTTTGAAAAGATGTCTTATTTCCCCAATTGTTTTGAAGTGTAACTTTTGAAAATCTGTTAAAGAAAAACGAATGACGCAATCTATCTTTGTGTTGTGATTGGACCGCTGTTCATCAGTTCTTAATATTCAATCCGGTTCAGCTCGATGATGAACGTGCACCCTTTAGGTGGTTCACTCTCGACAAAAATCTTTCCTTTATGTGCATCGATGATCTCTTTGACTATCGCTAGTCCTAATCCGGTTGCGATTTCACCGCCGGTTGGTTTTGCGGAGAGCACAGTAAATTTTTTAAAGAGCTGTTGTTTGTCCTGTTCCGAAATGCCGGGACCTTGATCGTTTACAGAAAAACGGATGTTTCCGTTGTTCCGGACGACATTCACGTTGATTTCGGCACCGCGCGGAGAATATTTAATGGCGTTGTTTACCAGGTTCTCCATCGCTTCCTGCAGTTTACCGGAATCGGCGAGTACCGTACAATGTTCATGTCCATCCACGGTATATTTCAGTATCTGTTCCTTGCGCTGCGCCTGGATCTGATATCCGTCTACCACCAGTCCGGCGATATCCGCAATGTTGATAGGTTCCATTTTAAACTGAAACTTCCCGCTTTCAATTGCGGTGATATTCAGAATTTCTGAAATGAGCGTGACGATGCGCTTCGAGTTCTGTTCCACCAGATCCAGATACCCGCGGAAGTGTTTGTCCACTTCGAACGATTTGATCTCCTGCGCAATACTGTTGATGGTGATTAGCGGGGTTTTCAGATCGTGCGCCACAAAACTGAGCAGTTGTGATTTGGCATTGTTCGCATCGGTAAGATTTTTTGTCCGTTCTTCCACCAACCGTTCTAATTTTTCCTGCCGCGCTTGAATGGAACGCATTCTCCAACGGTAGGTGCCGTACGTTAGCAGCAAGAGGATGATGGAAATGGAAACATAGAAAATTCTTGTTTCGTAAAAATGTGCCTGCACAACAAACGGGAACGACGCCCCATCCAAATTCCATACACCGTCGCTGTTTGCTGCAATTACGCGGAACGTATATTCACCCGGCGGTAAGTAGGAATAATACGCTGCCCGGCGGTATTTAATATCATCCCATTCTTTATCGTACCCTTCTAGCATCACTTTGAAACGGACTTTTTTCGGTCCATCGAAACTTAATCCGGTAAAACGGAATTCGAAACGCTGCTTGCCAGGGGGAATGATAGCAGCGGTTGATTTGTCTACCGATTCATTGTCGATGATCATGTCTTCCACTACAACAAGTGGAGGCTGTGTATTGATGGTGATGTTTTTCGGATCGACCATCGTTACACCACGCGAGGTGGGGAACCAGAGTTTTCCGCTTGCAGTTTTCCAACCTGCAGGAGAAGTACCGCCATTACATTCGGAAGAACTCATACCGTTCTCTTTGCCGTAAGCGGTGTAGGCAATATGTTCGGCAGTTCCGTTTATAACATCTAAAAATTGTTGCCGATCTACCTGAAAAATTCCTTTGTTGCAGGAAAACCACATTCGTCCGAAATTATCTTCTAGGATCTGGAACACTACATCGTCGAACATTCCATTTTTCATATTGAAGTTATGGAAGGATTTTCCGTCAAAGATACTTAATCCGTCGCCGAGTGTGCCGATCCAGATATTGTTCATTGAATCGACAAAAAAGGAATGAATAAAATTTGAGGCTAATCCTTGTGTGGTCGTATATCTTCCAACCACCGAATCGCCGCGAAGTATCAACAGTCCGTCGCCGTCAGTCCCAACCAATGTGTTGCCGTTGCGGTCTTCGGAGAGAACGTTGATAAAGTCGTTCGTTACCCCTTTATCTGCCCCAAACCTAGTTTTTTTATTGTTAACGACTTTATACAATCCAGCACCGGATGTACCGACCCACAAGACTCCTAGTCGATCTGAGTAGACACAATTCACCGCAAGATCTTCAAATTTCAGTTCGGCCGGTAGCGGGACAACTTTCTCGTTCACGATTCTGTTTAATCCGTTAATCGTGCCAACCCAAATTCCGTTGCCGATATCGTGTGTGATAGACCAAATTAGTCCGTGCGATAAGCCGTTTTTCTTATTATAAACTCGTTTGACTTTTTTTGCATCATCGAACAGCACTAATCCTTCGTCCGTTCCGACCCAGAGTTGTCGTTTGTTATCTTCAAACACCGTCCAAGTATTATTGTGGGGCATTCCTTCTTTCATGGAATACGAAGTAAAAATTCCGTCTTTCAAAACATTCAGTCCGCCGCCATCGGTGCCGATCCAGAGATTTCCTTCCCGATCAACAAAAACCGTGTTCACCAGACGTTCCGAAAGTCCTTCCTTTTCCGTAAATGCCGAGAGCTCACCTTTATAGTATCGTGAGATCCCTTTATTCCCGGCGATCCACATATTTCCTTGTTGATCGGTGATCATTTCATAGACACCCGATCCCGGTAATCCTGACTCTTTGGTAATGTGCAACAGGCTTTTCAGTGTATTGTTTTCGAGTGAAAATCTTTGTAATCCGTTCCGACCTCCAATCCACATGTCTCCGGAGTGTGAACCGAGCAGGCCGTAATTTTCTTTTGATGCCAATCCATCTTTTTGTGTAAAGTTGAGGATCGTGTCGCGAGTAATAACAGATACGCCCCCTTCGGCTGCGACCCAAATTCGTTCTTTAAAATCCTGGATGACTTCCCATGTATTGTTGCTCACCAATCCATTGCGTGTTGTATAGTGAGTGACACCGGCAGAATCAATTCGAACAATACCGCTGTCGCGTGTGGAGACCCAGATAGCTCCCGAAAAATCCTTGTAGATATGCCGCAGTTGTGTTCCATTCAGTTGCGGCGCATTTGTAATATTGGTGAAAACTCCGTGATCGTATGTCAATACTCCGTCGCTGAGCATGGCGATCCAGAGTTTCCCTTTTATATCAAGGCAGAGAGAAATAATATGGTTATTCTTGATTTGTGGTGTGTTGTTTTTATCGAAAACGGTGAATTGTACACCATCGAATCGTACCAACCCTTCTTGGGTGGCAAGCCAGAGAAAACCATCCTTGGTTTGTTGAATGGAATTTACAGAATTTTGCGGAAGGCCGTGATCAGTTTGCCACACTTCATGCGTGTATTGCGTTATCGCTTTTTTTGGATCGGGTCCTTTGAATTTCAACGATTGGGCAAATCCAGGAAGAAACACAAAAAGTATTAGCGCAGCAGTAATAGCATAATTATTCATATGGGTGAATGTACTACGAATGGATGCTTTTCACAACTTAAAAAATTGAACAACGATCCATGAACGACGATCCATAATCTTTGAAAATCAAAAAGCAAATTCTCTTCCGTTGAAAATTTACGCATTGATCGATAAAGCACGACGGAATCTCCTATTGTATAGAGCGACGCACGCATTCACCGTTGTTGATCTCTTTTTTTTGTAAAAAATCATCGGGACAAGGAAAAAAACATTCGACAAACGCTCATTTACCGATCCAGGATTTGAATGCGGCAGCATTTTCTTGACTGACGATCACATCGTCCTTTACGGGAGGAATGAGATTGACCAGCACTTTCCCTTTCTCGATTTGGCGAAACTGTGAAATGGCATTGATAATGGCAAGATATTTTCTGTTGATCCGAAAGAACCGAGCACCGTTAACCAGACGTTCGATCTCAGCAAGAGGCTTATCGACAATGTACCGAACTCCCTTCGTATCGATCAAAAATGTGATCTTATGCTCGGAATAAAAGTAGGCGATCTGTTCCATACGCAAAGCGATGAAATCGGTCCCTTTCTTTACGACCATTCGGTCGGTGATCGGTGTTTGTTTACGGATCTGTTCGGTGAGCGATGGAAGATCGATGGTGAAATGTTGTTTCAATGACTGATATTTTTTTAATGCACGGAAGAGTTTTTCTTTGTCGATCGGTTTCAACAAGTAGTCGATGCTGTTGAATGCAAAGGCTTTCAGCAAATATTCGTCATAGGCGGTCGTGAAGATAAGAGGGGAAGTAACCGGGAGTTGTTGAAAGATCTCCAATGAAAGTCCATCATTCAGCTGAATATCCGCCAGGATGCAGTCCGGAGCCGGATGTCGGGAGAGCCATTCTACCGATTCTTTCACACTGCGTAAAGTTGCGGTTATACGGATGCCTGGATCAAATTCGCGGACCATCGCGATCAGCCGTTCGGCAGCAGGACGTTCATCTTCAATGATTAAAATGTTCATGTTGTTTTCAGCAACGGAAGAATAACGGTGAAAGTTGTTCCGTCATTCCGATAGGTCATTTCCTGTTCTGTGATAAGTTTATAGCGTTCATTCAAATTCTTCAACCCGACGTGGGACGACCGCTCACCGAGGCTCTTTGGACGAAGAGCATTGACGACCACCGCCGCTGATTTTGTGAACGTCACCGAAATATCTAGCGGGCTCTGTTCGGAAAATTCATTATGTTTGATCGCGTTCTCCAGCAGGATCTGCAGCGAGATCGGCGGTATCAGAAAGTCATCGTGAGCAACCGATGGATCGATCGTCAGCGATACCGTTTCGCCGAATCGGATCCTCAGCAGAGAAAAATATTTTTCAGCAAAGAAGATTTCTTCGGACAGCAGCACAAGGTTACGGTCCTTGTTTGAAAGAATATACCGGTACACCTCCGCCAAATTGTCGTTGAACTCTTTCGCTTTCGTTGGATCGTTCTCGATCAAATGCGAGAGTGTATTGAGAGAATTGAACATGAAATGTGGATCGATCTGATTCTTGAGCGCCTCAAGTTCCGCCTCAAGCTTGGCTTTTTCCAGAAACTCACTTTTCGATTTGTCCGTTCCCCAGGACTTGATGAGAAAAACCGTTTCATACGTATGGGTGATGAACACGACACAGACCACGCAGAGTGCCGTTGCTTTGAAGATCACATCCCAATCCGCGGTGGCATGCTGTGCAAACACGTACCACATTGTCATCAAACCAACGGAGATGGGAATGGTGTAAAAAATATTGGAGACAACGAGTGCGATCACTTTGTACATCGGTTGACTGAGCCAGGAAAAGCGGAGGCGTAGGCGGAAGAGCAGATAGCGATTCCCCTGCCAGATGGCGAAGGCGATAAATGTAAAGTAGAGATACGCAAAAAATAGCTCGTTACTTGTATAGAGAGAGTTGTCGATCATTCCGGTGATATTGGGAATGACGAAACCAAAAAACGGAATCAGCACAATGCGGATCGTGGTGTCGTTCAATTCAAGATCAATGCTCTCATCATTCATTTTAAAATGTCCCGCAGATCGCGTAGATTGATGGAAAGAAGTATTTTCCGCAAATCAGACAGAAATAAAATAACAAAAGGAAAGGTACAGTCAAAGATTATTGACTTTTCGATAGATTGAAGCGGCAATAGTAACAGTATTGAAGTTCACGAGGATGCCGAGTTTCATTCCGGTCAATTTAAGATAGGTAAGCAGTTGTTTGCGATGAACAGCAGCAAATGTTTCAATAGATTTAATCTCAATGATTATTTTTCATTAACCAGGATATCGATCCGAAACCCGATCTCCATAGTCATGTTCCTATAGACAACAGGGAGAGGCACCTGGGTCAGGACGTCCATCCTTTCCAATTTTAAGTGGTACGTCAATGCAAATTCGTAGACAGATTCCAACAATCCAGGGCCCAATTCATTATAGGCCGCGAAAATAGCACCACGGATTTTGTAGGAGATCTCATTTTCAATCATCTTTTTTTTGAATTAATCTGCGGGAAATATTCCATGATCATACTTGTCCAAAATAAATCATACAAGAGAAAAACTTATTCCTTTTTTTCTTGACGGGGTTCCGAAGGAATGCCGACATGGTATAAAGATTTGGTCGGCACAAGAAAAGAAGCAAAAGAACCCCTTGCGAAATGTAACGCGCGCGATGAATCC
>Ga0172379_10003768_pt1 | contig 23551 bp, 17 predicted proteins | sample GrowelOW334metaG_FD_119756 | JGI IMG/M metagenome (GOLD analysis project Ga0172379, IMG submission 119756) | Groundwater microbial communities from an aquifer near a municipal landfill in Southern Ontario, Canada - Groundwater well OW334 metaG | ecosystem: Environmental > Aquatic > Deep...
AACTCGCCTTGTATACACTCTGTTTCCATAAGGGCTTTCCTTTTTTCGGTCATTTCGTTTTCAGCAAAACAATTATAACCGGAGGGGAAAGCCCTTTTCAACTACTGTGAGAAATGCGGGCTAAAGGCTGCGGACATAGTCGCAAATGGGGATCTCGATCATCAGGTGCAGGCAGGGAGCAAGGACGAGATTGGTCTGCTAGGAAGGAATTTCAACGATATGGTCCAGAAGCTTAAAATCAGCCGGACCGCATTGGAAAACAGGAATAAGGAACTGCAGATCAAGAATACCTACATCGATGCGGTCTTTCAGAGCCTTCTGCTCAACATCATAGTCATCGATGCCAGGGATACCATCGTCGTAATGAATAAAAGTGCGGAAAACAGGATTGATTTTCCCGATAATCCGGTGGGTGTGAATCTATTCTGCATTCCGCAGTTTGAGTCTGCCAGATCCGAATTATCCACCTCCCTCGGGGAGACCCGGAGGACAAACGCTTTCCTTCGGGTGCAGGAAATGGATTTTGGAGGAGAAGCGTATGAAGTCGATCTGTACCCTGTCATTCTGGAGAACGCGGCAGAAAGTATCATCGTAATGGTCATGCTGAATATCACCGAAAAAATGGAAACCAAGCGGGCCCTTAACAGATCGGAGCGGCTTGCTGCGGTGGGACAAATCGCGGCAGGACTGGCCCATGAAATCAACAATCCCATGGGAATCATACTCAACCATGTACAGCTTATAGAAAGTGGAAAATTGTCTGATCCGGAACGCAAGAAGTTTGCTGCCAGGGTCAAATCGGAAATAATGCGTGTAAGCAAGCTCATAGAAAAATTGCTCTCCTTTTCAAAGGAGGAAAGTGGTCCTTTCAAATACGATTATGTATCCGTCATTGCCGGTGACGTGCTGGATTTCTTCGAACCCGGTGCGAACAACGCTACGGATTCCGGTAAGCCCTGTAAAATCAGGGAGGGGGCTTCCCTTGTCGGTTTATGGACTGTGGTGTTCAAGGATCTGCCGATTCGTGTATGCCTTTCCAAACACGCCGATGAGTTACCGGTGCTCTGTGATAGGAACGCGATGAAGCAGGTTTTTATCAATCTGCTTTCCAATTCCTTCAAATCCATACATCATGATTTTGGCATGATTCATATCAACATCCACTCCCAGGATAATGGTGTTACGGTAACCCTGCGTGATAACGGCGAGGGAATCCCCCAAGCCTATATGAACAGGATCTTCGATCCCTTTTTTACAATGAAACGCGACCCTATGGATCACGAATCCGGAACAGGTCTGGGGCTTCCTCTATGTCAGAAGATTATCAAGAATCATGGTGGATCGATAGCTGTGACAAGTGAAGGACGACGGGGTACCGAAGTAAGGATATTCATCCCTGTCAAGGAGACCTCTTTTGGATAAACGGAATTATTCCATCCTGGTGGTTGACGATGAAGAGGGGATGCGCGAAGGCATCCAGAAAATATTGGAATTGGAAGGATACTCAGTGACTGTCGCATCTAACGGCATGGAGGCACTTTCCCAATTGAAGGGAAACTCCATCGATCTGGCATTCCTCGACCTGAAATTGCCTGATTTAGACGGGGTTGAAATTGTGCGGCGCATGCAGCCGTGTGCGACGGTCGTAGTAATAATGACGGCTTATGCGACAGTAGAGACTGCGGTGAGCGCCATGAAAATCGGGGTGGCCGATTATATTAAAAAGCCTTTCGATAATATGGATATTGTATCCATCGCGGAGCGTTTTTTCAGGACGGCAAAGATACGCCTGGCCCCCGATTCGATGACTGAATATAGATCAGGTAATGAAGGCTATAAGAATCAGGAAATAATACTGCTCAGCAAACAAAGTCGGGAGAATACGGAGAAGGTGGAGCGCATCAAGGCTTCCGATATTTCGGTACTTCTTCTTGGGGAAAGCGGAACGGGTAAGGAAGTATTTGCAAGGCTCATTCACGAGCGAGGAGACCGGTCCCACAAGCCATTCTTCGCGATTAACTGCGCGGCTATCCCCCAGGACTTGCTGGAATCTGAACTGTTCGGACATGAACGGGGCTCTTTCTCTGGCGCAATTGCGTTAAAAAAAGGAAAATTCGAGGTAGCCGGGGATGGGGTGTTGTTTCTGGATGAAATCGGCGATATGGATTTTAAACTACAGAGCAAACTACTCAGGGTACTCGAGGAAAAAAGTTTTGAACGGATCGGAGGCACCCAATCCATACCCTTCAAGGCCAGGGTCATCGCATCCACCAACAGGGATATACGCCAACTGATAGGGGAGCAGAAATTCCGGAAGGATCTGTTTTACCGTCTGAATGGTGTGCAGTTTGATCTGCCTCCCCTAAGGGAAAGGCCCGAAGATTTGGATGGACTCATCCAATGTTTTCTTACCCGATTTTGTGGGCTGTACAAAAAGAAAAATATTACCCTGTCGATGGAAGCGATGCGGCAACTCCGGATGCACGATTGGCCTGGAAATATCCGGGAACTGAAAAACGTCATGGAATCGGCTGTCTTGCTGGCCGAGGATGGCGAGGTCCTTCTCCCCGGAAATTTCCGGATGGAGGCAATGGAGGCGGAGACGAGCACCTTTATTCAGGATCTGGAGCAGGACGCCATTCTGGAGGCGTTGGAGAACAACAAATTCAATCGAACCCTGGCCGCCAGGGCGCTGCAGATATCCCGAAAGACCCTCTACAATAAAATGAAAAAGTTTGATTTATAACTCTTTCCCGATATACCCACATTTACCCAATCCGTGTAATTACCCACTACGGACAATGAACGCTTACCCACCTGTTGTCGAACCATTGTGTTTCATCAAATATAAATATTTATCCCAAAAGTAATAATAAAATATATTTCAATTCGATAATTATGGCACGTTTATTGCATTATATCAGGTAAGTTTGATAAGGAGGCCTTTCAATGCAGAAAATGAAAGCGTTCATCGTGGTTGCCGTTATCGCGGCATTTCTCGTCCCCTGCGTATTCGCCGGTGGAGCACAGGAAAAAAAGGATGATGTGCCGGTATATGTGATGGTGCCGAAACTGGTGCATCCCTTCTATGAGCCCTGTATCCAGGGCTTCCACGATGCAGGCAAGAAGTACGGCGTAAAGACGGAAGTGGAGAGTCCGCCAAGTTTTGATATCGCGCTGCAGGTCAAGGTCATCGAGGATCTTATTGTCAGGGGTGTCGACGGTATCGCCATTTCCGCGGTGGACAACAAGGGCTTGGTGGCTGTCATCAACGAAGCCAAAAAAGCCGGAATAAAAATAATATGTTTCGATGCCGACGCTCCGGATACACAGCGGGCAACCTATATCGGTACGGTAAACGAACCGGCCGGATATACCGCGGGCAAGTACCTGTTCAACCTCATGGGAAACAAGGGCGATGTGGCTCTCATGCAAGGCGGTCTCGCCCCCAACCTGAATGAACGGCAGGCCGGCTTCCGGCGGGCTGCTGCCGAGACCAAGGTCAAGATCGTTGCCTTTGAGGACTACCACGCGGACTTTGCCGAAGGTGTCAACAAGACCGAAGCCTTACTGGAAACCTATCCCGGCCTCAACGCCATCTTTGGTGTGGAAGCCTACGGCGCTCCGGTTGCCTCGACGGTACTGAAAGAACAAGGCAAGGCAGGTAAAGTCATTGTCGGCGGCTTTGATGACCTGGCGGAAACCATAACCGGCATCAAGGATGGGTCTGTACAATTCTGCCTGGTCCAGAAGGCCTACAAGATGGGCTGGCTGTCTGTCGAAAACCTTATGGCCCTCGACGCCGGCAAGCAGATTCCACCGGTCATCGATACGGGTCTCATCATCGTCACCAAGGATAATGTGGATTCCTACATGGCCCAGGTCATTTCCGAAACAACCAAATAAAAACCAGGTCCATTCAGGGGTGGAAGCCGCAGGGTGACCGCCCCTTTTTTATTCAGCATCGCACGGGGGCGTAACATGAAAACCGTAAAGCAGGAACTGAACACAAGTAGTATGGGCGCTCAGCAAAGGACGGCGATGGTCCGGCCGAATTTTTTTAGTGCCCTGCTCAGGAAGAAAGAATCGGCCATATTCCTGGCACTTCTCGGAATCATGTTGACCATAACCATAGTAGCACCTTCATTCGCCACCATCGGAAATATCTACCGGGTGACACGACAGATTTCCTTTGTTGCCATCGTTGCCCTCGGCGTATTCATAGTCATCCTGACCGGCGGCATCGACTTGTCCATCGGTTCCATCGTGGGCATTAGTGGGATCACCTGCGGGTTATCCATGGCTGCCGGCCTTAATCCGGTAATTGCCGTACTGATCGGAATGGTGACGGGGACCGTAGTCGGGTTGATCAACGGAGCCCTGGTTGCCTATGTGGGCATAACGCCTTTCATTGTTACTCTTGGGATGCTCAGTATGGCCCGCGGATCGATATGGGTCATGACGAAAGGCTGGCCGGTCGAGAAAATAGCTCCTTCCTTCATGTTCATCGGGCAGGGGGATTTCATCGGCATTCCCATCCCTGTCATCATCATGGTCGTCGTTGCCATAGTCGCCCATGTTTTTCTGCGTTATTCCGTCTTTGGCAGAAGGGTTTTCGCCATTGGCGGGAATGAGGAAGCGACGCGGCTTTCCGGAATCAATGTTAAAAGAATCAAATGGATAGTATACGGGATATCCGGTTTTCTCGCTTCCATAACCGGCATCATCCTCGTGGCTCGTTTCAGCTCTGCCCAGACCTCCAGCGGAGATGGCTGGGAATTGGATGCCATAGCTGCGGCTGTAATTGGTGGTACTTCCCTTTCGGGAGGCGCTGGTAGCGTGCTTGGAGTGCTTATTGGTGCAGCCATAATGGGCGTCATACGGAATGGTTTGGTACTTATGAAAGTGTCGGCATATTGGCAAACCTCGATCATGGGATTCATCATCGTGCTTGCAGCCATAATAGACCGAATCAAGAACAGGCAGCCCCAATCATGAACGGCTACCTGGTGGAGATGATGGGCATCACCAAACGCTTCCCGGGAGTCCAAGCCCTTTCCAACGTGGACTTCCGCATAGGGCGCGGTGAGATAGTTTGCCTCCTGGGCGAGAACGGTGCCGGGAAATCGACGCTCATGAAAATCCTTACCGGAGTCTACAGGCCGGACGAGGGGGAGATCCTTTTTGGAGGGGAAGCGATCCGGTTGTCATCCACCAGGGACGCATACGAGCGGGGCATAAACATCATTTTTCAGGAATTCAACCTGTGCCCGAATCTATCGGCCATGGAAAATGTATTCCTGGGTAACGAGAACAGGGGGAAGGGCGGAACCTTTTCTTACAAGGCCACCCAAAGACGTGCGGAAGAATATTTCAGGAGACTTAAGATCGATATTGATCCCAGCACACCGGTGAATCGGCTTGGGGTCGCACAGCAACAAATGGTGGAGATTGCCAAGGCACTGGCCTATGACACCAAAGTACTCATCATGGACGAACCCACTTCCGCCCTTGCCGACAAGGAGATCGGAAATCTGTTCGGTATCATGCGGGACCTGAAAGCCCGGGGAATTTCCATCGTTTTCATTTCCCACAAGCTCGACGAGGTGCTCTCCATCACCGACCGCGTGGTTGTACTGCGGGATGGCCATAACAGCGGAGATATCGCCACAAGGGACGCCGACGAAGACAAGCTGATCACCATGATGGTGGGCAGGGAATTGAGCCAGCTGTACGCTCCGCGAAAAAATCCGCCTTCTTCCGAGATAGCCGTGGAAGTGAGACATATAAGCGGACCGCCGAATATCCGTGACATTTCCTTTACCGTGCGCAAGGGTGAGATCGTCGGCTTGGCGGGTCTCGTGGGCGCCGGGCGGACAGAATTGGCCAAACTCATTATCGGCGCGGTCAGGAAAAAAAGGGGGGAAGTTACCGTCTTCGGAAAACCCGTGGAAATCAGAACCCCGGCGGATTCGGTGGCTGCCCATATCGCCTACCTGCCTGAAGACCGGAAGAATTCAGCACTCATCCTGGGAATGTCCGCGAGAGAAAATATCACTATGAGCATCCACGACCGCATTACGGGCCTGTTCAGATTGATAAGCGTAAAGAAGGAGATAGCCGTCGTCGACACGTACATACGCAGCCTGAGTGTAAAGGTCAGCTCCCGTGAACAGTGCGTGGAAACCCTCTCCGGAGGCAACCAGCAGAAGGTGGTGATCGCAAAATCCCTGGCCATTGAGCCCTGGTTCCTCATTCTGGACGAACCCACCCGCGGTATCGACGTGGGCGCCAAGGCAGAAGTGCACGCTATCATCGCCGACCTTGCGGACAGGGGTGTGGCCGTTCTGGTGATATCCTCGGAACTTCCCGAGGTGCTGCATCTGGCGGACAGGATACTCGTCATGCACGAGGGTGGAATCACGATGGAAATGGATCGCGAGTCGGCTAACCAGGAAACCATCATGCGTGCAGCCGTGGGGAGTACCTAGACCCAAAAACGCTCTGCCATCTGGATGTAGAGGAGGCCCGCGTCCAGCGAGGGCCAGAAGGAATGGAGCATCCGTTTGAGGATTGACCGGGTCCGGCCGGATACGGTCGCGTTCAGGGTGCGCACCAGGAAATAGGGGCATTCCTCGAAGGTCTTGCTGCGCAGGGAAGCCCGGATAAGCGTTTCCAGCCCATGGTTTTTTTCGTGGGTCGTCGCGGCGCCTGCATTCTCAAGCAGCCGTCGGTCTTCGGTGGTCTGACGAATGCTGATAGCTGCAGCGAGGGTCTCGTAGGTGTACACCTTGATCCGTTCGACGCCAAGAATCAGCGCGGCGCACTCAAGGTACTTAAGGAGCAGGTTCCGGTCGTAGCGCATCTGTTCAGGAAAACGTGCAGTCTTTCTTTGGGGGGAAGTTTTGGTGAAAGTCTTGGAGTCCGAGGTGAGGAAATCCCGGAAGCGCGTTTCCAGCATGTCGTCGGGATCGATGAAAAAATTGTACCCCTTGTACCTTCCGAATACGCGCATGGTATCCAGGTAACCCAGCAGGTTGAAGCTGTCCAGAAAATGCCGATTGAAGTCCAGGGGACCACCCATGTCCAGGGAGTTCCTGATATATATGGTGTCACTGCCGGCGATGTCAGGGCGGCGGTTTATCCCTGCGCCGGAAATGTCGATGACGATGAGCTTCCTGTAGCCGCGTTTGCGGGCCATCGCGTAGGGTATGTTGTCCCAGAATCCGCCGTCGATGTATTTCTTTCCGGCTATTTCGGGCCGCTCGAAACCGGGGAAGGCGGAGCTGGCCATCAGGTAATCGATGAGCTTGCCTTGTTCCATTTCCTCGATGAACAATTCCCTGGGTTTCATGTCCGACACGTTTACCGTAACCAAGCCAAGATCCTTACCCGAATTCCGTATGCTTGTTTCGTCCAGAAAGGTTTCGAGGGCCTTGCGCATCGGGGAGGTGTCCAGCCCCTTCTTATCGGCCAGACCCCGGTACAGTTCCCCCAACCGCGGGAATTTCGCGGGAACCAATTTGATGACCCCATTTTCCTTGAAGCCTTCGGGTAGTTTGACGATGTTGTCCACTGTTATCGTCCTTCCTATTTCCTCCAGCGCAGCATCCTTGCCATCCGCCAGGAAGGCTGCCATGATCGCACCGATCGAATTCCCCACGAAGGCATTGACAGGAATGCCAAGTTCCTTGAGCGCCCGCCAGGCGCCGATATGAAAGACGCCCTTGGCTCCGCCTCCGCTCAGCACAAGACAATACGGTTCATCAGCCATGATTATATTATATCCCATCTTTTTTCTTGTTGAAGATGCCGGCCCAGGTTTGATCAACCGATTCGTGCCTGATCAGGGCCACCTTGAAATTTAGGATTCTGAACGTTGTCTGGACGCTGAAGCCGATGGCCAAGGCGTAGATGACCGTTCCCGCCCCTACCATGCCACCCAAACGCCAACCCACCAGCACGGCGGTCAATTCGATGGCCCCCCGGCATACACCCACCGGCAATTTGGTTTTTTTTGTCAACGCCACCATCAGACTATCCCTTGGACCGGCTCCGAAAGCCGATCCTATGTAGAAGAAGGTAGCCAGCGAGATGATGAACAGCCCGGCGACCATCATGGCCAGCCCCGCTGCAAAATTGCCTGCCTGCGGAACCAGGCGGAAATCCAGCAGGATATCCAGGAACACCCCAATCAGCAGCATGTTCAGGATGGTACCCAGCCCCAGCTTTTCGCCCAGCATGAGGGCGATCAGACCCAGCACCACCCCCGTCCCTATCGCCGCCAGTCCCACGCTGATCCCCAGGGTATTGGCGAGGCCCACGTGGAACACTTCCCAAGGCGCATACCCGATATGGGCTGCCATGGTAACGACTATGCCCAGCGCATACAGGAAAAGCCCCCACAAAAGGCGCAGCAGGCGGAAGAAGGTTTTCATTGGGTTTGAGTATACGGGTTTACGGGGTGAGTGTCGTGGGGTGGGGAACTGGAAGGTAGGCAAAAAGAAACCGCCCGACGAAGGACTGGGTGGTCCGACGCCGGGCGCAATGATTACCGCAACACGCTTGGTTATAGTGTTGTGGTATCGCTGTCGAGAGTAAGGAATCCGTAGGGTTTCGACGTGATCGCACCCAGGCTTCCGAAATGCCTATCATCGCTGGTGTCGTTTGCCAGATCCCCGCGCATTCTCATTCCGGGACCGAATAGCACCGAGAAGGTCTGGCTTGTGGTTGCGTAGGCGGGATTCAGATTTAGGATGATCTGATTGTTCTTGTCGGTGATCGCGGGATCCTGCCTCTGGACGACAATGCTATCGATAGGAATGTAAACTCCATCGGAACGCAGGATCTTCAGGTTGGCCGCAATCACCGTATCCTCCTGAAGGCCCTCCGCACCTATCGTTGCCGAATCCATGTCAATCTGAATATAACCGTTCTTGCCTCCGAAGAAGGATGTGGACACGTCGACATCGGCATCCGCCAGCAGGACCTGGTTTGTATCCGCTACGGTCACGGTACTATCCACGATGGTGGTGGTAGAATCCAGGACAAACTTCTGGTTATAACCCGAAATGGTTTTGGTTGATTGCTTGTCCTGAAGATTGATATGGCGCATGCGGTAGGTCTCGCCCGCAGCGAAGGCCGGGAAAGTGATGACATAGTTGCCATCGGCTGGGGTGTATACAGAAGTATAGGCCACATTGTCCCAGGAACCGTCGTTGTAGTCGAATTTCTCGAGCCGCGCGATGGAATCAAAGAGAGTCTTGTAATCCGTATCGTCGATGGCGAACTCGCCGTAATTACCGGTCCAGGCAGTGATCCCCACCGTGTTGGCCTGTACTGTCCAACCGAAGTCGAAACCAGCGCGGGGATCCCTTTGGGACGCGGAAGCGGCGGTACCACCTGTTCCGGTAAGGTAGATATGGACGTCATCATCGTTATCCTCACCCTGGACGTTGTCTCCATCCTCGTCCAATTTAAGGGTTCCATTGTTGGCTGTCAGTGTCGTCGGATCGATGAAAACCTCGATTATATCCGATGCTCCGCTCAGATTGGCGAAGGAGAGATACACATCCCATTCGCTGGTTCCGGAATTATAGCGTAGTTCATTGACCGTGAAGGTGTTTGCAGTACCCCGGGTGGGAGCCCCGTCGGCAAGATCGACGTTCGTCAGATTGAAGAAGGAGAATGCCGGGATTATCGAGTCTTCATCCACCTTTTGGACGAAGCTGATTATGAGTGTCTGTGCGGTGGCTGCATTGGTCAGCGTGTTCGGGATGGTGATGTCGCCGCTGTCAAAACCGACATTCGTCCGGTTTGCGCTGTTGAGGGCATCAATCGAAACACTGACTCCCTTTATGTCGGTACCTGAGAAAGAGCTTTCGCATGAGGCGAGACTGAGGATACCCGCGAGGGAGAGCAGGGCAAGTGTGCGCATTATCTTCATGGTTCGTTCCTCCCTTACCTTAACGTAGAACCGAAAGCAAAACGGTTATGGTGGCCGTATCGATCCGGAAATTACCCGGCATATTCATTCTGGCGTCCAGCTCCAGACCTTCCCCCATGTTCCAGGCAAACCCTGCCGAAACCGCAGCGCTCAGGGGATTCCAATCACCAAGCTCGGATTGGCTCTCTGATCGCGACGCGGTGAGTTCATCGGAATATTCATCTGTAGTCACCGACCCGTCGGCATTTACCAGCCTGACGGTTCTGGTGTTGAACCCCGGTTTCGTAGTGGTGGTAGTCAGGTTATAGAGTCTGGGGATCGTAACTGTCAGGCCTGAATTGAGCGTGAAATTCGGGAAGAGATTGTACTGCAGTCCGGCTTCCACTGTCGGTGCTATTGTCAGTCCGAAGGACTCCACCGTATTTCCCTCGTAGGTCTTGTTTATGGTCTGTACGTAGTTGCTGGCCGGATCGCCGTCGAAATCCACAACGGTGACCACTTCCTTTACCATGCCGCTGGTTTCGGTCGAGGAGAGCTCCAGCGTTGTGGGCAACTGGGCCTTGAAGGCGAAGGATATCCTCTCACCAAGTTTATTGCCGTAGGTATAGGATGGCGTGATGATATGGGAACCATTGGATTTTTCCTGGATTTCATAGGCCCGCAGGGTGGTCAGCGTCGTTCCGGTGGTCATAGTGTCGTAGGTGTAGCTTTCATACCAGGCCGCGGATCCTCCTACGGATTGATCCTTCCCGTTCTGGTCCTGGTAGGGGTTGGAATGGAACTTGGTCTGTAACTGGTAGGAAAGGGAAGCGTTCTGGGTGGCGTCACCTTTTGAAGCCAGGTCCAGGCTGAAATTGAACGTGGCGTCCAAACCCAGGTAACTGTTTCCAAAGCCTGAATACCGCTCGATGTAGGTATCAACCAGATCGGACACTCCCTGGAAAGATGGATTATCCTCGCCGGGCACCTGGGAATAGTTGAGGTAACCCGCCATAAAAGTATCATTGTATAGCTCGATAAGTAGGGTGACATCCGGTTTGAGGGTCATTGACCCCACATTCATCGTGAGTCCACCCCACTGGATACTTGGCTTCATGTAGCCCTCTGTGTCCAAACCGTCTTCGTATCTGGTTACAGTACGGCTTATTACATCTCCCCCTGAATCCATGATCTCTGTCTGGCTGTCTATTTGTGATCCGGATCCGTGTGAAAAAAGACTTGTCCATCCGGAAAGTCCGGTGGATGGCATGTTCCCTGTACCCCAGCGATCCGGCCTCGAGTAGGAATACTGATCGAAACCTAGTTTGAAGCCCATCCTGTCAAGGCCTAATAGCACTTTGATATTATTTGAGGTTTCTTCCGTAGGTGATTGCATCCATTGGGTAGAGCTTGTTACTGTCTTGCCCACGACAGTATTCGTACCGTCTACAGTCAGGCTCGTGGCTACCGTGGTCTCTTCCGCAGGATTGGAGGCTGTGGAAAGCAGGTATCCGTTGTAATACAGACCAAGATAGATGTCGCCAATCCTGCGCGCGTAGCCCGTCGCAAAATAGTTGTTGTCGTACGAAACATAACCAAACCAGTCTTTGAGGGGAACCCCCATAAAACCGTCAACCGATAGGAAATTGTCCACATTGGTGGAGTACATCTGGGATGTGGCCAATTTCGTGTTGGAGGTTTGGGCCGCCAAAGGCATCAGCACCAGAAACAGACCGGCAACGACGGTTAATGCCGTTACCTTACTTCTAATTCCCATACCATTCTCCTGTTTCCCCAAAATCTGCTGGACAGGAACGTTCTCATATGTCCACCCAACTGTATGGATATGTATACACATGTTTCGTATGGCAATGGGTGATAGAGAAACATTACCGTTTCTGTCATATACTCGGCGACGCCGTAGCTGAAATTTAGATAAAGGGCTTGGGCTTGTCAATACCTGACTATAATAATAATATATAATATTGCCAAAAAAACAGCTTGCCTCCGCTTCCATCGCCACGTACACTTGCTTCCATGACTGCACAGCTTGACAGGTTTTGCGCCGCCCTTCGTATCGACACCGTATGGCCCGATTCGGCCTTACCAAACTCGGCAGAATTTCAGAAAGCCGAGGCCGCCTTGCTCGGTTTCCAGGAGTTGCTTCAGCAGAGCTTTCCTGCTTTCCACGCAGCCACCGAGCGCACGGTGTTGGGTCCTTATGGGGTTTTGTACCGATGGCCGGGGGCTTCGGACGCCGACGCGACTGAAAAGCCGGTGCTCCTGTTGGCGCACTACGATGTGGTACCGGTGGAACGGGAAAAATGGACGGTGGAGCCTTTTGGGGCGCAGGTGAAGGATGGATACATCTGGTCGCGAGGTGCATTGGACACCAAAAATACGCTGATTGGCGCGCTGGAGGCTGCGGAGGCCTTGGCGGAGCGGGGTTTCAGGCCGAAACGGGACTTGTGGTTCTCCTTTGGCGGGGACGAGGAACGTTGGGGTGCTTCGGGAGCCAAGAGGGCGGCGGCCTGGTTCGCCGAACGGGGTATTTCCTTTGCGTGGACCTTGGATGAAGGCAGCATCGTGGCCGACGGCCTGTTGCCGGGCATCCAGAAACCCCTTGGACTTGTGGGAGTGGAAGAAAAGGGCTTTTTGAATATCGTGTTGACGGTGAGGCAGAAGCCGGGGCACGCGTCCATGCCTCCCCGCGTGCAGGCGGCGGCGGTCCTGGGGCGTGCCTTCGTCAGGCTTTCGCGCAGGCCCTTCCCTTTCCGGCTTACTCCGACGGTGGAGGCCTTTTTCAGGAATCTGGCACCCTACGCCAGTGGCATCCGTGCCGTGGCGATGGCGAACCCAAGGGTTTTTGCAGCCCTCCTGTTCGCCAGCGCCGCAAACTCGCCCCAGACGGCGGCCCTCCTGCGGACAAGCGTCGCCATGACCATGCTGCAGGGCAGCCCGGCGGGCAATGTCATGCCATCGGAGGTCAAGGCAGTGTTGAACTTGCGGCTTCTTCCGGGTTGGACCATGGAAAAGGCGGTGGATTTCGTACGCAGGGCCATCGCCGATCCGCGTGTGGAAGTTGCCGTCAGCACCATGGGCGCGGGTAATAATCCAGTGCTCGCCAAAACGGAGGTTGCCGTAGGCAGGGGCACCGGTTGGACGGAAATCTCGGACGCCATCCACAGAAGCTTCCCCGAAGCAGCGGTAATGCCCTTCCTGGTGACGGTGACCACCGACTCGCGGCACTACGCCAGAGTGTGCGATGCGGTGTACCGATTTGCGCCCCTCAAGCTGAATTCGGAGGAACTGGCCCGCATACATGGTCATGACGAACGCATCTCCATCGAAAACTTTACTGCGGGGATCGAGTTTTACCGGTCTCTCATTTCATCCCTTTAGATAGCATCCCTGTAGACAGCATTCCCGAAAGGAGTCTCCATGTCCAACACGAAACCCGCAACGCAACCCACAGCCAAGGACGCGGAAATACCCAAAAGTGCGCTCAAGATCGGCAAGGCCGCCTTTCTCATGTCGGCAGGTATCATCCTGGCCCTCATCGTCGTATCCGGCATACTGACCTTGGTGTTGCCGGCGGGTGAATACGAGCGGGTGGTCACCGACGGGCGTACCCTCGTTGTGAGTGGAAGTTACCGCGAGATTGCCCGTCCGGACTATCCTGTGTGGCGCTGGCTGGTCGCGCCGGTGGAGGTGCTTTTCTCGTCGGGCAATGCCTCGCTCATCGTCATCATCCTGTTCATACTTTCGGTGGGGGGCTCCATCGCCATCCTGGAACGCGCGGGGGTGATGGAGGATCTGGTGCGCCGGCTGGTGGCCAAATTCTCATCGCGAAAATACCTGCTCGTGGCGCTGGTGATTTTCTTCTTCATGGCGGTGTCCAGTTTCATCGGTGTCTACGAGGGCATGGTCCCCATGATCATCTTCGTGGTGCCCCTGGCAATCTCGCTGGGCTGGGATTCACTTACGGGGCTGGGCATGAGCCTTCTGCCCCTGGCCTTTGGGTTTGCGTCGGCGGTTACCAATCCCTTTACCATCGCGGTTGCCCAGCGCATAGCCGACCTCCCACTCTTTTCCGGCGCCCTGTTGCGGGTCGTCTTTTTCTTTACCGTATACGCCCTCGTGACGGGCTTTGTCATCGGCCATGCGAAAAAGGTCGAGGCCAACCCGCGGGCTTCCGCGACCTTCAAGGAGGACGAGGCGATACGGGCAAGGTTGGCGTCGATGGCATCGGGAAACGGGGCTTTGGGTGACTCGGCCACCTCTGGTGCGCTTGTGAAGGAACCTTCGACGGTACTGGTCCGCGCGCGCGGCCGCGCCCTCATCTGGTTCGCGTCCTGCGTGGGTGTCGCCATGGCGGTGGTCTTCGTTACCGCGCGTTTGCCGGGGCTTTCGGACCTGGCTTTTCCGGTAATGGCGCTGCTGTTTCTGGTGGGCGGAATAGGGGGCGGCCTGATAGCCGCCCTGAGCGGAGGTGAGGTGGCGCGGGCTTTCGGCAAGGGCGCCCTGGACCTGTTCCCCGGCGTGGTCCTCATTTTGATGGCCTATAGCGTCAAGCACGTCATCGTATCGGGCAAGATCATGGACACCATCCTTTTCGGCGCGGCTTCTCTCATCAGCGGTGCGACGCCCATGCTGGCGGCCTTCCTCGTCTACGCCACCACCCTGGTGATGAACTTTTTTATAGGCTCCGCCAGTGCCAAGGCTTTCCTGATGATGCCCCTGCTGGCACCCCTGGCCGACCTGGTGGGCATCACCCGGCAGACCGCCGTGCTGGCCTTCGACTTCGGTGACGGCTTCTCGAACATGATCTTTCCGACCAACGCGCTCTTGCTTATCGCTCTCTCGTTCACGGTGGTGAGCTACCCCAAGTGGATGCTCTTTACCTGGAAGCTCCAGATATTGATGCTCGCCGTCACCTCTGCCTTTCTGGCCTTCGCCGTGGCCATCAGGTTTGGACCCTTCTAGAGCTCCAGCGAATCCGAGAAGCTTTCCTTCCCCGAGTCCCAGTGCGTGCGGACCGTGATGAAGGAATCCTCCGAGAATGAGGCCAGGGGCAATACAGCCGAATCGTTCAGCGTGAGGATTATCGCCGATCCCTCGATGGCGGCTTCGAGGGGAACCTCAATCGAGCTTGCCGAGTCCGCCTCCACCTTCCAGGCTTGGGCACGGCAGCGTGTCAGGATGGGCAAGTCGGCGGGTTTCCGGTTCTCGGGCTTGAACGAGGAAAGTCCGATGCTGTATTCGGCCCTTCCGTCGGAATCGAGGTCCAGTTCGAAAGCCCATTCGTATTCGACAGCTCCCGTTTCGAGACCCGCCGCGTCGAAGGGAATTTTCCCCGGCAGGGTGGCCAGTTCGAGACCGAAAACGGCGCCATCTTCCCGCAGTGTCGCGGTGGCCTTGACGATATCTAGATAGCCTTCCCTGGCATCGCCTTTCCGGTCTTTTCCTTCCAGGGAGAAGAGGACCTTGCCCATCGGCTTTTTCGGGGCAGGCTTTTTCAGGTCAGGCTTGGTCGGGAGCTTGCCGGCAGGTTTCGCTACCGGTACGGACAAGGGCGTTTCGTCTCCATCCTCTCCGGAAACCGAACCTGTCGAGATGGATGCGCCTTTTTCGCCTGATCCGTCGTTGCCTTCCTTTCCATCGTAATTGCCCTGTGCCGCGGGTTTTGTGCCCGAATCCGGCCAGACCGCAAAATTTTGGCCGTTGTACAACAGGCTAATGAGGGATGTGTAGGCCGGTTTTGCCATTTCCAGGCGAAGCAGTTCGTAGATATCCATAAAGGTGCCAAAGCCGGTAGATCCTTCCCCGGGCGCTTCGAGCATCACCATCGAGTCCTTCTCCGAAATGCCTATGCCCGCCTTCCGGATTTTTTCGTAGATCGCCGGTTTTTTGGTTAGCCAGCCTGCGACAAAATCACGAGCGCGCAGGTCCACTGCGGCGAAAGCCTTGCGGAACGCCTTGTTCGCCATGATGTCCTTGTATACGGCCGGTTCGTGTTCCTGCGCGTACATCAGGTAGCGCAGGACAAAAAAGCGGAATTCCAGGATGCCGTAGAGGGTTCCGTTCACGCTGTTGAAAAAATCCTGCCATGACGCGCTCGCTGCTGTAGCCTCGAAAAGGGGTAGCATGTCCGCGGACGCCTGGGTGCCTACCCAGTAGGCGGTCATCTCGTTCAGCAACCCGTAGGCGCCCTGGGTCTGGCTGCCTAGCATGGTGTCGTCGGTATCCACGTAACTGAACCTGAAGGTTCTGAGTTCCTGTGGAATGGAGGGTACCATGGCTTGGGTGCGGTATACCTCACCAACGCCGACCATGTTCGATTCGGTGGGGGACACGTAATAATAGACCGAGTCCCAATCGGCCAGCTCCCCCATGTACCCGTGGGCAAGTTCGTGGACTATTGTGTTGAGGGAATCCCAGCGTTGGTCGTCCTTGCCGCCATCCCAGTATTCCATGAAATCCGTACCGTCCGGAACGCGTTTGACGTAGGTGTCAACGATGTGCCAGCCGTCCGGCGACCAGCGTTTGAGGGTATCCAGAACCCAGACCCGGTCCGCAGTGTTTGTCTGCGCAACGGCGCCTGGGAGTCCGAGGCAAGCGGAAAACGTTAAATACAGGCCGGCGAGGATCAGAACTCCCAACCTGCGTTTCAGAAACCTATTTGCGGGCTGTGTGCATTTTTCCAGGTGCACTACGCTTCTCCTTTTACCGCCGCGGCCCCTGGGTGAAGTGCCGGGCAAGCACCGCGACCATCCCCTCGTGATCCCTGACCCCGGCGGTCTCCCGGACCGAGTGCATGGATAAGAGCGGGTGGCCGATATCCACGGTAAGTATCCCGGTGAGCGAGGCGCTCATGGGACCTATGGTGGACCCGGGCATGATATCTGCCCGGCTCATGAATTTCTGGCAAGCGATACCCGCCTCCTCGCAGAGCAGGCGGAATAGTGCTTCCGAATCCGCGTCGGTGGCATACTTGAAATTGGCGTTCGCCTTGATGACCGGCCCGCCGTTCAGTACCGGTGCGAAAGCCTCGTCGAATTTCTCCGCATAGGAAGGATGGTAAGCCTGGGCGACGTCGACGGAAATATTGAAGGACATGGCCAGCGCCCGGTAGAAGTTTTCGGTCTCCGATTCCGACAGCGTGTAGGAAAACGAAGGAGATACCGAAAGCGTGTTGATGCGGCTGAGCACATCGCGCAGGAAGGCCGAGTCCGCACCCTGGGCGGTCCGCGAACCTACCTCCTCGTTATCCATGAAACAGGCCACTTGACTGTGGGCTCCCGTCTCCGCGGCGAGCAAGCCTTCGAGCACGGCGTGGCAACCGAGCAGGTCGTCCAGCCTGTAACCGTTGACCATTTCCTCCTCTGCCCCCATCAGGCACACCTTCTGGGCGTCCACAAAGAAGAGGTCCGCACCAAGGATGGCACCGGGATCTGCACCGAGCTCGCGGGCTACAAGAACTGTGAGCCAGTCAGGTTCCGGAGTTCCATTACGGTCCTTCATAATCGTTGCGGAGTTCGCCGCACCGGTTTTCGTCCCGTCAGACTCCGATGGACCGATCGACGGCAGCGCGGCCGCCAGGACGGGCAACTGCCCCTGTGCGTTGTACTCGAAACCCTTGTTCATCTCCCGGTTAAGATGGATGGCCAGGTTCGGGATGACGCCAATGGGCCTGGCCAGGTTGAGCAGCCGGGTCTCGGTACGGTTTGAAGTACTGGCCGGAGTTCCGGATGCCGGGCCGGGAGAGCGCAGGACCACCCTGCCCGCCAGCGACAGGGGACGGTCCATCCAGGTTGAAATTATGGGATTCCCGTACACCTCGACGGGCACCCGCTCCATGCCCTTGCAGCTTAACGACTTGCCAAGCCTGGCCTTGAGGCCCGGACTGTCGGTATGCGCCCCCGCCACCGCGAAACCCGCAGCAGCGGGCGGTTCCATGCCAGGCCTGAACGCGATGAGCGACGACCCCGCGCGCCGGGTAAAATAGAGGGCTCCGGGTTCCAGCTTCCAGTCCGACCTCTCGTCCAGAAAGCGGGCGCCCCGGGCTTCCAAGGCCGCCGCTATCGAATCGGTCGCGTGGAAGGCGGTGGGCGAGGCGTCCATAAATTCGCATAGCCGATGAGCAAGGGTACTATTCATGATGATCCAAACCTCATTCTTAGTTTATTACTGGAATCTCGAGGGACGTAAACTTGGGATGGAAACTGAAAAGGTCAGCAGTATTCGAGGTGGCCAGGATGAGCTGAAGCTTTCCACCCTTAATGAAATCCGCTGCCTGTATCGAGAATTCAAGAACTGTTTGTTCATTGACGGTTTTTACAGCAGATTTCAACACTTTCTTGTAAGTGACAGGGGAGTGTTTGTGGCCTGCACCCCTGTCTTCGGAGATCACTTGCTTGCCCGACTTGTCGTACGCGATGACGATATACGCACCGTTCATTCTCCTTGAACCCAGGCCTGCAGAAATCCAGCCGCCCGCCTGTGCAGCCACCCCAATCGTCAACGTGGATCGGTCCCTTGACAGCGTGGCTCCCAGCCAGAAGCCCTGTACGGACTGCATGACCGCATATTCGCCCTTCTGCATGACCCCATCGATGCCGGGAACGATATCCGAGGGAGAAAGTGCCTGTGCCGAAGCGAAAGACGCGTGCAGCACGAACGCTGCGATGGTCAAGATCAGCCTGCTGGACGTAACTATTGATTTCAAAGCTATAGCCTCCACTTGGAGATTCGGTATGAAGTGGTACTCAATGAAAGGATACCACGTCAGCCTTGCCGGTAATAGGTACGATGGAATAAATCATCAAGTTGATCCCGATCCGATTCGTGGATACACTGATTGGTATGGATGCGCTTGCACATAAAAAACCATTGCGTTCCCTCATCCCGGTTGCTGTGGCTGCCGTTCTCGTGCTCGCCCTCGGTTTATTGTACAATGCGCTCAGGGAATACCACTACCATGATATCGTCGCACATTTGGGTGCATATTCGAAAACCGTCATTTTGGCGGCATTGGCCCTTACGGTGCTCAACTACGTTGTCCTAAGCCTGTACGACGTGCTTGCCTTGCAGTATGTGAGTGAGAAGCTTCCCTACCGCCGCGCGGCTTTCACATCCTTCCTGAGCTACGTATTCAGCTTCAACATCGGCCTCTCGATTTTCGGATCCAGCACCCTCCGCCTGAGGTTCTATTCGATGTGGGGGATCGATAGCGGCAAGATCGCTAAAATCGTCACTTTCTGCATAGTGACCTTTTGGGTTGGACTCGCGGCCGCGGGTGGAGTCGCCCTGCTTACGGGTCCGGCGTTGCCGGCCTCGCTGGAGGTTTTCCGTTTCTCCTCCCGCCTGCTTGGGGTGATACTGCTGGCAGCAACCGTCGCATACCTGGTCGCAAGCGCCTCCGGCAAGGCGTCAGTCTCCTTCCGCCGCTTTTCCATCTCCCTGCCTTCCTTCAGGATAGCGGTGGCGCAAATTGTGGTCGCCTCCCTCGATTGGTGTCTTGCCGCCTGGATCCTTTACATCCTCCTTCCGGAAGGCAAGCCGCCATTCCCGCATTTCCTTGCGGTGTACATAATCGCCCAGCTTGCGGCGGCAACCAGCCACGTTCCCGGTGGCATTGGCGTGCTGGAAACGGTTTTGGTGCTTTCGCTGTCGTCCTTTATCCCCTCCGTTGCGCTTTTTGGGTCCATACTGGCGTACCGCACCATCTACTACCTTTTTCCGCTGGCTGTCGCGGTGGTGGCGTTTACCGCCAGGGAAGCCTGGGCCGGAAGGAAAAGAGTCGCCGGAATCGCGGTGTCCGCCGCGAAGGTAGCCGCACCGGTGGTACCCGCCCTGTTGTCCGCCGCAGTGTTTGTCGCCGGAGCGGTGTTGCTGTTTTCGGCAGCCACTCCGGCCATAGCCCAAAGGCTGGAGGCCTTGGACGCGATTTTCCCCTTGGCCCTTCTGGAGACCTCCCATTTCGCGGCGAGTCTGATCGGCCTGGCACTATTGCTGATTGCCGATGCCCTGCGCCGGCGTGTGGATGCCGCATACTGGTTCTCGCTTGGGCTGCTGGTTTCCGGCGCATTGTTTTCGCTGCTTAAAGGTTTCGAATGGGAACAGGGTTTGTTCCTTCTTGCGGTGGCTGGCCTTATCATTCCGTCGCGCAAACTTTTCCACCGCCATACTGTTTTGCTGACGCGCCCGGAAAATGCCTGGTGGTTGGTCGCTGTCACGACGGTGCTTGCCGCCAGCGTCTGGATCGGTTTTTTTGCGTTCAAGCACGTACAGTATTCGAACGAACTGTGGTGGCAATTCGAACTGTCCCGAGGAGCTCCGCGCTTTCTCCGGGCCAGCCTGGGCGTCGGTCTGTTGGCTACGATAGTCGGCCTGCGTATCCTGCTCGGATCGAAGCCACGCCTGCCGAAGGAACGGCTTGCCGACTGCGAGCCGGATGTGCGTCGCATCCTGGGAGAGGCATCGTGCGCGAATTCGAATCTGGCATTGCTGAGCGACAAATTCTTCCACTTCGGCGCCGAAAGAAAATCCTTCCTCATGTATGCCGTGAACGGACGTACCTGCGTCGTCATGGGTGACCCGATAGGAGACAGCGAGGCATTCGCCGATCTGCTCTGGGATTTCTACGAGCTCGTGCAGAGGCAGGGAGCGCGGGTAGTCTGGTACGAAATCTCGGCGACCCATCTTCCGCTTTTCGTGGACCTTGGACTGAAAATCTTTAAAATCGGTGAGGAAGCCATAATCGAATTGGAAGAATTCACCCTGAACGGCGGCAGGGGCAAGCGCCTGCGTCCACCCTGCAATAAAATGGAGAAGGACGGTTATTCCTTTGCGGTGCTATCCGCAGAAGCTGCGCACCTGAGGATGGCGGATCTCCGTGCCGTCTCCGATCAGTGGTTGGCATCGAAAAAGGCGAAGGAAAAGGGTTTTTCACTCGGTTTTTTTGATGAGAGGTATCTATCCAATTTTCCGCTGGCCACCATAACGAAGGATGGCCGGATTGTCGCCTTCGCCAACCTGTGGACGAGCGGAGGGAAAAACGAGGCAGCCATCGACTTGATGCGCCACTCGGATGATGTCCCCAACGGTACGATGGAATACCTGTTCGTCCGATCCATCGAGTGGGCTAAGGAAAACGGATACCGGGGTTTCAATCTGGGGATAGCACCTTTCTCCGGTGTGGAGGACAGGCAGGCCGCCCCGTTCTGGAACAAGGCCGTCTCCCTGATATTCCGTACCGGCGAGGGCATCTACAATTTCCAGGGCCTGCGGACCTTCAAATCAAAATTCCTGCCCAACTGGTTCCCACGCTATATCGCTTCCGGCAACGGAACCTCGCTTGCCGTCGCCTCCGCGGACATAGCCTTATTGGTTTCCCGGAGCAGGCGGGCCGAGTAGGACCTCCGCCGCCCCGATCGCGTCCCGTATTGCCTCGTAGCCGGTGCAGCGGCAGAGGTTGCTTTCCATCCATTCGCGGGTGGTCTCAGGATCGGGGTGAGGGTGGGCGGCCAGGAGCGCGACGGCGTTCAGGATCATGCCGGGGGTACAGAAACCGCACTGGAAGCCGGTCTTCTCGGAGAAGGCAGCCTGGACAGGGTGGGCATGGAGGCCTTCAATGGTGGTGATGGAGTGTCCTTCGTTCTCGGCGGCCAAGGTCATGCAGGATTTGACAGGCACGCCGTCCACCAGGACCGTGCAGGCTCCGCAGTCGCCGTTCTCGCAGCCGCATTTTGTCCCGGTCAGTCCCAATTTTTCCCGTAATACCCGGAGCATGGTGTCGCCGGGACGAACGGTAACCAGCCGATCCTCGCCGTTTATGGAAAGCTTCAGGTTCGTAATGCCGGTATACGCGGTCATGAAAGTTCCTCCTGGGCACGGTGCACCATGTCACTGATCAGGGCCAGCCGGTATTCGGCGGATGCCCGTTGGTCGGACCGCACCAAGCCCGGTGTGGCGAGGGCGGCATTGGCGGTATCCAGCGAGTCGTACCAGGCCGGGTAGGGGAACAGACCGGAGAAAGCGGCTGCAATGTCGGCTTTGCGTGCGGTATCTTTTACGCTATCATCATCACTATCACCATCGCCTTCGCCAACGGCGTCGGTCATGAAACAGGCGGTGACGAGGGGGTAATCCACTGGCCCGGTGCGGGTTGCGCGGTAATGACGCCAGGGCAGGGTTGTCGCGGCGGCGGGTAGGGAGAATCCCAGGATCAGCTCGCCCGCTAGGAGGGGGAGACGCTTGTTGAAAATTTCACGCAGGGGATACTCCTGCCGCAGGGAAAGGTTCAGATCATCCGCCAGGACCGACTTTATGGTGTGGATGGTCGCATCCGCCAACAGCAGGGGCAGCACGGCTTCGCGGTAGGGTAGGTTGCCGGCGATATTGCCGCCCAGGCTCAGCCTGTTCCTGGTAGTTCGGTCGGCAATGTTGCGTATGGTGGCAGTGAGTAAGGGAAAGAAGCCCGAATCGCCGATTTCGTTCAGGGATAGGGTGGAACCCAGAAAAATGCGGCCTCCGGAACTCTCCATCCGGCGTGTCTCGCTTACGTGTTTCAGGTCGATCAGCACCCGAAACGGCTTGCCGGAGAGACCACTCTTGCGGGTACCGGTGATCAGTTCGGTTCCGCCTCCAAGGTAGCGCACCCCATTTGAGACACCCGCTGGAATCTCCTCTGCTTGCGCTTTATCTGTTTGCGCCTTACCGGCTGGCCTGCCCGTGTGCTCAGCCCAGGCCTGCATCGCCTCTTCCACCGTTTCGGGTCGTATGTAGCTGATGTCCTGGCTGATCATGCGTTTTTCTCCCCGCTTTTCAGTGCAGCCTGCCAGATGGTTTCAGGTGTGATAGGAAGCCTGTTGAAGGCCGTCCCTGCCGCCCGTGAAAGCGCAGAGGCCACCGCGTTCGGCATGCCGATGATGCCCTGCTCGCCCAGGCCACGCGCGCCGAAGGGACCGTCGCCCTGGGGTGTTTCCAGGAAGTCAACGAAGTATTCGGGTTCCTCGCCGAAGCGGAGGATCTTGAAGTCCCGCAAGTTGCCGTTCTGCACCCGCTCGTTGGAATCGAAAGTGAAGGCTTCCCGGGTGGCGTAGCCTATGCCCATCGCCATGGCCCCCACAACCTGCCCCCGCGCCAGAACGGGATTTATGACCCGGCCGACGTCCATGCAGCAGGCCGCCTTTATTATGCGGTAGGAACCGTCGGCCAGGTCCACTTCGGCCTCCACGCCTTCCGCTCCCAGGGTCCATTCAAGGCCGGGCCTTCCGTCGCCGGTTTCAGGGTCGATGCCCGTCAGGTGGCGGGCGATATACTTGCCGCGGCCGATGACCGGCCCGTCCACCGAAACGCCGTCGGGGTACACGTAGCCCAAGGCAACGCGTTCGACGGGTAAGCCTACATCGGGATCGTCCCGCAGGAAGACGCGGCCGCCCGCCACTTCCAGGTCCTCCTCCGGACAGCGGAGGGGGCCGCTGGCGGTGCGCTTGATCTGGGTTACCGCGTCGGCCACCGCGTCCAAAGCCGCACGACCGGCCATGAAAAGCGAGCGGCTGGCGGCGGTGGTCCAGTCGTGGGGGGCCCGGTCGGTGTCCACCTCATCTACGACCCGTACCT
>Ga0172379_10003769_pt1 | contig 23550 bp, 21 predicted proteins | sample GrowelOW334metaG_FD_119756 | JGI IMG/M metagenome (GOLD analysis project Ga0172379, IMG submission 119756) | Groundwater microbial communities from an aquifer near a municipal landfill in Southern Ontario, Canada - Groundwater well OW334 metaG | ecosystem: Environmental > Aquatic > Deep...
GACGAAGGCAAAATTGATTTGAATAAACCAATATCTTTCTATTTACCTGAATTAAATATTCCAAGTGGTGATAAAATTACAATTCCGATGCTCGCAAATATGAGCAGCGGTTTATTCGACTATAGCAATGATATGAACTTATGGACTCCGTACGTAAATTCGAACGGAGAAAAAGTTTTCACACCGGAAGAATTATTAGCTCTCTCTTTCAGTCATCCACTGCTTTTTGAACCGGGTACAGAATACAATTACTGTAATGCCAATACTGTTTTATTGGGATTATTAATTAAAAAAGTAACCGGAAAAGAAGTAAGAGATGTTTTTAATGAAAAAATTTTTCAACCACTGGGAATGAAAAACACGTTCTGGCCTATTTCGAACTTCTTGCCTTATCCATATAACCACGGTTATACAACTATGTTGACAGGCTCTTTAATCGAATCAACAAATTGGAACACATCATGGGGAGATGCGGCGGGAATTCTTATATCAAATATTTCCGATTTAAAAATTTGGGCAAAAGAATTGGGTGAAGCAAATTTACTTTCTGAAAAGATGAAGAGTGAAAGATTCGCCTGGGTTGATTCGGATGTTCCAGGACTTAAATACTCCGGCTTTGGCCTTGAGAAAATTCTTGACTGGGTTGGGCATCCGGGAGCTATATTTGGCTATAACAGCCAGCTTTGGTATAATCCAATAAAGAAGATTACGGTTATTGTAACTACTAATTCGATGGAAGGCTATCCTACGGAATCAGTAATTGGTGAAATTATTAACATCCTAACTCCGTATAAATAAACAAGGAAGTAGAGATTTTTTTTCACGGGGAAAAATACCATAACGAGAGTGGCTACATCAGTATGTCTACTCGTAACTTCACTTTATAATATTGGCAGTTAAATTTTTGTTTTTTATGTCAAGATATTATGAATGATTTTCCCCTCATCCATGAAAATTCAACCACCAACCATGCGGCTTGCCGCGCTATGTTTTTTTCTGTTTTGCTTATTCATTATACAATCCGAAACTAAAATTTTGTAAGCTGCCGCCGTTGCCCAGTTTTGAGATACTCCTACCCACTTCAAAATAGGGATGCCGGAACTTTTTGCTCCAATGCCTGAATAAATCACCTCCACTTCGGAGTAATTTCGTGCGCGATCTCACCTTTTTGCCGAGACGACTTACCTTTTTGTGGAGATAACTCACCTTTTTATTAAGACAACTCATCTTTTTATAGAGACGACTCAACCTCCTGCCGAGACAACTCGACTTTTTACTCAGACAACTTCCCTTTTTGTCGAGATAACTCACCTTTTTGTCAAAACAAACTCACCTTTGAAGTACCCCTCCCACTTGATTACTGAATTAATTCACCTTTTTACTCAATTAGTTTCCCTTTTAGCTGAATTCATTCAATACTGAGGTAAATTAACTCACCTTTTTGCCGAATGAGTTGGCCTTTCGGATGAATTGAGTTATGAAAAAAACAAAGTACAGTTTAAATTAGTTTTGGTGGTATGTTTTTATCCCGTCCTTTGGTTACCACTACCCCTAAAAGGCAGTAATAGTTTATTTCGATAATTGTGTATTTTTTAACCAACAAGAGTTTAATAAATAAAATCCATAGCCGCTTATACAGAATTCAAGTGTGCTTACCGTTATCTATCTTTTCAAATCTAACGTTTTTCTGTGTAGATTTTTTCTTTAATAATTTTAAAGGTTGCCTTTCCTTCTTTTGATATAATAATATCTATATTTTTATATTCCGTTGTACTTTTTACATCGTCATATTCTAAATCCTTTTTGAATGTAGCATTAACGATAAAAGCATCCTCTTTTTCTACTATTGTTTTTTCTTTAACAATATCAGGATAGTTACTAAATGCAGAGGAATCATAATCATCATCTTTTGTTAGCGCCATTCCAAAAAACCGCGACCGATTAATCAAGTAAAATACCTCATCCGCGGTTTCTTTATTCGTTATCTTTTTCAGTTGGTCCCGTAATAACATCTCTAAATCGTTTTGCGGAAACCCATTTAAAAGATATGTTTGACCGCGTTTATTCATACTTATTAAAAATGATGGACTACGACCCCAATATGATGGGACACCATAAACTGAACTCATAAAAAATAAATATGAATCAATACATTTGAGATATTGTTTCGAATAACAATAAGTGTTTTTCCCTTTAGCCGTACGACGTGTGTATATATAAAATGGCACGGCACTTTTTAAGTCTGAGTACGAATTAATTGCACTATAGATTTCTATTGGTTTGGATAAACCGCGCGAATACAGCATAATTGTTTCATTCATTAAATACGCGGAGGCTATTTGTCGTGCAATAATTTCCATCTCCGTTAAGTTTAATGTATCACGAAGATCTTTTATATCATAATCAATTTCTTCTGCAAAATCCCATGGGCACTCTCTTTCTCTATGGAATTTCTTTCCTCCCAGTGGGTTGAAGAGAGTAAAGATTAAAACAACTACCACTAATGCTGTAATAACTGAGAAAAGCAAGTAAATGCGTTTTTTCTTTGTCATTTATCTATTCCCTTTATTAATAATGATTTTGAGAACTTTCTGGACTAATTCCATTATCCCATTTATTTTGTATGTTCTATTGTGTCTTAATTCTAAAATATATGTCCATAATTTCATTCTTTTTCCTATGGTAAAGGAACATTCCTTGACCATCACTAAATGGTCTTTTACCTCAGAGAAAGAATAGTCTGTGACTGCCGAGGAAATTTTTCCATTCAACCATGCAAACATTCATCCATTCAACTTTTCTTTCAATGCTTCCACAACTCTCTATCCAAACTTCTGTACTGTATCGCTTCGCTTATGTGCTGCGGTAAAATGTTTTCGGACTTTTCAAGATCGGCGATGGTGCGGCTTACTTTTAGGATTCTATCATAAGCGCGGGCGGAGAGTCCAAGTTTTGTCATTGCCATTTTTAATAGCTCCGCGCTTGCGGTATCCAATTGGCAAAACTGCCGTACTTCTTTTGAACCCATATCGGCGTTGTTGTAAATTCCTTTTAATCCTGCAAAGCGTTTTAACTGCACATCGCGCGCGGCAATTACTCTCGCTCTAATGTCCTTTGAACTTTCTCCGTTATGCGTGGAAGAAAGTTCGCGGTATTTTACTGCAGGCACTTCAATATGAATATCAATTCTATCCAACAACGGACCGGAAATCTTTGCCATATATTTTTGTATTTGCTGCTGTCCGCACGTGCATTCTTTATTCGGATCGGTGTAATAGCCGCATGGACACGGGTTCATCGCCGCCGCCAACATAAAATTTGCCGGAAACTCCAAAGACATTTTAGAGCGGCTCACGGTTACTTTCGCGTCTTCCAAAGGCTGCCGCATTACTTCCAAAACATTTTTAGGAAACTCGGGAAGTTCATCTAAAAATAAAACTCCGTGATGCGCAAAAGATATTTCTCCGGGACGCGGGAACGATCCACCGCCAACTAACGCAGCATCGGAAACTGTATGATGCGGAGAGCGGAACGGGCGCTCGGTTATCAACGCAAATTCTTTATTCAGTATTCCAGCTACTGAATGAATTTTGGTTGTCTCAAGCGCTTCTTCAAAAGTAAGCGGCGGAAGTATCGAAGGAATTCTTTTTGCAAGCATACTTTTACCGGAACCGGGAGGACCGATCATAATAATATTGTGCGCACCGGCTGCGGCAACTTCCAACGCGCGCTTAACATTTTCTTGTCCTTTTACATCGGAAAAATCCAATTGGTAACGATTTACTTTCGAGAAAACTTCTTCCTTACTTGTGTAAATTGGCTTGCTATCAGATTCCCCATTTAAGAACTGCACAACATCAAAAAGCGTTTCCATTCCGTAAACATCAATTCCATTCACTATTGAAGCCTCTTTAACCGACTCACGCGGAAGAATTATTTTTTTCTTCCCTTGCTTTTTCGCTTCAACAGTAATCGGCAGCGCTCCTTTGATTGGACGAAGCGAACCATCGAGCGCTAACTCTCCGAGAATAACGGTTTCATCCAGCAGCGTGTGTTCAACTTTTTCTAACGAAGTTAAAATACCGATGGCAATGGGTAAGTCGAAGGAACTTCCTTCTTTTTTAATATCCGCGGGAGCTAAGTTGATGGTAATTTTTTTGATGGGGAATTCAAAACCTGAATTTTTAATTGCCGCTATAACCCGTTCACGGCTTTCTTTTATTGCGTTGTCGGGAAGTCCGACAATGATAAATCCCGGTATCCCGCGCTCGCTGTGCGTTTCAACTTCAACTAAATATGCGTCTATTCCAAATGTTGCCGATGAGAAAATCTTCGAAAGCATAAATTCCCTCTTTCATTTAAAATGAAAAAGGTTCACGTTTTACTTGTGAACCTTTTTATAATCGTTATTTGAACTGTCGTACAAAATTTATTCTGTCTTGCAGCCTGCTTACGGGCGTTAACAGTTTGTCTTTCCCGTAGATCGCATCTGCCCGGTTAGTAAAAGCAAGTTCGTAATCTTTGCTCATCAAAATTGCTTCTTCGGGACAAACCTCTTCGCAGAATCCGCAGAAAATACAGCGCAGCATATTGATCTCAAATTTTACAGGATAACGTTCCTTCTCATTTTCCGTTTCCGCCGCTTGAACTTCAATTGCTAGTGCGGGACAAACACGTGAACAAAGCCCGCAAGCCACGCACCTTCCTTGTCCATTTTCTTCCATCACTAAAACCGGTCGTCCGCGGTAAGATGCAGGTGGATTAAATTTAACTTCAGGATACTGCATGGTGAATTTGGGCTTGAACATATTTTTTAAAGTTAGTCCTAACCCTTTTGCAATTTCGGTAATATAAATTCTTTGTCCGAAGGATAAATCTTTTAATCTATTTTTCTTAGCCATGCTGTCTCCGAATCTTTATAAAATCATTGCTAAAATTGCTACCCAGAGCAAATTTAAAAGTGAAAGCGGGAACATTACTTTCCAGCCGATATTCATCAATTGATCGTATCGGAAACGCGGGATTGACCAGCGCACCCAGATAAAGAAGAACATCATAAACACTAATTTGAAAATGAACGCAAAAACTTGCAGCGTTACAACCCATCCCGCAGGAAGGTTTAATAATTCCAAATAAGGAATTTGCCAACCGCCAAGGTAAAGCGTAACGATAAGCGCGCTTGAAATAATCATGTTTGCGTATTCCGATAAAAAGAACGCGGCAAATTTCATACTGCTGTATTCTGTGTGGTAACCGCCGACAAGTTCAGGCTCTGCTTCAGGAAGATCAAAAGGTAAACGATTCGTTTCAGCAAATGCAGAAACAAGAAACGTGATAAATCCAATTGGTTGAAGAACGATATTCCACATCCAGCCATGCTGTGCATTAACAATAGCGATTGGGCGAAGCGACTCTGCCAGAAGAATTACTCCGGCTACGGAAAATCCCATTGAAATTTCGTACGAGATCATTTGCGCAGAAGAGCGGATACCGCCGAGTAAAGAATATTTACTGCCGGATGACCAGCCTGAAAAAGTTATCGCGTAAACTCCAACAGAAGTTAACGCAAGAACATAAAGTATTCCGATATTTACATCCGCTACAACAAATGACATTTGTTTTCCGAAAAGTGTGAACGAAGGACCAATCGGTAAAACGGCAAACGTACTGAAGGCAACAAACAACGCGATCATCGGAGCGAGTGTGTGCATCGGTTTGTTTGCAGCGTCGGGAACGATGTCTTCTTTTAAAAGAAGTTTTAACACATCCGCGAACGGTTGGAAAATGCCTGCGGGTCCAACACGGTTGGGACCAATTCTGTTCTGCGCCCACGCGGCAATTTTTCTTTCAAAATAAACTAAGTAAGAAACCGTTAGCAGCATTACGGTAGCAATAACGAGTATCTTAACTAACGAAATAATTATAAGTTCTAAAATTCCCATAAAAAAGTCTTCCTTTAGATTTTTCCCGATGGAGCTTTTGCGCCACGGGATCGTTCCGACCCGCCTTTGGCGGGTTGAATGGTTTCCATTTTTAATTGAACTCCGCTTTCACCAATGATATCATAGTCCAAACCGGTGAATAAAGGATTCGTATGAGTAATCTCGGTAAAAATTTCTTCCGCCATCGTAAACTTATATTTTGTTCCGAAGGCATTGGCTAAACCGGAAATAATTTTCCAGGTGGGACGCGCTTCCATCTTTTTAGCTTTTCCCCAACTGTCAAAGTCGGTTCCAAATTTATCCCAACGGCTTTGCGACATCCCGTCAAGACTTCTTTCCATATCAATTGTAGTTACTGCGGGACGAATGCGTTGAATTCTTCCCTGAAAATTTATCCACGTGCCGTTCTTCTCGGCATAAGTCGAAGCCGGAAAAACTACGTTCGCGAAAGTAGTTGCCGCATCAAAATTTGTTGAGACGGTTACAAGAAAATCTAATTTTGCCAACGCGTGTTCCAAGACGGGATTCCAGCTAATCAAATTTTCTTCAATTAAAACAAGCGCTTTAATTCTTCCCGACTCAATGTGCGAAATAATTTCATCATACTTCAATCCTCCCTTCCCCGGTTCAACACCCATCAACTCAACGCCTTTTGCGTTTGTGGTTTTATCTTCTTGAATTAAAAGAGCGTCACCACTTCCGGGAATCACTTTTCTAACGAAGTCAAAATTTTTCACGTTTAAAGTTGAGCGGACAAATTTTGAAACAAGATAAGCATCCTCAACGGTTAGCGAAGCGGAAGCTAAAACTGCGGTCTCATCTTTTGCAAAACTTTTTAGTTCTGATAACGTATTCGCATAAGCTTCATCCCAGCCGCTTTTAATCAGCTTTCCTTCTTTTCTGATATGAGGACCGTTCACTCTGTCATTCGCGTTAATGTGTTTGAAAGTATTCAATCTTCCGTTATCACACATCCAGTAGCTGTTCACCTCATTATTAAAGCGGGGAGTTAAGCGAAGGACTTCGTTGTTGCGCGTCCAAAGATCAACATTGCAGCCGCGCGCGCAGCCGGAACAAATTGTTTTGGTTGGAGCCATTTCCCACACACGGGATTTGAAACGGAAGTCACGGCTTGTTAAAGCACCAACCGGACAAATATCCGTCACGTTCATAGAGTACGGATTCTCTAATTTTTTCCCGGGAAAAGTTGTTATAGTTACGCGGTCACCCCGTTTGATGAAGGTTAATTCTTTTTTACCTGCAATTTCATCACAGAAACGGATGCAGCGCGAACATGAAATACAGCGATCACCGTCGAACATAACGTTAGGTCCAAGTTCAACACGTTTTTCTTTATGAGTTTTTTCTTCGATGAACCGGCTTTCGCCAACGCTGTGTTTGTAAGCATAATCTTGAAGTTTACACTCGCCTGCTTCATCGCAGATCGGGCAATCAAGCGGATGATTGATTAAAAGAAATTCCATAACCGCATTACGTGCTGCAACAACTTTTTCAGATTGAGTCTGCACGACCATACCATCCATCGCAATCGTTGCGCATGAAATTGCCAGCTTCGGCATTTTTTCAATTTCAACTAAACAGACCCGGCAATTTCCGGAAACTGAAAGTGACGGATGCCAGCAAAAGTGGGGAATATCTATTCCGCCGGCTCTCCCAGCTTGAATAACGGTTTGACCGGGAGTAAATTCAATTTCTTTTCCGTCAATAATAATTTTAGGCATAAGGCTATCCTTTTTTCCTTGCTAAGCGGCTGCTTTCTGAATCTTTTTCTTGGAACGAATTTCGATCTTCGAGAAATCTTCTTCGTTCAACATTTTTTTTGCTAATTGGTGAATTTCTTCCGGCGTAACTTTTTCAACATCGCTAATAATTTCTTCTACCGGAATAATCCTGTTAAAATATAAATATGAATTTGCAATCCGGATCATTCTGTTCGTTGTATTTTCCAAACTAAGCAGCATGCTTCCTTTTAAATATTCTTTTACGCGCATCAATTCTTTTTCAGAAACTTTTGTTGTTTGCAGTTTCTTAAATTCCTTCGATAAAATTGAGAGCACTTTTTCCGACTGCTTCTCTCCGGTTGAAAAATAAACACCGAAAGAAGAAATATCAAGATACGAATTGATGAATGTATTTATTTGATAAGTGATCCCGAGCTTTTCCCGTATCGCTTGAAATAAACGTGAACTGCTTCCTTCGCCAAGAATATTTGTCAACAAGTTGAGCGGGATTCGTTCTTTCTCCTTATAACCGTAAGTCTTTCTCCCTAAAATAACATGCACTTGTTGAAAATCCTTTTCAAGTTTACTGTGCTTTACAATATTTTCAGCGGAGGCGTTTCTTTCGCTTTCCACCGCCTGATATTTTTTCGGTAAATATTTCTCCGCCAGGTGAACAACTTCGTTATGCTTAATTGCACCCGAACAAACAATCGTTAATGAATTAAAATATTTTTTCTTATAATAATTTTTTATCGAAGCGGAATTAAATGAAAGAATATTTTTTTCTGTCCCGATTATCGGAAGCCCAAGCCCGTTCTTTTCAAAAAGATGTTTTTCAAATTCATCAAACACAAGCTCTTCGGGATTATCATTAATATCCCGGAGTTCATCTAAAATAACCCCTGCTTCTTTTACAATATGTTCCTGTTTGAACACCGGGTTTTGCACCATATCCGAAAGTACATCAAATGTTTTTTCAATATGCTGGGCTAAGCCTCTTCCGTAAAAACAGGTGTGCTCTTTGGAAGTAAACGCATTAAGATACCCGCCGCAAGACTCAATCTCTTCGGATATTTTCTTGGAACTTCGTTTCTTCGTTCCTTTAAAAACCATGTGTTCAATAAAATGAGCGATTCCGTTATTCTCTTTGCTTTCATCGCGGGAACCGATATTAAACCAAAACCCTATAGAGAACGATTTGACGTATGGAATAAATTCCGATACGACCGTAACGCCGTTGTTTATGTTAGAAACCGTAATATTTTTCAAAAATTCTTATACCGAAGGTTGATTTTTAGCTTTGTAAATATATTGAAATGCAATTACTGAAACAAGGAATGAGATCAGCTTGTTGCGGGTTGTTTGTTGAGAGTTGTTGGTCAGGAGTGCTCCATTACCGGTTTATGAAATTCACAGGCAAAACTAATGAGTACGTTGCCTTAAGCAAAATAATATTTTGAATTGCCACGACCTTCAGGTCGTGGAATAATTAGCTAAACAGTAAATGGCTTTAGCCAAAACAAATGCTAAAATTGGGCTAAAGCCCGGGGCTTCTTGTTAATTTATTCCCCGACATAAATGTCGGGGCTATTCAATAATAAATTTTGCATAATATGAGTGAGTACGTTGCCTTAAGCAGTTGCTGATGAAAGATCATACGAATCATGATCGTGATTGTACTCTTGCTCGATTATTGAGAGAAATCACCAGGAAATAAAAGGGCTTCCTAATGGTTTAGTTCCAAAATACAAATTTGTTTAAAATGAGTGAGGCAAATAAATACGAAATAAATACGGCAGAAGGTTTTTGATTATCTAATCTAGATTTAAGTACTTTTAGTTGGTTTAAATAAACCTTTTAAGAATAAATGAAAAACCAGACGCCTTTACCATCAACAAATTAAAACGGCCACTTTATATGAAAAAATCATTTTTATTCTTGCTCACTGCTTTTCTTGCAGTTACCTTTTTCTTCGTCGGATGTAACAAAGCAACCAACAACCCGACTGATAACACCGACACAACTACAACCACTAAAACCGACCAACCGATCCCAACATTTCCCGGCTCGATTGACGGAGAGGTTACAACAATTCAATTTACATATACTATTCCCAATCTCCCTGCTCCTTTGAATACAATTTCTGTGGATATGGGATTTGCAAATTTTGGTGCCGGAACTGATGCCGGAACCGTTACTGTAAATGGAAAAGCCGTAGCAAAAAATACTTCAAGTTCCACCATCTATTACAATTCCTTTTCAACAACCTCACTAGCTTCGTTAGGGTTGGATTGGGATGGAGCTATTCACACCTGGAATGTAACCGGCGCCGGGAGTACACCGGCTTTTACTATCGACGTTACTAGTCCTACAGAGTTTACGGTAAATACTCCAACCACATCCACCGTTGCCTCAAAAAGCAGCGCTTTAAATATTGCATGGACCGGAGCGAATGCAACTTCCGCCGATTCCATGATGATTGTCCTGGTTCCGACGAGCGGAAGCGGCACAACATTTACTGCTACTACCAATAATAAAACGGGAAGTTATACTATTGCCTCCTCTTCCCTTAGCGGATTCTCCGGTGATGTATTGTTGGAGGTTGTAAAGTACAGATATGCAATGAAAACCGTAAACAGTAAAACGTTTGTCGGTGTTGCAGAAATTGTTAATACGGTAAATTTTAAAATTCAATAGCCCGGTTAGATAAAATAGAATAAAAGGCGTTTGGTAGAACTACCGGGCGCCTTTTTTATTCATTTAAACAGATAAAAGTGATGAGCACTAAGAAACGATAATCGATCTATCTTATCAATCTATAACGTGTATATTCACCATTGGTAGTCGATGATATGAACCCATAGGCTTTTAAGATTTCATTAATCCCAATATCTCGTAATATGTAAATAAAACCATTATAAGCAGATGGGTACATAAAATTTTCTTTAAAATTCGCTGGAACATATCTTGGGACAGAAAATCCATCGGGGAATTTTGCTGAATATAACACATGATTACTGTCCTCGAGTATCTCAAAATTTAGGGTTACCGTTGCTACGGAATTTGTTGTAGTTCCCCATTCAAATTTCACAATCGTATCATTTCTAGATTCTAAAACATTATATACTGTATAACTGTCTCTCTTAAATATTTCAACAATGTCCCAGGTGGCTATGCCTCTGGTTTGTACTGAAGAAGGCCTAGGGGAAGGGGTCGTTCTATCATAATTAAAATAATATTTCGTTTGCCCGAGGTTTAGTTGGAAGAATTCAATCTGTTTCATTAAGAAGCTTAGACTAATCGTAGTATCATTCGAAATATTGATGTTTTGAGAATAATTTACATAATAGGGATGAGTTGTTGAAAGAACATATTCTCCACTTTTAAGGTTGCTAAAACTAAAATGCCCGCTTATATCCGTGGAGTCTTCGAATTCACCTATAGTGACTAAAGCACCAACTATCGGAGTGTGTTTTGCCGAGTCTAAAATTGTTCCGCTCAAATTAAAAAGCGGTATTTTTTTTGACAAATAAATAATAAGCGATTCATTTTTTGAAACATCTAGGGTTTCAGAATAGGTTTCATAGTCGGGGTATGATACTGATAAAGTGTATTTATGATTTACAATGTTTTTAAAAATAAAATATCCGTCTGTATCAGAAAAAGCTCCCGCTCCTCCCAAAAATATCGAAGCTCCATGAATTGGATTCCCTTTTTCCAAATCTAATACTTTTCCTTGAAGCGTATATAAGACTTCATAGGTTACAGGTGGTTCTTTTTTACATGAATTGATTAAAACCAAATTCAAAATAACGACTATCACTATTAAAAATTTTTTCATGTAACACCCTATTTCTAGTTGCATACTATTTTTTTTATGCTTTGATCGAAAAATTGTTAAGATACACGTTTACGGAATAAATTATTTCTAAACTTCCTGTACATTTTACCAATCCATTCATCTCTTACAGATTAAAGATGTTTGGTGTCACTTTAACAAAATCAACTTTTTAGTTTGAATAAAATTACCAGCTTTTAATTTGTAAAAATAAATGCCGCTTGTGAGATGACTCGCATTAAACTGTGCCGAATAACTTCCTGCTTGCCTATACTCGTTTATTAGTTCAGCTATTTCTCGTCCTAATACATCATAAACTTTAAGTTCTACCATTTGGCTTGATGGTATTGTAAATGAAATGGTGGTAGACGGGTTAAATGGGTTTGGATAATTATTGAAAAGGCAAAAATCCACGGGGATACTGGAATCTATCGATTTTTCAACCTCAGTAATTTCTGATATAGGTGTGCTCCAAACACCATCTATCCATGCAGCAGCATAGAGAACTCTTCCCTTAACAACCAACGCCTCAATCTTTTCCCCCTGCATTCCAACATTTCGCCAGCTCTGGCGAAAGTCGCTAAACCAAAAGACACCCTTGTATGAACTCGAACCCGCAAATATCTGTTGTCCATCTGATGCTAGCTTAGTTATTCCCATGCCTGTCAATCCTGTTTGATTCCACGTTGCCCCTAAATCGGTTGAGACGTAAATGCCATCATTATCAGAAGCTGCAAAAAGCCGTTCACCGGCAAAAGCTAATGCTTTAGCTTTACTGTTGAGTATTCGTGTCCAGTTTACACCGAAATCTTTTGAAACGAAAACGCCTTCATCCATAGCGGCAAAGTAATGGTTATCTTTGAATGCGAAATCGTTTACGTACAAACCCGCAGACCAAACAGGTGTCCAGTTAACTTCGTTTTTTGGAGAGCGATAAATTCCAGAAGACCATGTCCCCGCAAAAATATATTCCCCTTGAATCTTTAGGGATTGAACACTTTTACCTGGTAACCCAAAGAAAGTCCAGTTTGCACCACGATCACTAGAGAGATAAACTCCGCCATATTCTTTAATGCCGGCATAGATATTCCCCTCATTCACTGCTAAAGCCGTAGTACCAACCATATTAGTGTCACCTAGAAGGGTTTTCCAGTCTACACCATTGTTAGTAGAAAGAAAAATCCCCCTACCGAAACTTCCGGCAACAAGGAATGAATCGTTACTTGCGAGAACTTCCGGATATGTAAGTGTCCCTGTGATTGAGCTCCACGATTTCGTACTGTCAGACCATTTAAAAATACCGGATCCATAGCTTCCCATAAAAATATTGTTTTCAAGACCCTTAAGGATACGCACAGCTGTAATATGCTCAATTCCTGCGCTCGTCGAACTCCAGGTTTTTCCAGTATCCAGTGATACAGAACATTTGCCAGATGAAAAAGGTATTGTCGCCAGCACATTAGTCTCATCTGCCGCAATATTAGATGCATAGACACCCAATTCTGTCCATGTTTCACCTCCATCGGTTGAACGAAGGTTGTTTGATAAAACCGTTTTCCCCAAAACAGCAAACCTGTTTTGAGAACCGGACATAGCGTAGTCACTCCATGTAAGTTTCCAGTTCTTTCCTTTATCAGTTGAGCAGTATATGCCAATACATGTTCCTGCAATCAAATTTCCGTTCGAGATAGCCAAGGCGCCCACACATGGAGCGTGTAAACCTGTAGAATCCCAAGTCCTACCGTTATCTGAGGATGAAAATACTCCATTATTTGTGCCTGCAAATAAACAGCTATCGTCAGCGATTATGTCATTTACCCATAGCCCTACGAAACTCGAAGATTTCATCCAAGTAGTTCCAAAATCAGTGGATAGAATTATTCCATCATAAGTTCCAGCGAGAAGAATCTCATTGTTCATTGTAAGACAAAAAATTTCTCCAGCGTCGCCTCCAAATTCCCAATTAAGTCCACTGTCGAATGATCTGAAAATCCCACTCCTAGCCGCAGAGACAATTACGTTTCCCTTTCCACTAATAGCGGCTATATTGCCACTGCAAGGTCCGTTTTTCTCAACCCATTGCGCTTCTAATTCAAAGGATAAGAAAATTACACAGCAGGTTATAAAAAATATGATTGATCCGTTTTTCATTTTCATTCTCACTGCCTTAATTTTGATAAAAAATATTTATGGTTTTCCATTTCATTTTACCGATCAGTCCATCTATTAAAGATAAAAATATATTCCGTGTCATTTTAACAAAATCAACTTTTTCGTTTGAACAAAATTACCCGCTTTTAATTTATAAAAATAGATGCCGGTTGAGAGATGGCTTGCATTAAACTGAGCAGAATAACTTCCGGCTTGCCTATATTCATTTATTAATTCAGCTATTTCTCGCCCTAACATATCATAAACTTTAAGCTCTACCATTTGGCTTGATGGGATTGTAAATGAAATTGTAGTAGATGGGTTAAAGGGATTTGGATAGTTTTGAGAAAGTGAAAAATCTGTGGGAGAATTTTTTTTGCTCTCTTCTTTAACAGCTACAATCCCTCCTTCTTTATACTCAACTATCGCACCACTAGTTCCAATCCACTTATTCCCGTAACTGTCTGTTATTATCGACATAATCCAATCACTTGGTAAAATTGAATTTGTTGTGGTAAAAATAGTCCAATTTGTATTATCAAATTTTGCTACACCGGCATCAGTTGCGATCCATTTAGCACCATTGATATCTATAGCTAAAGAAAAAAATTGATGTCCCGGTAATCCGCTCCAACTACTCCAATTTGTACCGTCAAATCGTGCAAGGTTACCGGAAAGAGTCCATTTATTGCCACCTTCGTCAATCGCGAGATCCCTAAAGCCAGAGGAAGAATAAGCCGTCCATGATGTATCGTCAAATTTTACTAACCCGTTTGCACTGAACCACTTATTCCCATTTTTATCTATAACAAGACAACTAACGTTATTACTTGGAATTCCGGAATTCGAGGTATTATAAACAGTCCAGGTTATTCCATCAAATTTCGCTAAGCCGGCTCTAGTTCCTATCCATTTATTTCCTCTTGCATCAATAGCGAGCGAAGTAACAAGATCACTCGGTAACTTTGAATTCGAAGTTTTAAACACACCCCAGTTTGTACCGTCAAATTTTGCAATCCCGTGATTATAAGTCCCAATCCACTTGTCGCCATTTCCATCTATAGCAATGGACTTAATTTCATCACTCGGTAAACCTGAATTGGAAGTATTAAATATAGTTTTCTCCCCGGTTCCTTTATTCATCCTAACCAATCCACTTGAATATGTTCCAGCCCAAACAATGTCCCCTTCAAGAGCAATCGCATCAACCGTTCCTCCAACAGTAAATTTTAACCACTCTGAATTTTGTGGCAAATGCGTAAAAACAGAACTACTGGAATCATGGTTAATTGCTAAAGGCGATAAAGGATTATAAATATCTACCAGTGAATTATTTATAGCCCATACAGAGCACCCGTCTGACGCGATATGTGGATCGCAATGAGAATCCATACTATTTGTAGTTCCCCCACTCCCTTTTTTTAAGATACAATCTTGAAAGGTTATATTTTTAGAATTATTAACATTTACCGCATTTCCCCCATCTCTTGCCGGAGAACTATGTTGCAATGCACATAATGCGTTGCCGCCATTTCCACCGAAGATATTTACGGCCGTAAAGGTGATATTAGTTGAGTTTGTGATGGAGATAGAATTTCCACCATTCTGAAAATACCCAGCTGAAAATCCATAAACTTTCATATTTGTTATTGATACCTCTTTTGTGCTATCAATTGTGATTGCGTCGATCGAAGATGTAGATAAAATAAAAGTACTGTCACTATTTGTTCCTACAAGTGAAAGGGACTTTTTAATAATTAAATTTTCATTATACTGTCCGTTAGCTATCAGAACAGTATCACCGCTATTTGAAGCATCTATAGCTAGTTGAATAGTGCCGTACTGTTGTGGCACTTTTCTTACTTCCGGAATTATTTGTGTTACATAAGAAAAAAAGAAAAGCAAATAAAGAAACATTTTTAACTTTACTTTTATCGCAATCATAGTTACTCCTCACAATGTTTGATTAGTAAATTAAAGAATACATAGATGCACGTCATGGCATATACTTATTTCAAATTTTATTTTTTCAGTTTAACATACTTACATTAATATCATTCCATAAAATATTTTTTTATAGGATTTTTAAAATTAATTATTGCGGAATCATTGTTTGTAGAATATAAATGGGGGAGGGTAATGTTGTCTTTACCCCGTTCGGTAATGTTGTTCTATGTAAAACTATCTCAGAAATAAAGTCGCCTCATCTTTCAATAATTACATGGTCAAACGTAAGAATATTTCCGGCATTTGCCAAATACTTCAAAAAAACACATTTGCAACACAACCTCTCCCCCCTCATGCAAAAACCAATATATCATGCCTATGGCATTTTATTCAATTTTTTCTTTCTTTTCTACCAATATTTCATCCCCAAGGGGATGAAGAAATATTAATCCCGGTAGGGATTTAATATTGGTAGAATAATAAATGATAGAAGCAAAGAAAATCCCTTTAGGGATGATATATAAAACTCTTTTTTATAAACTCCCTTTTATTTCTAAGATATCAAGTCAGAAAGCTCGTTTTCTTCTAAAAAGCCCTAAAAACGCATTTACTAAATCTAAAAACGCGTTTTTCAAATCTATAAACGCGTTCCGGAAAACTTTAAATGCGTTCCAAAAAACTTCAAACGCGTTCTAAGAAACTTTAAATGCATTCCAGAAATCTTCAAATGCATTCTAGAAAACTTCAAACGCGTATAAAGAAACTTAAAACGCTTCAAAGAAAACTTCAAACGCGTATGAAGAAACTTCAAACGCATTATTAAAATCTTCAAACACATTTTAAGAAACTTTAAATGGGTCGAAGAAATCTTCAACTACATCCTAAAAATCTTAAACCGCGAATAAAAAAACTTTAACAGCAGCTAAGAAATCTTTGACCGCGTTTTTAGAAATTAAAACCGGTCTTCGGAAATGCAGTAAAGGGTTCTGGAAAATCGGGGGAATAGAATTATTTAAAGAGCAATGAGCATTGTCTCTGCCTGTCAATTTCCATAGAAATGTTCGTAAGGTTAAATCCCTTGCTAAAAAATGTATTATTCTCTAAGTTGCACATGAAAAACAAGGTTTAAAATGAACACAAGTTACCAGGCAATAATAAGTGACGGGAAAATCCATTGGATTGATTTGCCGGCTGATACTTTTTTATCAAAAAAAGAGTTGAAAGTAAAAGTGGAGATAGTTGAAGATTCAACAAAAAGAAAAAAGTTGATGATAAAAGCTTTGGAAGACCTTGCCGCAATTGGTGGGATTTCTTCAATCGTTGATCCTATCGCCTGGCAAAAAGATCAGAGAAAAGATAGAGAAATTATCCAGTAATTTTATAGGATCTTTCTTGTTAATGACCGGAATGGTTCGCGCGATTTATAATTGCCATATCAAAAAGTAATTGCGTTGAGAAGATTTATTATAATATATCAAAGATTTTAAATAGATGTTAACTCCAAAAGATATAGAATTTATAAAAGAAAAATTAGCTGAGAAATTCAAACCTGAAAATATTATTCTCTTTGGATCCCAGGCAAGGATGGATTCCGATAAAAACAGCGATATCGATTTGCTTGTAATAACCAACCCGAACGGCAACAGACGAAAGTTAATGGTTGAGATGGATAGAGCTTTAAAAGGATTAAATTATTCCAGGGATATAATAATTCTTTCGCCGGCTGAATATGAAAAAGATAAATTGATAGCCGGAACAATCGCCCGCTATGCGTTCAGAGAGGGAAAAATTATTTATGGCACCTAACGAAGATATAATTCATAATGTAAAAAAATGGATTAATTATGCCGAAGAAGATCTGCGACTTGCTAAACATAGTTTAACCTTAGAAAGCGGCTGCCCTTTCCGTTTAACAGCTTATCATGCGCAACAATGTGCAGAAAAATACTTAAAAGCTTTGTTAGTATTTCATCAAATAGATTTTCCTTATACCCATAGCATTACAAGGTTATTGGAAATTTGTTCTGGAATAATAAATACAAATGAATTGACTGAAGCTGAAATATTAACTCCTTTTGCAATTACTACGCGCTACCCGGGTGAAGATGAAGAAGTAACAAAAGAAGAAGCTCTTGATGCAATTAGAATTGCTGATCTGGTAAAAGAAAAAGTCATCCTTCAATTAAAGTTAACTTAACTGTTCAAAAACTTCTTATAAAACGCGCCGATATTATTATAAGCCTTCGTCAGAATTTCTTCATTCGGTAAAAAGACAACTCTAAAGTGCTGCGTTCCGGGAAGTTGCCCAAACCCGCTTCCGTGTACCACAACTACTCCGGTTTCTTCTAACAAACCTTTTACAAAATCAATGTCGGGTTTATTTGTATGCAATTTCGGAAAAGCATAAAACGCTCCTTCCGGTTTTACGCATGAGATTCCGGGAATCGCATTCAGCATATCGAAAGTTAAATCTCTTCTTTTTGTAAGTTTCGCCATCGCGGTTGTTAAATGAGATTGGTCTTGCTCTAACGCGGCAACTAATCCATATTGTTCCGGATGATTTGCGGAAAGTCTTGCACGAAGAATTTTGTTTATGGCTTCTATGTATTGGCGTAAGTTTTCATCCTTCCCGCTTATAATTCCCCACCCGATACGGAAACCGGGAACCATATAATTTTTCGAAAGCCCGCCAAACGTAATGCACGAAACATCTTTATTAAGAGAACCAATCGAAATGTGTTTCTTTCCGTCGAACAAAAGTTTATCGTAGATTTCATCGGCAAAGATTACAAGATTATGCTCAAGCGCAAGCTTTACAATTTCTTCCAATATTTCTGTTGAGTAAAGCGAACCGGTAGGATTATTCGGGTTAATCAACACAATGGCTTTTGTCTTATCGTTAATTTTTTTCTTGATATCGTTGATATCCGGCTGCCAATTATTTTCTTCATCAAGATAATAAGGATTTTCATACGCCTGCAGTTTGCTTTGAATTGCAGTGTACAAAGGATAACCGGGAGTTGGAGTTAAAACATTTTCGCCTTCATTTACCAACGCGGTTAAACAAATATCTATAGCTTCGCTTGCACCGGTAGTAACAAAGATATCGAGAATATTTTCAATTCCTTTTTTGTTTCCTTCTTTTCTGATTGCTTCAACGGCTTCTTTAATTCCCGAAGAGGGAGAATAGCCGTTTTTGTTTTTTAGCATTGCCTGGTAAGTTGCTTCAACAAGATGTTTCGGCGGTTCAAAATCAAAAAGGTTCGGATCGCCGATATTTAAGTAGAGCATTTCCTTGCCGGTCTTTGCAACTTCATTTGCAAGCACAACAATGTCTCTAACCGCATAGGTTATATTTTCTGTTCGTTTAGCAGGGATTATTTTTGATAACATTAAAATACTTTCTTGGTTTATAATTTAATTATGCAGCAAAATTTAGAACTTCAACTTGAGAATTCTTTTTTATGCTTTGTTCAGCTTCTTGTAAAACTTTTGCTGAAATTTCTTCGCTGAGATAACTCTCTCCACAATTTTCACAAATTTCTGCGGGAATATTTTTTACAACGATAATTACTTCTTTTCTTTGAAACGATACGGAGGTTAAACCATTTTTTGTTTCTCCATTCTTACAAATCACACATTTCATTTTTTTCCAAGTTATAAAATCTTCCATCCAAATATCGAAAGAAAATTTAAATTTTACAGATAACCGCGACAAAGAATTGAACATGCAATCATGCAATCTTTCAATTTTGCAATCTTGTAATATTAAACAACAACACACCCGTCGCAACCGAAACATTCAGCGATTGCACTTTTCCTTTCATCGGAATCTTTACAAGAAAGTCACACTGATCCGCTACAAGTTTCCGCATTCCTTTTTCTTCATTCCCCACTATCAACGCTGATGGGAAATTATAATCGATCTCATCATAAAACTTTGAATTGTTCAACGTTGAACCGATGATCCAGAATCCGTTCTCCTTCAACTCTTGAATTGCCTGCACAACATTTCCAACCTGGCAAATCTTTAAATGATTCACCGCACCGGCTGAAGTTTTCATCACGGTTTCATTTATCGGCGCGGAATTAAATTTGGTAAGAATAATACCGTCAACACCGGCGCATTCTGCAGTACGTAAAATTGCACCGAGATTGTGGGTGTCTTGAATCGAATCAATTACGAGTAACAAAGGAAATTTGTTCGCCGGAATTTTTTTCGCCAGATCAATAATTTCTTTTATGCCGAAATAGGATACTTCCGATCCAACTGCAACAACGCCTTGCGCATTCACATCTTTTACCAGCGATTGATATTTTTCCAACTTTATCTGCGAACATTTTATATCCCGCTTTGTACAAGCTACGCGTATTGCATCGATGATCGGTCCTTGTTGACCGAAAAGGATAAAAACACTTTCAAGTTTTTCATCAGAGTTTATTGCGTCAAGAACGGGCTTGCGCCCAACGATCAATTTCATTTTGCTTTTTGTTTTGGTGAAGATTGTTTTATTGCCGCCGGTTCAAATTTAACTTTGTCCGGGAATTTGTTAATCAAATAAATTCCAACTATTCCAACAATAATCAAAGCAATAGAAATAACTTGAGCTTCCGATAATCCAAAAAGGATCAGCGGATTAAGCCGGATAAATTCAACAAAAAATCTTGCAATGCCCGAAAAGATCAGATAGATCATAAATAAAATGCCGGTAGGATATTCTTTTTTCCTAAGCCGCCAGAGAATGTAAAAGATGATTACGCCAACGATGAATTCATATATCGGGGTTGGATGAAGCGGTGTATTATTTGGAACAATTCCGTTCGGAAAACTTTTTGCGATTTCGCTTCCTTGAAACATCAACGAGGGTTTTACTATTCCATTCTCATAGTTCACGCCCCAGGGTAAAGAAGTTGGAATTCCATAATCACCATCACCCGCCAAATGACATCCTATTCTTCCGATTCCATACGCAAGTGCAAGCGAAGGAGCAGCTGCATCTGCAATATAGAGAAAAGGTGTTTTGTGTCGCCTTAGATAAATCGCTATCGCAATTATCGCAAGGATCAACCCGCCGTAGAAAGTTAATCCGCCGGCAGAAAAAATCTGCCCGAACGGATCAGCAAGAAAGTCGTTCCAATTTTCAAGTAAGCTAAAAAGTTTACTTCCCGCTATTCCAAAAATAATTGCCAGCAGTGTTACTTGCGATGCAATGTTTGCGTCGAGTCCTTTTCTTTCAACTTCTTTGGTTAAAATATAGCTTGACACAATAAAAGAAACGGCAAGCATAAAACCGTAGCTGTAAACTGTGAGTGGTCCAAGTTTTAATAATTCAGGGTACATACAATACTTTTATTTAAATGAAAATAACTCGGTTGGAACTTCAAACCTGGTAAATATCCGGTTGTTTTTTTTCTTCAACAAACTTGTTTCTGTTAATTTAATTTCTTTTTTATAAATATTAAAATCAAACATTCCGCTGTTAATGCTTCCATCTTGCTTAATTACATTGATGGCATATTTCCCGAATAGGTCATCAAATAATAATTCGGTTGTTGCCGGGTTAGGAGAAACATAATAAGATTGACGGGTATTTAAACCGAGAATGCTGATATCGATAGCATTTTTCCCTTTTTGAACATCCACCGATATTTCATATGATAAACTTGTAAATAGTTTTACGGTCGATAACGTAACAACTGAAAATTGTTTTTTCAATACAGCATCATATTTGAAAAACACATTTACGACATATTCAACAAGACTATCTTTTTTTTTCGGAGTAGTGTCTTTTAGTTTCGGAATAGTTTTCTTTCGCGATTTTGAAATCTTTGGCATTTCTTCAAGTTTCCGTAAAGGCATTTATCCTCCTGCCGATAATAAAATTTCTTTACCCGCATCTTCCAGCGGTACTACTTGTTGCGAACTTGTCGTCATATTTTTTATAACAATTTTATTTTCCGAGAATTCTTCTCCGCCAAACAGTGCTACGAATTTTGCTTGTAATTTATTTGCTTCACGCATTTGTGCTTTAACACTGCGCGAAAGATAATCAATCTCTACCTTAAAATGCTTTTTCCGCAAAGTATTTGCGAACAAATAATATTCGTTTAACAAATCTTTATTTAAGAGAACTACGTACACATCAAGAGGAGCAATTTCAGGCAAAACTGTTTCTTCATTCTGAAGAGCAAGTATAATTCTTTCAATACCCGCGGCAAAACCAACTCCGTAATTTGGAGATCCACCGAGAAGTTCAATTAACCCGTCGTATCTTCCGCCGCCGCACAGTGCGCTTTGCGATCCGACCTTTCCGCTAACAATTTCAAAAGTTGTTTTTGAATAATAATCTAAACCTCTTACTAAAGATGAATCAATAATAAACGGGATATTTTCTTTTTGCAAAATATTTTGTACTACTTGAAATTCATCTTTGCTCTCTTCATCTAAAAAATCTATAAGTTTCGGAGCGTCATTCATAATAAGATTATCACTCTCGGATTTGCTGTCAAAAATTCTAAGGATATTCTTTTCAAATCTTTTTTTACTCTCTTCAGACAATTCATTTAAGTGAGGTGTTAAATATGTTTTTAGAACTTCAAGGTAAGTCTTTCTCGAAGAGGCAATTCCAAGTGAATTAATTTTTACTGTAAGATCTTTTAAACCAAGAGATTTTATAATCGTGTACGCAAGAATAATTATTTCCGCATCAAGAATCGGCGAAGCGCTTCCCAATACTTCTGCTCCAAACTGATGGAACTGACGAAGCCTTCCCGCTTGCGGTCTTTCCTGGCGGAACATTGGGGCAATGTAAAATAATTTGTTAAGAGAAAATTGAGAGGCTAAGGAATGTTCTATAAATGCACGGACAACAGAGGCAGTCATTTCCGGGCGAAGGGTTACGCTGGTTTCACTTCTATCAAGAAACGTATACATCTCTTTACTAACGATGTCGGTCTCTTCACCAATGCTTCTGGAAAACAAGGCGGTTTCTTCAAATAAGGGTGTGCGAATTTCTTTGTAGTTAAAGGCTGCAAAAATGTTTTTTACAATAGTTTCAACATGATTCCATTTCCCGATATCTTTAGGTAAAATATCTTTTGTACCATAAATTGATTTTAACATTAAGACAAACCTACAAATTATAAATCAAAATATGTCTCTTCTTCCTCTTTAAAGACGTGCATGATCTCAGCCTTTGTTGTTGCGGCAACAAGTTTTTCACGCAAGGTGTCTTTAGTCATCATCCTTGAAATTCTACTTAAAAGTTTTATATGTAAACTGACCAGATTATCTTTTCCTATTAAAAGAAAAATTAAATAAACCGGTTGAGCATCCAATGCCTGATATTCAATTGGTGTTGAAGATTTTCCAAACGCACAAAGTATTTCTGTTACTAATTCAGTTTTTCCATGGGGAATTGCAAAACCTTTTCCTACACCGGTTGACATTATTTTTTCCCGCTCAAGAACAGCTTGTCGAACTTTTTCAAGATCCTTCACACGCGGATCGCCGATAAACAAATCAATTAATTCATTTATCGCTCCTTCTTTTGTTTCACTTGATAGTTCGGGAATGATGCAGGATTCATCTAATAAATCTGTTAGTTTCATGTCACACAACTCAAAAAATAATTAGAAAATGATACTGCAATTTAGCAAAGAGTGAATGAATAAGAAAGAAAAGGAAAAGTAAAAACGATTATTGTTTAAATAATTTCAAAGAATGGTGATAGTAAATAGAAGATGCGGTGTGGTAATGAAAGGAATAAAAAATACGAGCAAAAAAAAAGCCCTAACGAAAATCGATAGGGCTTAAAATAAAATCTGGCGACTACCTACTCTCCCACACACCTGCGCATGCAGTACCATCGGCGTATAAAGGCTTAACTTCTCTGTTCGGAATGGGAAGAGGTGGAACCCTTTAGCTATA
>Ga0172379_10003770_pt1 | contig 23549 bp, 16 predicted proteins | sample GrowelOW334metaG_FD_119756 | JGI IMG/M metagenome (GOLD analysis project Ga0172379, IMG submission 119756) | Groundwater microbial communities from an aquifer near a municipal landfill in Southern Ontario, Canada - Groundwater well OW334 metaG | ecosystem: Environmental > Aquatic > Deep...
ACAAACAGCTTGCCGAAGCGCTTTACACGCAGGAACCGTATGATCTGAAGAAGTCTAAAATCGTCCGCGGCCTGGTTACCGAACCGGAGGAACTGAAGAAACTGAAATCCCAGGATCGTTATGACCCCGAAGTGAAAAATGGTATTTCGTTCCGCTGGCTGCCGGGTGCCGACGGCGCAACCTACTGCGCCCAGGGCGACGAGCACTCCGCCGACGGCTCGGTAAACGAAACCGCAACGAACTGTGCCGCGCAGATAGCCAAACGCCTGCGAAAGAAGGAGACACTGCTTGCCGCACTTCCGGAACCGGAACTTTGGAAAACGGCTGGCAATCAGCAGGTAGCGGTCAGCGATGATGATTCTCCGCTGGATGTTCTTCTGGTCGGCTGGGGCAGCACCAAGTCCGTCATCCTTGATGTACTGAAAAACTCAAAACTCAATATAGGCTATCTGCATTACACCTACCTTTACCCGCTTAAAACCGGGAAATTCGAGGCTCTGGCCAGGAAAGCCAAGAAAACAATTCTGATCGAGGGAAACTACCTCGGCCAGCTGGGGCTTCTGCTTAAGCAACAAACCGGAATATCGATAAATGATCGGATTTTAAAATACGACGGCCGTCCGTTTTTCTACGATGAACTTCTTAACTCTATCGAAAAGCTGACCGCCACCCGCTAATCGTTTCAATGTCTATCCCGCTCGAAACAACCGGCCCGAACATGAAGGATTACTCCTCCCGGAACATCTGTACCTGGTGCGATGCCTGCGGCGACTACGGCATCTGGACCGCGGTGAAGCGGGCCCTCGTCGAATCCAAAATCCGTCCCACGGAAACGCTGCTTTGTTACGACGTCGGCTGCCACGGCAACATGTCGGACAAAATCGGCGGTTACCGGTTCCACGGATTGCACGGCCGCGTCATCCCGTTCGCAGCCGGCGCCAAGCTGGCCAACCCACGGCTCAAAGTCATGGCTTTCGGCGGCGACGGCGCCAGTTTCTCCGAAGGTATCGGCCACCTGGTTCACGCTGTACGAAGCCATTATCCCATCGTCTTCGTCCTCCATAATAACGGCAATTACGGCCTGACCACCGGCCAGGCCAGCGCGCTGACGTCGAAAAATCAGCCGATGAACACATCACCCAACGGCATACCGGAGGAAACGCTGAATTCGATGGATTTCATTTTCTCGCTCGAGCCGACCTTCGTCGCCAGATCGTTTTCCGGCGACATCGACCAGATGACTCACGTGCTCAAGGAAGCCCTAAGCCACCGCGGTTTTGCCTTCGTCGACATGCTGCAGGCCTGCCCGAGCTATAACCACTTCGCGACGCACGACATGCTGCTCGAGAAATGCTACCGCGTCGAAAACGAGAATCATGACTCAAACAATTTCAAGAAAGCCCGGCAGCTGGCAGTGGACACTTCCAAACGGATCGCAACCGGGGTTTTGTTCCGGCGCGAAGACATTCCAAATTTCTACGAGCGGCTCGTACCGAGACAGGGAAAAACAACAACACCGGTGGAAGAAGTGGAGAAGTTCGATGTGACGAAACTGATGGAAGAACTCGTATAAAATCAGAAAACGTCACTCTTGTTATTTTCTTTTCGTTCTTGCCCCCCCTCCCCTAACCCCTCCCCCCTTCGGGTGGAGGGGAATTGCCTTATTTATTGATCATCTATTACTCCCCTCTCCCGGAACGGGAGAGGGGCCGAGGGAGAGGGCTTGTTTATTGATTTCAGCCAGCACCCAATCAAGATCCTCCAAAACATCTTTGTTCCTGAATCGCAGGATACGAATGCCTCTTTCAGCAAGAAATTCCGTGCGGAATTTGTCATACCGCCTTTGCTGAGAATCGGCATGCACACCACCATCAACTTCGATTGCCAAGCGCCTTTCTTCGCAGTAAAAATCCAAGATAAAAATTCCAACAGGTCGTTGCCGACGAAAATACAAACCATCCAGCTTGTGTCTTCTCAGCACCTCCCATAATTTCTTTTCAGCTTCTGTAGGTAATTTTCGCATTGCACGCGCATTCTCAATAATAGGCTTGGGCGGATATTTTCTACCTTCAACACCTTTGAATACATGCCTGATATTTGTGCTACCAATACTCCCCTCTCCCGTTCCGGGAGAGGGGCTGGGGGAGAGGGCATAAGAAACAGGAATATCAGGCATACAGAAAGCCATCAAAACGTAAGAAACATTTCATGCAGACGCCAATCTCCGCGAATCTCCGTGTGGAATGTAGCGGCCAAAACCCGGCCCTGGCGTACCAAAACCGGATCGCCATTATATGACGCCAGAACTTCAACACGTTTCCCGGTCCGCGTGATTTTCGGAGCGCGTATAAATGCGACCGGAACAGGTTGTTTTATACCGCAAATCTTCAAAGTCGCCTCGAAACTGTCGATCTGCGTTCCATAAGCATTGCGATCAATTTCGATATCGATAAGCCCCAGAGGCCGCGGCGCATTTTTACCGGTCGCCTTGCGGGCGATGACAATCGCTCCCGCGCATGTCCCGAAAACCACAAGCGAATGCTTCGATGTTTTAGCCACCCTCTTCTTTATCTCAACACCAACTCCGGTCCTCTCCAAAAATTTCGCCATCACCGTGCTTTCGCCGCCCGGAATTATCAGCCGGTCGACTTTCGCCAGATCACGAAGGTTACGCACTTCAATGCATGGAACCCCCATCAACCGGAGTACTTCCATGTGCTCCTCGAAATCGCCTTGAAACGCCAAAACGCCGACAACCATATGGTAAGAATAAATTGAAAACCTGCGTTCGTGAAGTAATCTGAGCAACCAATGATTGTTAATGTATGAATTTTTTGCGGGCGATAATCAATTTGGCACCAAAGGGGGGCGTGCGCCAGGCGGGGGACGGCGGGGGGACGTTGGCGCACACGCATTTTCTTTTGGTTCTTTTCTTTGTTGCTCGGACAAAGAAAAGAACAGAGAAACCACAGGAAGCATCCCGCTCTAAATAAACTACCACCCCCGCTCCTGCATCCTGGTCTGAAGCGACGCAACCTCCAGCCCCGGCATCGCGCCGCTTAGTCCGGTGGAAACCTCCAGAACTTTTTTCGGATCCTTGAAATTCACCGTCGCCTGAACGATAGCCGAAGCCATCCGTTTCGGATCTTTGGATTTGAAAATGCCCGAGCCGACGAAAACGCCTTCGGCGCCGAGACTCATGAGAAGCGCCGCATCGGCCGGAGTGGCGATACCGCCGGCAACGAAGGTTACGACCGGCAAACGCTGGTTCTCGCGAACGTTTTTAACGAGCTCGACCGGAACACGCTGCTCGGCCGCGTACGTCGCGAGTTGCGCCGGTTTCATCATTTTAAGCGCGGTAATCTCGCGCTTTATAAGTTTCAGATGCCGGACTGCCTCGACCACGTTTCCGGTTCCGGCTTCGCCTTTCGTGCGGATCATGCAGGCCCCCTCGTGAATCCGGCGGAGCGCCTCGCCCAGATTGATCGCGCCGCAGACAAACGGAACCTTAAATCCCCGCTTGTCCACGTGATCAAACGGATCGGCCGGAGTGAGTACTTCGGATTCATCGATAAAATCCACGCCGAGCGCCTCGAGGATCCGGGCTTCGGCGGTGTGACCGATGCGCACTTTCGCCATAACCGGAATGGAAACGGATTTTTGGATTTCTTTGACCAGCTTCGGATCGCTCATCCGGGCAACGCCGCCCTGGGCACGGATATCCGCCGGCACGCGCTCGAGCGCCATGACCGCGCAGGCACCGGCGGCCTCGGCGATTTTGGCGTGCGCCGCCGTAACCACATCCATTATGACCCCGCCTTTGAGCATCTTGGCGAGATCCGAGCCGGTGCGATTTGAAACCTTAAACATTTTTCGATTGTAATAATACACCGGATAAATTATCAAATTTAAAAATCTGATGTTCGTGGCGAGTTCACAAACTCCGGGTCGATGCTCAGGCGGCTTTCCTCCGGCAGCATCTGGCCCTGGTACTTGCTGAAAGGTTTTTTGCCGTACGGAGTTTCCGCCGGGGAAGACATCGTTTCGAAGGCAATCTGGCAAACGCGCATACCGGGATAAAGAGCCACCGGCATGCGGTTTAAATTGCTGATTTCCAGCGTGATCGTGCCGCTGAACCCCGGATCCACATAGCCCGCAGTCGAATGGATGATGATTCCCAGACGGCCAAGCGAACTGCGGCCCTCGACCCTCACGACCATGTCGTCCGGCACCGTGAGCTTTTCCCGGGTCACTCCCAGGATAAATTCGCCGGGCTGAACGATGAACGGATCGCCGTCGGGAATGGTGATCATCCGCATGTTCGCCGCAAATGTCTTCGGGTTTTTCGGATCCAGGAGCGCGTGCTTGCTGTGCTCATAGACTTTGAAAACATTCCCCAGCCGCAGGTCCACGCTGCTGGCATGGATATCCCGCAACAATTCCGGTTGATCGCTCTCGATCTTCACTTTTCCCGAGGCAATCGCCGCCTTTATATCCCGGTCGGAGAGAATCATAAAATTGGAAGCTAAGGCTACCACAACGCGAAAAAAAATGAAGCTCTACCAGCTCATACTGGAGGTTTCTTTTACAAAGCCTGCAACGTGACTCGCGGAATCCGCCGTAGCATACAACGAAGAATCTATATACATTCCTTCCCTTTTCAGTAGCAGTGTTACTGCGAAGGCGGATGAAGCAACTCGCACTCCGAAAAAAGCAACCGAACTTAAAGCGAAAACTTACTCCTGAGTTTATAATCATGTTCCATGACCGCACCTACTTCTCCCGATGACCTCTTCGAACCGGAAAATCCATTTTTACCTGACAAAACGGATGATCCGGCGATGCAACAACGCTGGAGCACGGTTCTGGAATACTGGCACAAGTTCGACTCGGTCATGCGGCAAACGAAGTTCAATACCCTGACACAAACGCAAAGAACGGCGGACTGGATCAATGCGACAAAACTCAATGACCGCCGCGATGATGAAAGAAGCATCATCTTCCGCGAAGAATTTTTCCAGGGCCACGGCAAAGAAGTCATCAATGAAGGAATCGCATTGCATAATGAATTCACGAAGCTCTTGGAACAGGCTACCCCGTATATTTCCGGTTCATCGAAAGATCGCTGGATCGCACGGTATTACGATGAAAAAACCGGTTTTCAGGCCAAGAAGTACTGGATCAGAAAGCAATTCCCCGACTATGTACGCCGCTGGGCCGAAGCCGAAAAGGAGCGTGATGCACTGACAAAAGATCCGGGGTTCGTCGATCTTATGAGCTATGACCCGTCCTGCGCCGCGATACTTAAAAGTGCAACGGAGTTCCGTGAACTCCATTATGAAAAACGCATCGGCTTTTTGGCGCAGGCCAGGGCCGCGCTACTCGCCACCAGCAGGCTCCGTCCCGATCTTTATGCCGAAGCCAAAAAACGGCTTTCTTCGGCCGAGACTCTGTGTATCGCCGGACAGGGCAAAACCGGCATCTGGCTGGAACGCATCTTCAAAAATCTCACTTCCGTCAGAAAGATCGAGCAGTTTGTCCGTGGCAGCGGCGGCACGACGCTCACTGCTCTGATGACCAACTGGACCAAGGTCAAGTTCCGGTACGACAAAATCGCATCTGATATGAAAAAATATGACGAAAATCGCATGCCTCGCGGTCTGTATTTCCTAAAAGAACAACAATTCCTGAGCCTGCACTACAATCAGCGGCTTCAATATGTGGATGAAATGGAAAGCCGGCTTAATAGCCCGATTATCGACGAACCTGACACCTTCATACGAATCCGTCACGCGATAGACACCAAAGACTGGATCGAAGCCGATGAACTCATACAAAAAGCGAAAACAGAACCGTTATCCGGCCCGAACCGAACCCGACTGGCGTCCATGGAGTTGTATCTGCAACAATTCCGGCCGAAAAAAGCTGAAAGTAAATCTGCCGATTCCGTGAATGAAGCGAAAAACAAGATCGACGAGATGATGTCGCACGTTTCAAGCAGCATAAAACCGATGATTTTGCGTCTGCTTCGCGGACCAAATGCCAACCGCTCGATCCACCAGCTCCGCTGGATCGTCTACAACAACAAATGGTGCCGGACTCACGGCTACTTAGACGACGAAAAAGCGGCGACTGGAGCGAGCAAGGATAACCGGGAAATGACCAAATACCGTGCCGACCATGGCGAGGATATCGGCCGGAACGATACTCTCGACTTTGAAACCACCGACCAGGCGTATTTCCGCAAGAAAGAATTCGCCAACCACAAAGCGACCTTCATGCATGTAAATTTGGACAGCGGCGCTCCCGGTGCGCTGGGCGAGTGGCTGGAACACGAACAAGACACGAAAGTGCTTTACTGGACCACTTTTTGCGGACATGACAGCGGCATTCCAAAATCGGCGAACTGGCATAACGATCTGCTATTCACACTTACTCAGCTGCGTTCGGCCTCGCGTACTATCAACAACGCCGGCTTCATGTATGACGGGATCGGTTTTCCGCTGAAATCGCTTCATTGACGGAAATGTTTGCAAAAGTCTCATATTCTGGTAAAAAATGCCACCCTATGAACAAACGCACTCTCCTCTTTATTACTTTGACCGTCTTCGTTCTGGCCGGTTGCGGGACTGATATGAAAAAAACAACCATCGATGAACAGAATAAAAATCCGCTTACCGCCTCACGTTATGGCGACGAACTGGCCGACGCTATGGCCAACCTTGTCATTCAAAACGATCCGCTGGCTAAAGATCCGAATACCCGGGCAATAATCGACCGGCAGATTGAACGGGGTAAACAAATCGGCCAGGATGCCCGCTCTCTCATGGCCCAGGGAATGTACGGCCCAATTATCGCCATCAAGGAACCGGTAACCGGGAATGTCGTTTATCTCAATGATGTTTTGTACCTCTCCCCGGATTTTTATACCAAGCCGGGCACAGCGCTCCGGGTCTATCTGACTACGATGGTGGATCCGCGGGATGTAAAGTTTCCGGATAATACCGCTCTGGACTTGGGCCCGCTGCAGGCGGCCTACGGCCAGCAGCAATACCCCGTTCCCTCCCAGAAAAATCCGGCGCTCTACCGGACCTTCGTCCTATGGGATACGGTTCTCAACCGGCTTTACGGTTTCTCCCAGCTGAGCAAACAGGGTTAAAGCGGGGTATTTGCCACCTGTTTCAGCGCCTGATCGATCGCGTCACCGACCGCCAGCACGGTGTTCTCCGTTATTTTTGCGCCGTTAACGAAAAACGTCGGGGTGCCTTCGACGTTCAGTTTTTGGCCTTCGGCCTCATCCGCCATGATCGTAGCCGACTTTATTCCGGAACGGATGCAGCGGTCAAAAAGCGGCACATCCAGACCCAGCGCTTTGGCCCAATCCCGGAGAGCCTGTGGACTCAGCTTGTCCTGCTGGGAATAATTCAGATCCACAAATTCCCAGAACTTGCCCTGGTCCGCCGCGCATTCCGCGCCCTCCGCCGCCTCCAGTGCATTTTCATGCAGCTGTAACAGAGGAAAATGCTTGAACTGAAAACTGATTTTTGCGCCGTATTTCTGAAGAATCGGCTGGGTGATCAATTCATGGGCCGATTTGCATGCCGGACACTGCAGATCGGAGAACTCAACCACTGTAACCAGTGCCGTCGGGCTGCCTTTGGGCTGACGCGACGATTCGGGACTCAGTCCGGTCGTATCGACTTTCTGGCAGGCAGTAATCAGAACCGCCGAAAGAAAAACTAAAATGGTTCGTCGGAGTGAAGACATATATTATTTAAGAAAGTGGCCGTATTTTACCTTATTATTTAAAAATCATTAAGTTTTCCCCCGTTGGAACTTCATCGGGAGAAAATGACCAATGCTCAATGCTCAATGTCCAATTTTGGTCATTGGGATTTGGTCATTATTCAAGCCCCGGTTTAAAACTACCAGCCACAAACTTTCCTGCTATAATCCCCGTCTAATGGCTCTCTACCTGAAGTACCGGCCCCAGAGTTTCGCCGACGTCGTCGGCCAGGACCACGTGGTTACCACTCTGGAACAAGCGATTCAGCGGGACCAGATTTCGCATGCCTATCTCTTCTGCGGCACCCGGGGCACCGGTAAAACTTCCGTCGCCCGGATCGTCGCGAAAACCATCCTGCTTAAGGGCATCGAAGATGAGGCGCTCAGCAAGCAGATGACTAAAGGCATCGAAGAAGGTTCGCTGGTTGATCTGGTCGAGATCGACGCCGCCTCCAACCGGCGGATCGACGATATCCGTGATCTGATCGAGAAAATAAATTTCTCGCCGGCGGTTTCAAAAGCCAAGGTCTACATCATCGATGAGGTCCACATGCTGACCAAGGAAGCTTTCAACGCGCTCCTGAAAACGCTGGAGGAACCCCCGGATTATGCCTATTTCATCCTGGCCACGACCGAGCTGCATAAGGTTCCCGAGACTATCCAGTCGCGCTGCCAGAGGTTTCTGTTCCGCCGCGTCCGGGACGATGACATCGTCCGCCGGCTGCAGTACATCGCCGACCAGGAACATATCAAGATCGATCGCGAAGCGCTTAGGACCATCGCCCGTCACGCTCTCGGCAGTTTCCGGGACGGCATCGCCCTTTTAGACCAGCTGCGTTCGCTCGAAAAAATCACCCAGACCGATGTGACTGAACGCATCGGCAAGAGCTCACTTACGTTCATCGAGGAGATCGTACACGCCATAACCGAACAGGACTTAAGCGGGGTCGTGGGCATAATAAAACGGATCGAGGAGTCCAACGTCCCGGTTGATCTCATCGCCGCCGATCTTCTCTCGCTGATCCGGACCCATATGCATGCGGCCATCGAACGCAAGGAGGATCCGGAACCGTATATCCGGATGACGGACACGCTGCTTTTGAGCCTGAAAAATATCCGCCTTTCCCCGGTACCGGCACTGGTACTGGAATCCGCCCTGCTGTCTCTTTGCCAGCCCGAAGAAACACCGAAAGAAACCAAAAAAAGCTCTTCTGCGGGCCGGGTCAAGCTCACGGTTCCGGAAACCGAAAGCAGTGAAACGGTGCCGGAGAAACAACCGCCGCCGGCCCAGTCCGACTCATCAAAAAAAACTTTGATCGAAGCTGAGGAACTGACAATCGATTCGGTTTTGAAAAATTGGGACAATATCCTTCGAGCAGTAGCTCCCGCTTCGGTCCGGATGAGTCTCAAGAACGGGACGGTGACGACCATTGACGGCGCGACGATCAGATTGACCTTCTCGTCCGCTTTCCATCGGGACAAGGTCGCGGACACGAAAGCCAGCCGTACCATCGAGGAAGCCCTTTTCACAGTCTACCGGCGACCGGTCCGGATCAAATGCGTTCTCGAAAAGGAAATGGATACGACCAAACTGGGACCCAAAACCGACCTGGTGGAAGCCGCAGCGGAAGTGTTCGGGAATCTGTAACAAGCGGGCAGCGGCTAGCGGTCAACAATTAGTGATTAAATTTGTTTTCCTTGTTCGGTCCTCAACCCCTAACCCCTTCTCCCCCGCAGCGCGTGCGGGGTAGAAGGGGGATGTTTTTGTTTTGTTTTATTCTCTAAACAGAGCTCCCCTCTACCGAGCACCAGCGAGGGAGAGGGGCCGAGGGTGAGGCGGAAGATCACTTCATCAGCTCTCTCGCCAGTGCGACCCTCCTTCGCACTTCGGGCTACGGAAGGGCCAGTAATCTTTATTTCAAGAGTTCTTTGGCAAGTGCGATGATCTTGGCAACCTCCGCCCGGTTGATGGGATCATCGGGACGGAAGCGGTTCAAGGGATTTCCCGATGCGTCGTTATCACCCTGCACGAGACCATAGGCCGCTGCCGTAGTTATGGCTTTGGCATAAATATTGGTTGAGGGAACATCCGTGAAAGGTGAAGGGATCTTGATGTCCGTTGGAATCCCCATCACTTCCAAGATTGTCTGGATTACAGCTCCGCGGGTAGCCGACTGGTTCACGTCTAGATCGGGGTTGAAAACGGCGAGAGCCAACGTTTCAGCTTTGGCCACGTAAGCCGAAGCCCAAGTGCCTTTGGCCGAGATATTGCGCGGAGGCGGGAGACCGTCGATCTTTACGTCCGTGGCTTCCAGCGCCATCTTCAGCACTTCGGCATACGTAACGGGGTTGGCAACGCCGAACTCTCCCTTGGGAGTGCCATCAGTCGAACGATAGCCCTGTGCGATCTTCTCCTCGATCACGTAGGCGACATACGGGGCGAACCAGGCATCCAGCGGTACGTCTTTATATATCACCGGCTTCTCGTCGACCAACGACATGTAGCGGTTGCGGCGCTGGGCAGCGAGCTCCACTTGTTCGGAAGCGGCTATCTCCGAAGCGGAAGAATTTATTTCCGCGGCTGATGAATAAGCAATCGCGGATGCGGAAAATGCGGAAGAAGAACTTGCGGAGGATGCCGATGTCATCGAACTCGAAGAAGATAATGATGATGACGAGACTGATGAAACCAAGGATGAGCTCGAAGCACTCTCTCCCTCCGCAGCCGGGACTCTACGTCCCGGTTCGGATGCAACCGATGATGCCGACAAGCTGGAAGAAACCGACGAAGCCGAAGATGATTTTTTCATTTCATCGATTTTCGCCAGCCGTTCGGTCCTGCGGGCGGCATTTTGTTGCTGTTCGAGCACGAGAGCCTCCTGCTCTTTCCTGAGCTGCGTTTCACTTTCTATTCTTTTTTGTTGTTCCGCGGCCAGCGCGCGGGCGATCCGCTCATCACGGTACAGCTCGTATCGCTGCTTCATTTCCTGTTCATTTTTCTTTGCCAATGCCACTTCGGCTTCGCGCTGAGTTATACGTTCCCGGATTTTCTGTTCGCGCTGCATTTCGGCCTGTTCGGCTTTGGCATCCTCTTCGCGTTTCTTCTCGGCAACGAGCTGCTCCGGAGTTTTACCGGAAATGATCTTCTGCCGGCTGGTTTCGAAACGGGCGAGGATGGTAAGCTGAGCCTGTTTTATCAGCGACTGCATTTGCGCCGGACTGCCGCGGCGACCGCCTCCTCCACCTCCACTGCCGGATACCGAAGTCGTACCGGCAGAAACCGTATTAATCGTCGGTGAGTTTTCGAAGTCCCAGTTCTGGTTGTTGCCGCTGTCGGTGCAATCGAGACAGACCTGGTCTCTCAGCCGGGTGTTGTAGCTGTCCTTCAGGACTAATCCCACAAGTGTCAGGCTGGCAGCTGGCGGAGCGAAGTTCCAATGTACTCCGTCAATCGAGGACTTCAGGCTGAAAATCTTTGAGCCCCCGCTCAAATCGACAGTTCCATTTACGGTATAGGTATACCCGGGATAGAAGTAAAGTGTGTCGGATGCGGAGACCGTTTTCGTAAGATTGTAAAAAGAAGTGGAACCTGAGAGAGTCTGATTTGCCCCGGTAAGCACGACTGATCCGGTTCCGGGTGTGAGCGTCGCTTTGTTGGTAAGCGAACCTGTGAGAGTAAGCGTGTAACCGGTCGTTTTCAGTGTCCCGGCCAAAATATTCAGATCTTCGAGATCCACAGCTGATGCGAGCTGGAGTGTCCCGGCGGCTTTGTTCACCGTGATATCTTCGAAATGGCTGCTTCCGGCAGAGAGCGTCTGATTACCGGTTCCGTCGAAGGTTACTGTTCCCGATCTGGCGTTGAAAGCTCCACTGTTGCCCCAGCTTCCACCGATAGTTATACCGTAATTGTTTGAAGTGACGTCGACCGTGCCGGCGGTGATAGTCAGGTTTCCGTTGACGTCGAGAGTCGCTGGAAGATTGAACGTCGTCCCGGCTCCATTGACGGTTAGACCGTAGTACGGCCAGTCTTTAAGCGTGTAAGGACCGCTGGTTCCATCGAAGTAAACGATTCCCGAATCGGAATCGTTGGTGAATCCGGTGAGCGTTTCTCCGCCTTGCAAACGAAGCGTTCCTTCGTTGCCGAAAGATGCTCCGGTGACGACGATGGTTTGACCGTTCAGATCAAGAGTTGAGCCGGAGATGTTCAATGCATGGGTAACCGTGAGCGTGTCCGAAAGATCGTAGATCCCACTACCGCTTACGGTTAAGTTGTAGAGACTCTCGGAATCAGTCTTGAGCGTGTGAGAGTTTCCTCCGGTGAGCCGGAGTGTTCCGTTGCCATGGGTGAAAGTTCCGGAGGTGAGATCGACCGAGCCGGAAGCGGAGAGAGTATTGCCATTGAGCGTGAGTCTCCCGGGAAGAAAGAGGCGACCGACCGAGAGATTCCCGGCGGAGACTATGTAGCTTCCCGATATCGTCAGTGTGCCGTCGAGGGTTGTGGCTGATCTCTGTGTAACCACCGCGCCGGTCAGAACTTTCACATTGTGAAGTGATTGCGTCGTGCTTCCCGAAAGATTACTGATCCCGCGAAGTTGAAGCGTTGAAGTCCCGGGCGTGATGGCTCCCGCACCCGCGACTTCGAAGGTGCCATCAAGCAGATCAATCGTGGCCGAAGAGAGATTCAGCGTTCCGGGCTGGTCGAACATAAAAGTCGCCCCTCCGGTGTATTGCGAATTGCCCGTTCCCTGCGTCACCGTCCCGTTATTCGTTAAATTGTTTCCGTTTGTTGTGCTGTCTAAACCTAGGTTTCCTGCTGTATCCATACCCCACCAGCCCCTTACCACACTGCTTGTGAGGGCACTCCCGTTGGTACTTGGAAGCCCGAATTCTGAAAACATACGCCATTTGCCGTTGTTGTGGAGATAGGTGATTTCATCTGTGGTTAATACACGGTTGGCGTAAAAGGCTCCGTTGATACGGCCAGGGAAGTATTGCACCGCCGATGCTGCATACCGTCCTACATAAAGATTTCCCGCATCAACATTTCCAGATTTGCCACTAATCGCCCCTAAGTTTTCAGCTGTTGCGTTATTAAGACTAACTGTGCAATTTCCAGCACGGTTAAAGTTCGCAACGACTGTATACCAATTGCCAGTTGTTATTGTCGCTGTCGTGCTCCCACTCCATACAGCGCCAGAAGAATCATTAAAAGTAACACTTATTACATAATTGGCTCCCGAAGGAAGGACACGCAAAACATAATAGTCGCTTCCCGAACCGTTTGTCCCTGACGAGAAAATCGTTGCTGCACTTGTGCTACCGGGATAGCTATCTAAATAAAAACTCGCTCCCAAACTAAAATCCCCCGTCCCAGGATTAAACGCCGTGGTTGTGGCAGAAAGCGATTGGCTCGTTCCATTAAACTGCCCGGCGTAGTCCACTGCAGGAGATTGCCCTCGTGGAATGCCCGAAGTCCCCAAAATCTCAGCGGCAGTGAGTGTGACGGAGTCAATGTAGATGGAGTTGGAGGCGGCGGAGTTTCGCAAAAATCCAAATGTTCTGGAAGTACTTGGGTCGGAGCGATAAGTGCTTGAATATGCTGCATAGGAGGTTGTTAATGTGTGTGAATTGTAACCATAACCATACGACCCAACATAAAGAGACGGGGTTCCGGTTCCGCCGCGCGCGTAGACCGTATAGGAGTAGAGTTTTCCAATCGGTTGCGAATTACTGCCATACATTCCTGCAATATTATTACTGGCATCATGGTCAAGGCGCGCCGCATTAGTTCCATTATAAGTCGTTGTATCTTCTCTGTTTACAGTAGAAGTTCCTGAAACCGATTCCACCCACGTCCCCGCATTTGTGCTTGTTGTCCAATCCTCAAACCCGCCGTTGTTGATGGAGGCGGTGGTGATTTGCTTGAGGGAAACATCGTCAAGGTAGGCAATGCCACCGTTTACAGATGCAGGCCTGAAATAAAAGCCGACATTTGTGCAACCCGTTGGTGCGACAAAATCGTAAGTTACCAATCCGTATGTGCCTGCCGTAATTCCAGTGGTTGTATAATCCCTAATAAGTACGGCATTACTTATATCATACACGCGGACTAATCCAGCATTTGTTCCGTCTCCAGCTGACCAAAATGATAATCTATACGTTGCCCCAGCGGTTATTGATGAGTAATTTTGATTAATGTTTGTGTTAAAAGAAGCTCCCATAGTCAGTTTTGCTGCATTGCTCTCGCCATGAATCACAGTTGTTTCCACTTCAATGTTCCCGTCCCCTGTGCCCTCATTCCACGTTCCAAAATTCGCTGGAGGGCCGGCAGAAGTTACGGTTTCAAAATCGCCGTTGGTCAGTTTTTCCGTGCTATACACTGGTGGGGCAATGATGTTGCCAAAAGATTGCGAGAGGTTGTTTGTGCCGTAGCTGTCATAGCGGGTGCCTGCGTTCTCGCCCAAGTCCCACCAGCTGACCAAGTTGGTTTTAAGAGCCGAACCATTGTTTCCTGCAATACCGATGTCTTTATACACTCTTCCGCTACCTGCGTTGTAGAGCCAGGTGATTTCATCGGCGGTGAGGAGGCGGGAGGAGAAAGAGAGGGAGTCGATTTTACCATTGAAGTAAGTACCTACTGCCGTGGCATAACCAACTGCAAAAACATCCGCACTATCAAAACTCGCTGATTGGCCTGATATGTCTGCAGGAGATGATTCTGCAATATTGTTGATGTACACACCCGCGTTTCCGTCTCGATCAAAATTAACAACAATAAAATACCATGTTCCTGCTGACAGAGTAGTCCCGCCCGTAAAAATGACTGTAGACGATACACCAAAACGTAAACCTAATTTTCCGTTTGAATCGATGATTACATCATAACGGGTGTTGCCTGTTCCTTTACCGAGCATTGTCCAATAACTGCTTGCCGCAGGCAGCGTATCCATGCGTATCCACCCGCTCACACTAAAATCGCTCGTCCCCGGGTCTAAACCAGTTTGTGAGGCATCCGTAATCTGTAGCCAGCTCTTATCCGCCGCGGTAAATTGTACTGCGCCGTCACCCACGCTCCCCGTTATCGTTGCTGAGCCGAAATTCAGCGTTCCCCCGTAGCCGGAAGTGACGGTGATGGCAGAGACGAGAATGTCGGCGTCGACCGTCGCATCGGTCGCATCGGTACCGTCGAAGAGTGCGGTATCGGCTGCGGTCGGCGCGGTGTTGTCGGACCAGTTGGCAGCTTCAGACCAATTGTTTGTCGAACCTCCGCCATCCCAGGTACGCGTCGCTGCCAAAGCCAAATCCGGCAGGATTATAAGTCCAACAATTATCAGAGCAGCGAGAGACTTCGCGCGGGAACGCATTATTGGTGATAATTTTAGAGGATGGGAGAAAGGAACAATAGGTTAAAATAAGACGAGGGAAGTTCGGATTATACGATTCTTTGTCCCGCCTCATCCCCTAACCCCTTCTCCCCCGCAGCGCGTGCGCGTGCGGGGTAGAAGGGGGATGTTTTTGTTTTGTTTTATTCTTGAAACAGAGCTCCCCTCTCCCAAGCGCAGCGAGGGAGAGGGGTCGGGGGTGAGGCGGGCAAGTGAACAACAACCGCTGGCTGCAACATATAAAATCTTTCTCTCTGCCAAGGGAGAGGGGCCGGGCCACGGCGGTCGCGACCGCCGTGGCGGGAGTGAGGCGCTATCCGCTGATCGCTAATCGCTATAAACTTTCCCCATGCCGACCAAAGCCGAAGTCCGCCTGGCAATTCGCGAGCGCCTGAAGAAACTCGGAGAGAAAGACCGCGCCACCCTGAGCCGGGTCATCTGTCGTCAGTTAAAAAAAATGCTGGGCGACGAGCCGCACGCAATCGGGGTTTATCTGCCGTTTGTCGACGAACCGGACATCCGCCCGCTGATCGTCGAATTGATCGGACACGGCTGGACCGTTTGCATTCCATCGGTTCCAACGCTTGGTAAAAAACCCATGGCTTTTAAGCAAATCAAAGAACTTAGCGACGTGAAACGCGATCCGGTAACCGGCATACCGCAGCCGGTAACCGGTGTCCCGCTCGAAAACGAGGAAATACTGCAAACGATCATCGTCCCCGGTCGGGCTTTCTCGTCAAACTGCGACCGGCTGGGGCGCGGCGGCGGCGGATACGATAACTGGATCCGCCTGCAACGCCTGCGAAACCCATCAACCAGATATATCGGCATCTGTTTTGAATGCCAAATTCTCCAGGAAATACCGATGGAAAGCCATGATGAAAAAGTAGATATGGTTTTGACATGCAAAAATTTATTTCGAAAAGCGGTTAGCGATTAGCGTGTAGCTTGCCCTGCCTGCCCTGAGCGCAGTCGAAGGGAGCGAGCGAAGCGAGTCGAGGGGCGATCAGCAGCAGTTAGCTAATCGCTGACCGCTAGCCGCTAGTCGCTCGTTGGTATATGCTCCGGCCATGCCCATCTACACCTCACTAAAAAAACAGGATCCCGATGTTTATAACGCCCTGGTCGGAGAAATGAAACGCCAGACCGACGGAGTCGAATTGATCGCTTCGGAGAACTATATTTCCCCGGCGGTTTTGGAAATCATGGGCTCCGTATTCAACAATAAATACAGTGAAGGGTATCCCGGGAAACGCTATTACGGCGGACAGGAGTTCACCGATGCGGTGGAAACATTGGCCATCGAAAGGGCGAAAAAACTGTTTAACGCCGGTCATGTTAATGTTCAGCCACACGCCGGTGCACCGGCCAACGTGGCGACGTATTTCGCGCTTTTACAGCCGGGAGACGCGGTCATGGGCATGGATTTGAGTCACGGCGGTCATTTGACCCACGGTTCACCGGCAACTTACATAACCAAAATTTTTAAATTCGTGACATACAAAATGAAAGATGTCGAAACGGGTGAACTGGATTACGAATTGATGCGCGAGACGGCGCTGAAGGTTAGGCCCAAGATCCTTCTGGCCGGATTCTCGGCCTATCCGCGCGAATTGAATTACGCGAAGTTCAAGGCCATTGCCGATGAAGTGGGTGCCATTACGGTCATGGACATGGCACACATCGCCGGATTGATCGCCGGAAAACAGCTCAGAAATCCTTTCGACGACGGTTTCGACATACTTACCACCACCACTCATAAAACTTTGCGCGGACCCCGGGGCGGCATGATTCTTTGCCGGGATCCGGAAGTCGGCAAAAAAATCGACAAGTCGGTTTTCCCGGGGTTTCAGGGCGGACCAATCATGCAGATGATCGCCGCCAAAGCCGTGGCTTTCGGCGAGGCGCTTAAACCGGAATTCAAGGATTATGCCCGGCAGATAATCTCAAACTCGAAGCATCTGGCCAAATTCTTTATGGACCGCAATGTAAAACTTGTAACCAATGGAACGGACAACCATATGATGCTGGTCGACTGCGTGAAATCGTTCGGTATCGGCGGACACGAGGTGGAAGTCGTATTGGACAAGGTCGGGATCACCCTGAACAAAAACATGATCGCCAATGATCCACGAAAACCGTCGGACCCGTCCGGAGTCCGGATCGGCACACCGGCTATCACGACCCGCGGTATGAAGGAAGCCGAGATGGAAAAACTCGGCACATACATCCTCAAGGCTATCGAAAACCGGAATAATGAATCGGCGATTTCAGCGCTTCATAAAGAAGTAATCGATTTCTGCCGATCCTATCCGATTCCCGGAGTCGAAAAAATCTGATTACCTTCGCATGCGTAAAACGGTTAAAAGCCTTCGGTATGCCCTGGCCGGCGTTCTTCACGCCGCCGTCACCGAACGGAATTTTCCGTTGTTTGTGGTCGCTTTCGCCATTGAGCTGTTCCTTGCTTTCTTCCTCCGCATAAGCCGCTTCGAATGGACCGCTTTGATCATTACCGGCGGCGTTTTCCTGTCGGTGGAACTTCTGAATACGGCTATTGAACGGTTGTCCGACGCACTGAATGATGAGCAACACAAATTCAACGTAAAATTCGACTCAGGCATCCGGCTGACCAAAGATGTCGCTGCGGCTGCCTCATTCATGAGTCTTCTGACAATTATCGCAATCAGCCTGATCGTCTTTCTGCCGCACCTTTTCCCCCGGCTGGTCCAATGAGCCTTTTTGCCGCCGCGTTACTCGGAATTGTTGAAGGGATAACCGAGTTCCTGCCCATTTCATCCACCGGGCACCTGATTCTTGCTGAGAAAATTTTCGGGATCACGATCAACCAGAGCGTCGAGACTTTTGACATCGCGATCCAGCTGGGAGCCGTCGCCGCCGTGGCTTTGATTTCGTGGCGTACATTCCTCCGGTCGAAACGGGTAACTCTGCTCGTTTTGGCCGCCTTTGTACCGACCGGAATCATCGGTTTGCTGGTTCATAGGCTGGTTAAGACATATCTGCTCGGAAACGTGACATTGGTTCTCTGGGCCCTATCGATTGGCGGCGTGGTTCTGATCATCTTCGAGCTTTTCAAGCGCAAACCGAGAATCAGCGGGGTCGACCAATTTTCCTTTCCGCTCGCCGTTGCAATCGGCATATTCCAGTCGCTTGCGATCGTCCCCGGAGTTTCCAGATCGGCAGCAACTATCGTCGGCGGGATGCTCCTTGGGACCGACCGGCGATCGATAGTCGAATTTTCTTTTTTGCTTGCCATCCCGACGATGGCGGCAGCCACCGGTCTTGATCTCGTCAAATCCGCCTCAAGCCTCTCGCTCCATGACATGGCGGCCATCTCGGTAGGTTTCGCGTTTTCCTTTATCACCGCCCTGATTGCCATCAAATGGCTTCTCCGGTTCATAAAAACCCATACCTTCATTCCCTTCGGCATCGAGAGAATCTTCGTGGCAGTACTCGTCTGGCTGATGTTGATAAAGTAAACAGAAAATTTAAGTCTTCAGGAAATAGGAAGCACTTTGCTTCCTAAGTCCTAAATAATTTGCTTGTAAATTTATTGATAGATCTTCAGCGACGCAGTAGCCGGATCGAGCAGGGTCGCGCCATTTGACGGGCTTGTAAGGCTCAGATTGACCGTCAATTCACCGCTCGATGAAATCTCCTGGAGGATGGGTATGGCAAACGTCTTGCTGGTCTCATTGGCTGCGAAACTCAAAGTTCCGCTGGTAGCCGTGTAATTCCTGCCGGAAATCGCGGAACCGTTACTGGTCGAATAATTGACCGTAACCGGGAGAACCCCGCCAACGCGGTTGACCGTTATGGTGGCCGTACCCTGGCTTTTCGTCACCGTAAAGATCGAGGAACTGAATTTCAATGACCCGCTGCCCAAAGTTGTTGCCTCATCATCCTGGATCGAAATCGGTGCCGATGAAACCGGCATTCCAACACCGGCAGTCGGGTTGCTCAAAGAAATCGTAAACGTCCGGTTGCCGTCAATAATGCTGTTATTACTGACTGAAATAGTAATAACCTTTGTGACTTCGCCAATCGCAAAAGTCAGAGTACCGGCAGCGGCCGTATAATCCGCACCGGCAGCCGCTGTACCGTTAGCGGTCGCGTAACTGACTGTTGTCGCCGCTGTCGTTACCCCGGCGCGGTTCACCGTCACATTCAGGCTTGCGCCATTTTCGGCAACCGCATAGGAATTGGCACTCAAAGAAACGGTAGTAGCCGTCGTAGAGGCAGAAGACGATGATGAAGAGGAAGAAACACTCGGATCATGAATCGTCAGAACCACGGTACTTGGTGATGAAAGTGTTATGGAACCGGTCGGTCGTTTTAAAACAAGGGTCACGGTTTTGTCGCCGCTGCTCGAAGTATTATTGATGATTGTCATGCTTAACTTTTTGCTGGTTTCATGGCTGCTGAATGTAAGTGTCCCGGTAAGCGGCTGGTAGTCCTGCCCGGATATTGCTGTTCCGCCGCTGAAGGAATAATCGACCGTTCCGCCGCCCTCGGTTCCGTTGGTCCGGACGACCAGTATATCGACACTGGCCGTACTGATATTCTTGTCTACGGTGTAGCCCGGCGAATTGAAGTGGACCGCTCCGCCGACCCCAATACTCGAAGAAGAACTTGAAGAGGAACTGGACGAAGAACTACTGGATGACGAACTGCTGCTTGAAATCGATGAGCTGGAACTGACCGATGAAATACCGAGCATCTGATCCCGCAGACGCTTGAAAAGCAAGGCTGCCTGCGCCCGGGTAAGCGGCATATCCGGACCGAAGTGCGCGCTGTCGAGACCTTTGATTATCCCAAGCTGATACATTTCTCCGATGGCATCATCCGCAAAGTTTCCCGGTTCTACATCCCGGAAGACCGCGGAACCTTTGAAGGCAGCACCGATTGAGGTAACTGCAACACCGAAAAGAACCCCGACGAGAAAAGTCGCGGATACAACTTTAACAAGTGAACGCTGGATGCGCATACGAAAAAGGAGAAGTGGATGTGCTCATTCTGTTTGGTATAAGAGAATGATTCAATTGTTATTTTTACCTTAAATTGCTAAATAAGGGATCGGGACTGCCCAGGAAATCGCCAACCGCTAGCCGCCAGCCGCTTTATTTTTCGCCATCGCCTCCAATATGGCCTTACTCGGAGGGGGTACCCCACCGGTCTTTTCCAGTTTCTGTTCCAATTCCTTTTGCTTGGCTAGCTCCTCGACTGAAAGTTTCTCAGTCAAAGCTTTCTTGCGCAAAGCGTTGAAATCATTGGTCCACATCTCCCGATCGCGCCAGGCACGGTATTGTTCCAGGCTCATGCCCTTTTTCCGGGCCTTCTCCCGTTCCTCCAGCTCCTTCTCTTTGGCTTTTCCGGCCTTCTCGGCGACCTTGCGTCCTTCTTTGGCGCTCTCCAGCCACCGGCCGATTTTGTCCTCGACGGTATCGCGCTTCTCGCAATAACGTTCCCGGGAGGAACGGCGCAGGATTTTAAGCCGCTTTTCATCCTTCTCCGTTTTCGGCGGCGGCAACGTGGACACCGAGAACGGTTTACTCGGCATTCCGTTGGCCATCAGCCGCATGTAAGCATGGTATTTCGGCAGACTCAAAATGTCCTTCGGCAGGACCATTTCCTCGAACTGCAGACTCAGCTCTTCGGCATCGTCGGACCCGACCTGGAAACAGACCATCGAACCGACGTTGCCGAAAACCGCATCCCGGAGAGCGGTATTGCGATCACCGATCAACAGCTGGCCGATGTACTGGTTGGCCAGCGTCAGATTCAGGCGGTATTTGCGCGCTTCGGACAGAATCGTGGCGAAAGATTCCGTGGCAAAATTCTGGAACTCGTCGACATACAGAAAGAAATCCTTGCGCTCGCTCTCGGGAACATCCGCCCGGCTCATGGCATCCAACTGGAATTTGGTCACCAGCATGGAACCTAAAAATGCCGAATTGTCTTCTCCCAGATTCCCCTTGCTCAGGTTGACCAGGATGATCTTGCCCGAATCCATCGCCTCGCGGATCGACAGCTTGCTCGTCACCTGGCCGACGATGTTGCGGATCATCGGAACAGAGAGCAGCTGGCCGACCTTGTTCTGGATCGCCGCCACCGCTTCGGTGCGGTATTTCTCCGACCAGCCGGCATATTCGTCTTCCCAGAAACTGCGAACCAGATGATCTTTGAGATGCGACACGATTTTTGCGCGGAACTGATCATCGGCAAACATCCGGAGGATCCCAAGCATCGAGTTCCCCTGGGTTTCTATCAGCGCCAGAAGCGTGTTCCGGAGGATGTGTTCCATCCGCCCGCTCCACATATCCGGCCACATCTTGGTGAAAACGCTCATCAGCCCCGAGACCACCAGTGGATACTGGTCGGGATTGGTCGCGTTCAACATGTTGAATGAAAGCGGATAATCCCGGTCCGCCGGATCGAATAAAATCACATCGTTGGTCCGGGTTGCCGGGACGAATCTCAGAACTGACTCGATCAGATCACCGTGAGGATCTATGACCGCCACTCCTTTACCGGACAACACGTCCGAAAAAATCATATTCTCGAGCAACGTCGATTTACCCATGCCGGTTTTTCCGATGATGTACATGTGCCGGCGGCGGTCGTCCGGGCGGATGCCAAATTTCATCCTCCGTCCGCGGAAAACTGCTTCGCCGATTACGGTGAGATCATCGCCCTGGGTCGGCAGATCCACCGGCGGTTCGAGCTTCCGGCTTAAAACCCAGTCGATGTTGGGCGTTTTTACCAGCAAATTCGGGAAGTGCCAGAGCGTAGCCACCTCTTCGACCGACAGCGTATAAGGCACCCGGGTGAAACCGGAGGGCAGATTCTTCAGTGTCCGGGCATGAGTCAGCTTGAATCCGTTGCAATGCGGAAGAGTGAATTGCCGGAAACTGCCGGCAATCTCCTCCAGTTTTTGTTCGGCCAGGTCCGTTTGTCCGGAGCGGGATATGACATTCACCCGGACATTGCACGTAAAAAGCAGCCGATTGGCCTTGTCGGCGACCGCCGCCAGCGGATCTTCACTCTCATGGCTCCGGCGGCCCATGCGCGAGACACTGTCCTCATAACGCGGATCATCCGAAGCCGTCTCGGACAGAAGCGCGATCTCATCCATCGACGGCACGAACGAAAACCAGGCCCGAAATCCCCCCATCAAAATGTTCAACGGAAGAAAAGCCCACCAGCGCCACCCGCGCGCCAGATGAACCCGGGTAAAAAGATGCGCATACCATTCGAAACGGCTTGAAAACCCGCGCTTCAGCAGCGGCAAACACTTGAGTACGCGCTTGCGGAAACGGCTGGACAGCGGTTTTAAAACAATCTGGATATGACCGCGCATCTTGGGATCGCTGTAACGAACCAGTGTGGAAGTTATCCCGGCAATGGTATCTACCGTCTGCCGAGCCAGCAAATCATCGAATTGGGGATGGCGCTTGATCGGATAGGCTTCCGGGTTCGTCAGTTTCAGATCCATGCTGACGACAACCTCGTCCGGTTGCGGCTCGATCTGACCGGGGTCAATCTCCTCAATGTCGATATCGGGATACTGGGCATAAAGCTGGCTTTCGATGAGAGCCATCGACCGCCGTTTGGCCCGGACGAAGAAGCTGATCTTTCCCTGGAAGGACCCGATCTCCAGACTCACGATCCCGGCCTGGCCCCGAAGCGAATGCATCGCCGAAATAGCCGGTTCCATCAGCAGCGGACCTCGACTGCCGCGGGCATCCTCCGCATCCGGCAACGCCGGGCGGATCCTGAGCAGAACGATGGAGGACTTGTTGGAAGCTATAGAAATCTTAAGGAAATGTAAAATGTACAATTTACAATGTACAATGGGTTTGGTTATACAGATTATATGGCCGGCGGCAGTGAAACCTTATCATTTTAAATTTTACATTGTACATTTTACATTTTACATTTTGTCAGTCTCTCAATAAGCCAGCGACCATGTCCAATGCCACCGTGTTATAACCGTAGTCCATCCGCATCGGACCCAGTATGCCGATGGCTCCGGTAAAATCACGGATGCGGTATTTGGTTATCAGCATGCTGCAGCTTAAAAATTGCGGGCACAGATCCTTTTCCCCGATGAAATACTGGACATTGTCCGTGAGGTCGATCTTATCCAAAACGCTTGACAGTTGCCGTTCCAAAACCTCGATGACGCCGCTGACCATCCGGCTGTCGGTCTGAAACTCCGGCTGGCGCATGGCGTTGGCCAGTCCCAGATAATAAACCTGGTCACGGTGCGGAACGGTCGCAAAGCTGACATTTGGGATCATATTGGCCAAAAGTGCCACCGCCTCATAAACCCGCTCCCGGTCCTTGTGCTGGAAATACTGT
>Ga0172379_10003771_pt1 | contig 23548 bp, 19 predicted proteins | sample GrowelOW334metaG_FD_119756 | JGI IMG/M metagenome (GOLD analysis project Ga0172379, IMG submission 119756) | Groundwater microbial communities from an aquifer near a municipal landfill in Southern Ontario, Canada - Groundwater well OW334 metaG | ecosystem: Environmental > Aquatic > Deep...
AGGCTTTGTCGAATATGAGCACGATATTCTTGCGGAAAAGCGCCGCGCCTTTGATGCCGGCGCGCTTTTTCGCTTTCAAATCGCGGGAAAGGTCGAGCAGATAACGGATCTCCTCGGGGCTGAAATCCTTGAGTGTGAGGAAACTGCGTCCCTTGAGATTGACCGGCATATGATCCTCCAGAAAGCTGATTGGTGACCGTCGCGCAGGGCGGCGGCATCGGAAGTCCCTTCAAAATGCCACATCTCATCCCAAAAGTAAATAATGCCGCAAGTTTGACTAAGCGCGGCGGGCTCGGCTATACTGGCTGAGGGGTTTCGCCTCGAGGCGGAATGCCATCAAAGGAGCAGGTATGCCACTCACGCTCTCCGATCTGGGAAAGGCGGTTCTCGATACCCACTACGCGGTTCGGGGGCCGATCGTGGCGCGGGCACAGGAGCTCGAGCGCGCCGGCCGGAAAGTGATCTACTGCAACATCGGCAATCCCCAAGCCCTGGGACAGAAGCCGCTTAGCTATGTGCGACAAACGCTCGCGCTGACGGAGTGGCCCGAATTGATCGCCGCGGCGCCCGAAGCCTTCCCCCCCGACATCCTCGCCCGCGCAAAGGCCATTTTAAGCGAATCAAAATATGGCCTCGGAGCGTATTCTGATTCCAAGGGGCTCAAGTTCATCCGCGAGGCTATAGCCGAATTCATCCATGAACGGGATTCCGACAAAACCCTCGAGGTGAATGCCGATCCCGAACATATCTTCCTTACCGATGGGGCATCCAAGGGAGTGCAGGCGGCCTTGCGCCTTCTCATCGCTTCCGACCATGACGGCATCATGATTCCCACGCCGCAATATCCGCTTTATTCAGCCACTATTACCCTCTATGGAGGCGTCCAGGTAGGCTATCATCTCGACGAGGCATCGGGCTGGAGCCTTTCTCGGCGCATGCTCGACGAAGCGTATCTCTCCGCGCGAGGCGCGGGCGTCAAGGTAAAGGCAATCTGCGTGATCAACCCCGGCAATCCGACTGGTTCCGTCCTTTCGCGCGACAACATCGCGATGGTGATCGATTTCGCGAAAGAGCACGGCCTTTCCATTCTCGCCGACGAGGTGTACCAGGAAAACATCTATGGGAAGAACGATCGGTTCGTCTCCTTCGCGAGGATCCTTGCCGAGCTTGGCCAAAAGGAAGTGAGCCTTTTCAGCTTTCACTCCTGCTCCAAGGGCTATCTTGGGGAATGCGGACAGCGGGGCGGCTATATGGAAGTGCGGAACCTCCCCGCTGAAATCCTGGCGCAAATCACGAAGCTCCAATCCATCTCGCTCTGCGCGAATCTGCCCGGGCAAATTCTCGTCTACCTGATGGTGCGCCCTCCCCGTTTGGGAGAAGCTTCCTTCGACCTTTTCCAAAGAGAAAAAGCCGCCGTGCTCGACGGGCTCAAGCGGCGCGCCATCATGCTCGCCGAAGGGCTGAACAGCATACCTGGCTACTCTTGCCAGCCGATCACCGGCGCGATGTACGCTTTCCCGACAATCGTGATTCCCGAGGGAAGGACCGATGAAGAATACTGCCTCGCCCTTCTTGAGCGAACGGGGATCTGCGTCGTTTCGGGCAGCGGTTTCGGCCAAGTGAAGGGCACGGCCCATTTCAGGACTACGATCCTGCCCCCCATTGATCAAATCGAAGAAGTCGTGAGAAAGATCAGGGAATTCCACCTTTCATGGAAATAGGAGAAACGATATGGAATGGAGAGCCAGTCATATTCTGGTCAAAGACAGAACCCTCGCCCAGGAGCTGCTTAAAAGGATAAAGCAGGGCGCGAACTTCGAAAGCCTCGCCCGCGAACATTCCACCTGCCCCTCGAAATCGTCGGGCGGCGATCTCGGCTGGTTCGGCCCGGGCAAAATGGTCGCGCCGTTCGAGTCAGCCTGCAAAAGCATCGGGGTAGGCTCTATCTCCGATGTCGTCCAGACCCAATTCGGCTATCACCTCATCAAGCTGACGGGAAGACGCTGAGTCTCAGGCTTCCCGCTTGGGGGACAACTTCCTCAATTGGGCGAGAAAAGCGCTTAAATCCTTAGGGATCGGCGCCGTGATATCGATCGCTCCTGCCTCACCCGGCAGGCTAAGCGCGATTCTCTCGGCATGGAGGGCGGTTCGCGCGAGGAGAGGCTTTTCATCGAAAGCGTCCCCTTTCCATTTGCGTTTCATCTGGGATAGCAGAATCGGCTTCCCGTCGCCATAGAGCGGATCGGAGGCGATCGGATACCCCGTCGCGGCGCAATGCACCCTGATCTGATGCGTGCGTCCTGTCTCGGGGCGCACCCGGATCAGCGAATAATCCCTATATCGCTCCAGGGTTTCAAAGCGGCTCATCGCCGGTTTCCCATGCCTGGAATCGACGACGGTTCTGTGCAATCGGTCGGCATCGGCCAGAAGCGGGGCATCGCATTCCCATTCATCCTCCTCCGTCCTTCCCCTGACGACCGCCAGATAGGATTTTTCGACGGCTCTCGAAAGAAAAAGCGCGTTAAGAACCCGGTGGGATTCCGCGTCGCGCGCATAGAGAAGGATGCCCGAAGTGTCCTTGTCGATCCTATGCACGACAAAGAGATGCCCATAGTCGCCTTCGAGAAAGGCGAGCGCCACCGGCGCATCGGGATCGTATCGATCGGGAATGGACAGCATCCCCGCGGGTTTATTGATAATCACGAGCGAAGGGTTCGAAAATAGGATTTCCATCGTTTTATTCACCGAAAAAGTATAGCATACCGGGATTTTTTTGTGAATTGAGCGGCGAATTGCCCTCCTCTCCCCCACAATGCCAGGTTTTAACGCAAGTTTGGCCTTCAGTGGCGTTTCGGGCTTCGCCCTCCCCTTGTCGTTTCTCCTCATTTTTACTATCTTATTCTACGGCCGATCTGGCTAATTAACTCCATGCGAACAGGGTTTCTGAAGGCGCATATCCGGATGGAATCGCTTGTTCGTCGGAAATTCATCAAATAAGAGGGAGAACGAAGGTATGGCAAAACAACTTTTGTTCAGCGAAGAGGCGCGACGCAAGCTTTTGGTCGGCGTCGAAACTATTTCGAAGGCCGTGAAAGTGACACTGGGACCTAAAGGCCGAAACGTTCTTCTGGACAAGAAGTTCGGAGCTCCGACCGTTACCAAGGATGGCGTTTCCGTCGCCAAGGAAATCGAGCTCGAGGATCCCTATGAAAACATGGGCGCCCAGCTCCTCAAGGAAGTGGCGACCAAGACCAACGACATCGCCGGCGATGGAACCACCACCGCTACGGTGCTCGCGTATTCCATCGTGAAGGAAGGCCTCAAGGCCGTCGCCGCGGGCATGGATCCGATGGGCCTCAAAAAGGGCATTGATCAGGCGGTGGCTATCGCCGTCGAGGAAATCAAGAAGAATTCCAAGGAAATCAAGGAAAAGGAAGAGATCGCTAACGTCGCCTCCGTTTCCGCGAACAACGATGTCAACATCGGAAACCAGATCGCCGATGCCATGGAAAAAGTCGGCAAAGACGGCGTCATCACGGTTGAGGAGTCCAAGACCATGGACACCACGATCGACTTCGTCGAAGGCATGCAGTTCGATCGCGGCTATACATCCCCCTATTTCGTCACCAACCGCGACTCGATGACCACCGTCTTCGAAAGCCCCCTCATCCTGATCCACGACAAGAAAATCTCCAATATGAAGGATCTGCTGCCCCTCCTCGAGAAGATCGCACAGACCGGCAAGCCCCTCCTCATCATCGCCGAGGACATCGAAGGCGAGGCTCTCGCGACCCTCATCGTCAACCACCTCCGCGGCACCCTCAACGTTTGCGCCGTCAAGGCGCCTGGCTTCGGCGATCGCCGCAAGGCCATGCTCGAAGACATCGCCATCCTGACCGGCGGCGAAGTCGTTTCCGAGGAAATCGGCCTCAAGCTCGAGAACACCGCCATGAACCAGCTCGGCACCGCCAAGACGGTGAAGGTCGACAAGGACAACACGACCATCATCAATGGCGCCGGCAAGCAGAAGGACATCCAGGACAGGATCGCCCAGATCAAGAACCAGATCGAGGAAACCACCTCCGACTACGATCGCGAGAAGCTCCAGGAACGCCTGGCCAAGCTCGCCGGCGGCGTCGCCGTCATCAATGTCGGCGCGGCCACCGAAGTCGAGATGAAAGAGAAGAAGCACAGAGTCGAGGACGCCCTCTCGGCGACCCGCGCCGCGATCGAGGAAGGCATTGTGGCGGGAGGCGGCATCGCACTCATCCAGGCCGCTCTTGCCCTCGAGAAGGCAAGCACCGCCAAGTTCACCGACGATGAAAAAGTCGGCTTCAAGATTGTCAAGCGCGCGCTTGAGGAACCCATCCGCCAGATCGCCGAGAACGGCGGCGTCGACGGTTCCATCATCGCGGACAAGGCAAAATCCTCCAAGAAAGGCATCGGCTTCGACGCCTACAAGATGGAGTGGGTGGATATGATGAAGGTCGGAATCATCGACCCCGCGAAGGTCACGAGAAGCGCTCTGCAGAACGCGGCCTCAGTCGCGGCCCTCCTCCTCACCACCGAGTGCGCCATCACCGATTTGCCCGAGCCCAAGTCTCCCCCCGCCGGCGGCGGAATGGGCGGCGGCGGCATGGGCGGTATGGGCGGCATGGACTACTAAGCTCAACGTAATGCATTTTAAAGCGGCGTCCTTTGGGCGCCGCTTTTTTATATGCAGTGCCGACTATACCGCCCATGCCGCTTCGGGAAAACGCGGAAGCCGCCTTGAGGAGCCTTTGATGCGGCTAGGTGAGCGCGGCTTCCGCGCCGCCAATCGCTTCGCGATTGGCGAGATATGGGTGGAATGGAGCGATGATTCAGCAGAAATTCAATGAAAAAAAAGTTCTTCGAGGAAATGTAAAATAAATGCTTGCGCTTTTTAGCGGCCTTACACCCTCAACAAACCGCGAAACCCCCGAACGCCATAGTAGGATTCGGCGCCGTTGTGATATATGAAAACCCTATCATAGCGGCGATCGCCAAAAATGGAGCCTCCAAGTTTTCTTAGCTCGGGAGGAGTCTTTATCCAGCTGGAAGTTTTCGTGTCGAATTCCCCCAATTCCTGAAGCTTTCGATACTGGTCCTCCGTCAATAGTTCAATTCCCATGGCGGCCGCCATATCAACCGCGGTATTGTCCGGCTTATGCTCTTTTCGAGACTCAAGACCCTCGCGGTCATAGCAGATACTTCTTCGCCCCTTGGGGCTTTCCTCCGAGCAATCGCAAAAAAGGTATTCATTCATCGCTTTGTCAAATCCAATAACATCCGGCTCACCGCCTGTCCTTTCCATTTCGTTCAGGGACCAGAGCTTTTCAGGATTCGCGGCAATTTTCGCCTGGACTTCAACCCAAAGCATATCTCTATGACGATTCATGCATTTGTCAAACCGGGACTTCAAAGATTTCAGCAGCAGTTCCTGCTGCTCCATCGGAATGCTTTTCGAGCTGTCCATACTCTTCTCCTTCATTTATCGCCTTCTGTGAATGATGATTCATCAAGGCCAAGGGCGAAGGTCCGGTTTCGACTATTTCGCCCTTTATCTCCTTCGTCATTCATCTCAAATCTCAGGCGCTTTCCAACTTGTCGAACTGGCTGTTGTAGAGGCCAGCGTAGAAACCTCCGGCGGCCATAAGCTCGTCATGGCTGCCCTGCTCCACGATATCGCCATGATTCATGACGAAGATCCAGTCCGCGTCGCGTATCGTCGAAAGGCGATGGGCGATGATGAAACTCGTGCGCCCCTTCATCAACTCGTTCATCGCCTTCTGGATCAGAACCTCGGTATGGGTATCCACCGAGCTTGTGGCCTCATCGAGGATGAGCATCGGCGGATTGGCGAGAATAGCCCTGGCAATCGTTAAAAGCTGTTTCTGGCCCTGGGAAATGTTGGTCGTCTCCTCGTTGAGCTCGGTCTTGTAGCCCTGGGGGAAAGCCCGGATGAAATGATCCACATGGGCGGCCTTCGCCGCGTCGATCACCTCAGCCTCGGTGGCGCCGATTTTCCCGTACCGTATGTTGTCCAGGATGCTGCCGTTGAAGAGCCAGGTATCCTGAAGCACCATGCCGAAGAGGCGCCGCAGGTCGGCGCGCCCATAGTCGCGCAGGTCTTTGCCGTCGATGAGGATGGCCCCTTCGTTCACGTCGTAGAAGCGCATCAGAAGCTTCACGAGCGTCGTTTTTCCGGCTCCCGTCGGCCCCACGATCGCGACGCGTTTTCCCGGCGCTATCTTCGCGGAAAAATCATTGATGATGACCTTGTCCTGGAGATAGCCGAAGTGGACGTTCTTGAATTCCACGGCGCCTTCCACCTTCGTCGGCTTGAGCGCCGTCTCGCTGTCGGGCTTTTCCTCTTCCTCAGCCAGGAACTCGAAAACCCTTTCGGCCGCGGCCGCCGTCTGCTGAAGGACGTTGGAGATATTCGCGATCTGGCTTATCGGTTGGGTGAAGGATCGCACATACTGGATGAATGCCTGGATGTCGCCTATGGTGATCGCCTTTTTGGCGGCGAGATAGCCTCCCACGATGGTGACGCCCACATAGCCGAGATTGCCCACGAAATTCATCACCGGCATCATGATGGCTGAAAGGAATTGGGATTTCCACGCCGAGCCGTAGAGCTTCGCGTTGACCACATTGAACGCCTTGATATTCTTCGCCTCGCCGTTGAAAGCCTTCACCACGGCATGGCTGCCGAACATTTCCTCGATCTGGCCGTTGGCATTCCCGAGATAATCCTGCTGCTCCTTGAAGTATTTCTGGGATTTATTGACGATAAAGCGAATGATGACGAGGGAAAGGGGAAGGATGAGGAGGGCCACAAGCGTCATCTGCCAACTTATGCTCAACATCATGACGATGACGCCCAACACCATGACGACCGAGGTTATCATCTGGGTGAGGCTCTGGCTCAAGGTCTGATTGACCGTGTCGACGTCGTTTGTCATGCGGGAGAGCACTTCGCCATGGTTCGTGCCATCGAAGTATTTCAACGGCATCCTATTGATCTTGGCCAGAATGTCCTTGCGGAATTGATAGGTGATCTTTATCGAGACACCCGACATTATCCAGCCCTGGATGTAGCTGAAGAGGGCCGATATGAGGTAGAGCCCCAGTGTGCTCAGCAAAATTGTCCCGATGGCCGCGAAATCCACGCCGCCGCTCTTGCCAGCGATCTGGGCCATGACGCCCTCGAAAAGCTTGGTTGTGGCGTTTCCCAGGATCTTAGGCCCGAGGATCGAAAACACCGTCGAGCCTACGGCGAACAGCATGACGACAATGATGGGAGCCTTGAACTTGCTCAAATAAGCGAGAAGCTTCTTCATCGTGCCCTTGAAATTGCGCGGCTTTTCGCCCTTCATCATCGCCGCGGGGCCTCCCCTGCCGAAAGCGGCGCCCGGCCGCATTCGGGGCGAAGCCGAAGAGCTCGATGTGGTATGTAGATCGCTCATGCTAATTCCTCCTGCTTCAGCTGGGAGAGGGCGATATCGCGGTAAACCTCGCAGGTTTCCATGAGTTCGCGATGCGTTCCCAGCCCCACCAGCCTCCCCTCGTCCAGGACGAGGATCTGGTCCGCCTGCTTGATGGCCGCCACGCGCTGGGTGACCAAAAGCACCGTGCTTCCGCTCAAATGCGTTTTGAGCGCCTGCCGCAGCATAGTGTCGGTCTTGAAATCCAGCGCAGAAAAACTATCATCGAAGATATAGATGGGGGCCTTCTTCACGATGGCTCGCGCTATGGTAAGGCGCTGACGTTGCCCGCCAGAGACGTTGATGCCGCCCTGGGAAATCTCCAATCCCGTCCCTTCCGGCTTGGAATCCACGAATTCCTTGGCCTGCGAAATCGCGAGGGCCATGCCGATGTCCTCGGCCGAGGCATCCTCGTTCGCGTAGCGCATGTTGCTCTCTATGGTTCCTGAAAAGAGCGAGGCTTTTTGCGGCACAAAGCCAATTTTGTCCCTGAGGTCGCGCTGTGTGACTTCGCGGATATCAATGCCGTCTATCGCGATCGAGCCTTCGGTCACATCGTAGAAACGCGGGATGAGGCTGACGATCGTGGATTTGCCCGAGCCTGTGGTGCCAATGATCGCTGTCGTTTGGCCTGGTTTGGCGGAAAAACTTATCTTGTGGAGCACATCCTCGGTCGCGCCCGGATAGCGGAAGCTCACCTCCTTGAATTCCACGAGACCCGAAAAGTCCTTGCCATATTTTTTCGGATTGAGCGCATCGGCGATGGTTGGCTTTATGGCGAGTACTTCGGCGATCCTGTCGGCTGAAACCGAAGCCCTTGGGAGGATGATAAACATCATCGACATCATGATGAAAGCGAAGAATATCTGCATAGAATATTGCATGAATGCCATCATGTCGCCGATGCGGATCTGGGACAGGGCTACTTCGTGGGCGCCTGTCCAGATTATGAGGAGGGATACGAGGTTCATGATGAGCATCATGAGCGGCATGAGCACGACCATCACCCTCGTGACGAAGAGCATCGTGCCGGTCAAATCCTTGTTCGCCTTATCGAAGCGCTTTTCCTCGTTTCCTTGCATCGCGAAGGCGCGAATGACCATCATGCCGGAAAGGTTCTCCCGGACGACGAGGTTCAGTTTGTCGATGAGCTTCTGTATGCTCTTGAACTTGGGAAGGGCGACCGCGAAGACCGTGCCGATGATGGCCAGGAGGATGGAAACGGCCAAAGCGATGATCCACCACATCGATGAAGCCTTGCCTGTCGCCCTTATCACGCCGCCAATGCCGATGATGGGAGCGTAGAACATCATCCGCAGTCCCATGACGGTGACCATCTGCATTTGCGTGATGTCGTTCGTCGATCTCGTGATGAGCGATGCCGTCGAGAATCTATCCAGCTCGGCGAAGGAGAAGTTTTCCACTTTCTGGAAAATCTCGCCTCGCAGGTCCCTGGCGAATCCAGCCGCGGTTCGCGCTCCCAGGAATCCCACGATCACCGTCGCGATCACCGAGAGGAGGGTCAGGAGAAGCATGAGGCCACCCATTGAGAGTATATAGGAGGTCTGCACCGCGCCCACATCCAATCCGAGCCGCTCATATTCGGTTTTAACCGCCTGGATGCCCATTTGATTGAGGAGCGATGGATCAATGCCGGACAATTTCGACTCGATGCCGCCGATAATCGTGGCGCGCTGGCTTTCCGGCATCATGGGCAGGACCGAAAAGAGATCCGTGCCAGTAGGAAGCCGCGAGAGATCCATACCCATTCCCTGGGCCATCTGGCTGGCTTTCGCGGGATCGGCGGCGGCTTGCTCGATGAAAGAGACCGCCGTCAGCGCCTTGCTCATGGCCTTATCGAGGCTCGCTCTCGTCGCCGCGTCCGTCCGCTTCAGGATATAGAGCGGCTCTCCTCCCGCTTTCGGATACGTAGCGAGATTGCTCTGATACGCGTCCGAACCAGGATCGAGCTTATCGTAGGCCGCCAGAATCGCGGCGCTCTCGCTTTGGGAGGCGAAAAGGAGAGCTTTGTCGAGTTCCTTCCCCCCGATCGCCGTGGGGACTGAGTCTTCGATGCCGCTTTGTTGTATGCCGGTGTTCACGATTCGCGACATGTAATCGGGAAGCGCGAGATCGGCGTTCGCCTGTATGAAGAGCAGGGCGACGATGAGAATGATGGAAGCCAGGTATGGCTTCAGATAGCGGAGTAATTGCATCATGACTGTTTGATTCCTTCCCCTTCGCAATGAGGGTGCTTCGCGTTGACGTCGAGCGTCTTGGCCTTTCCGACGAGCATGGCCACCGCGAGAGCCGCGGCGCGCATCTCCTCGCCTGAAAGCGACGCGGCAAGATCCTCGATCCATCGCTGGCGCACATGAATGCCCTTCTGGAGAAAGCTCTGCCCCTTGTCGGTCAGAGTCAGGCATTTGCCTCGCCTGTCTTCGGGATTTTCGCTGCGTTGAATAAAGCCTTGTTGCACCAGCCTATCGAGCATCTGGCTCGCCGCGGCGCTTGAGACCTGGAGGTCCTCGCCGACGTCGGCCACGCCGCACATGCCATTTCTCTTGATCTTAAAAAGCGCGACGGTTTGGGACATCGAAAGCCCATTGTCCTTCGCGTAATGGATAAGTCCATGCATTGAGTGGTGCATCACCACCCTGGCCCACTCTCCCATCGCATCCAAAAATTCCCGTTCAAATGGCAAGATAAGATCCTTAAATAATTAAGATAACTTAATTATAAAGAATCCTATCTTTTTTGTCAATTCGCTGGCTTCGATCAAGCTGGCCTCTGTATCGCGCTGAAATAATCCCCAACGAGGAGAGCGACATATTCCTCCTCGCTCCTGCCCGATTGGGGGGAAATGCCCCCTGGAGCCACCGCGGGATAAACCATCGCGGCGAAAAGAGCCTCTGTGCGGCCCTGGAGCGCCCAATCCGAAGCGATGCCGAGCGAGGAAGCCACCCGAGCCGCGCATTCGGCGACGAATTCCCAGAAAAACGACCCAGAAGGCGGGGAAACGAGGGAGGTGGCCGCGCGGCCACCGTCTCGCGCGCCCAGGAAATGGAGTCGCGTCACTGTCGGATAACGTCGGGCGCCGAGCCGGAGAAAGAGGGCGATTTCCAGGATCGCGGCCTTGGGATCCCAGGGCCGCGCGTTCAAAAAGCCCTGAAGATCCTCCAACGCGTGATTCCACGAGGCGGCAAGGGCGGCTGACATCAGGGCATCCTTCGTTCGGTAATGATAGTTGATTGCCGCGAGATTGACTTTCGCCTCGGCGGAAATGGCTCTGGCGGTCGCGGCCTCTATGCCTTCCCTTTCGATGATATCGATCGCCGTGTTCAGGATTCGTTCTTTCGTCCCTTCCTCATTTTTTTCCTGCATATGACCCCCTCGTGTCGCCACGGAGCGCTCCCCCGATCATGGCTTCGCTCAGTTCCCAAAGCCGCTTCGCCGCGGCCTCGTCGTAGGAGCGGCGGGACGAGCGGAGCGGAACGGCGTCCCGCCAGTACAAGCCCGTTCGCCCCGCCGCTTCCGCGGAGGACACGAGCGCGGCTATTCCCGCGGCTGGGCGAGCGGGACTCGTGCCTCCCCTTTTCCTCAAGCTCCAGAAAAGCCCTGTGAGACCCCCCGCGTGTTTCTGTCCCATTCCCGTATTGACGAGGCCGGGATCGACAGCGAAAACCGTTGGAATAGCCTTCTTAGCCGCCGCGCCTTGCCTGCCTCCCTCCTCCTCCCATCCGGCCACAAGGGCGCCATCCTCCAATCTGCGGGCGAGCTCATAGGAAAAGAGCACATTGGCTAGTTTTGATTGTTCATACGCCCAAAGGCCGAAATAATGAGCGGCGAGAGAAGGATCCTTCCATCGTATCCACCCATGATAATGCGAACCCGAACTTACCGTGACGATCCTTGCCCCCGCCCGCATTATCGGCAAAAGACTCGTCGTGAGCAGGAAAGGCGCGAGATGGTTGACAGCGAACTGCATCTCCAAACCTTCCGAACTGAGCGTTCTCCTCGCCGTGTAGATGCCGGCGCAATTCACGAGAACATCGATGGGCTTGCCAGAATCGACGAGGCGAGACGCGAGGTCCCTCACATCGGCCATGAGGCTGAGATCGGCGATTTCCCGCGAAGGTGGAGGCGCGTTCGCTTTCCCCGCCTCCGCGGCGAAGACTCTCGCCGCTTCAGCCGATCGCGCGGGATCGCGTCCAACGAAGACCACTTCAGCACCCAAGCCAAGGAGGGCCTCGACCGTCGCGTAGCCAATGCCCGAGGTAGCCCCCGTGACGAGGCAGCGTTTTCCCACCAGTGAACAGGCATTCATCCTAGGCCTCCCTTCGAATCCTAAACGTAGTGGAAATCCTGGTGTGCGTCAAGCTTTGTTTAATACGATTGTTTAAAACAATGTTTGACTTCCTTGGAATAATGAGCTATGTTTAATCATACGTTTTAAACGCTTGTTTTACAAGAGGTCAAACCATGGCACACAAGGCCGAATTCGCTGTCGTCACCGGGGCAAGCAAGGGCTTGGGAAAGGCATTCGCCGAGACATTGTCAAGCGCTGGCTGGAATCTCATGCTTGTCGCCCTGCCGGGCACGGGGTTGCCCGCTTTCGCCGAAGAGCTGCGCCAGCTTCACGACGTCAAGATCATGGCCGTTGAGCTGGATCTCTCCGAAGCCGAATCCCAGCAAAAGTTTCTCGGTTTTGTCCTGGCCGGAGGAAAGCCCATAACCCTTCTTGTCAACAATATGGGGATTGGCGATAACGGCTTATTCGATCTCATTCCGATAGAATTCCAGCGGAAGGTCGTTGACGTTAACATTCAAGCCACGTTGGCCATTACCTATGGCCTCGTCCAAAGTCTCAAGGCGAGCGGAGGCAGCGTGCTGACGGTAGCCAGCCTGGCGGCTTTTTACCCTATGCCCCTTTTCGCCGTTTACGCCGCGAGCAAATCTTTTCTCCTCCATTGGAGCATCGCACTCAGGCACGAGCTGGCGCCGCTTGGCATATCTGTCACGGTCCTCGCCCCAGGCGGGATTTATACGAGCGATGCGATCCGGGAGAAGACCAAATCCCAGGGATTGTCCGGCCGTCTTTCCTCGAAGGAGCCGGCTGAGATCGCGGCGATCGCCCTGCGGGGAGCCTTCGAGGGCAAAGCCATTGTCGTGCCGGGGTTTTTCAATAAGATCCTTATGACCTTCGGAAGCAGGTCGCCGAAGAATATGACAGCCAAGGCCATATTCAAGCGCTGGCGCGGAGCCCTGAGAAAGGTCAAGGGCGGACAGGACTGCGGATGGTTCAGGAGAGTCGCTGCGGAGCGCCAGCCTCACCTGGTCGAATAGCGATACGCGAGGCCCACGGAGAAGCTCCCCTGAGGGGAATCTCCAAGCCAGACTTCGCCTTTTCCCCAGATTTCAAAAGCGGGGCTGAGAGCGACATTGGCGTCGAGGCCAAAAATAATATTTTTGGCCACTGGTTCCTGAAGATCGAACCATGTGGCCGCTCCATCTGTCGGCGGGTAGGCGCTTTTAATCGTATAGGATCCCTTCATCAGATATTTGAGCGACAAAGTCGCCTGGAGGCGCCGCTCTTCCCAAGAAAGCCTCAGCATGCTGAGGCTCGTGTCGGGGCCATAGGGGAAGCCGAGATAAAAGGCATTGGCCGTATCCACATAGCCGCTCGAAATATTGACGAGACGATGATCCGGCAACATCCACTTGCCCGAGTCGATCTCGCGGTTGTAGAGGTAGGTTGTGGCCCGATACCATTCGTAGCGCAGATGCACGCCACCGGGCTCGAAAAAGCTCTCCTCGCGGAGCGAATAATCCTTTTCCCTCATGCGACCGAGGGCGTAGGGTTTTCCTCCCCCTATGCTCCATTCGGCGCCCGCCAAAAATCCCAGGGCGGTCGGCCGCGCAGGGGATCCGTCATTCGTCTCCCAGGGCATGACAAGGTCGTCCATCACGAACTCGCCGAAAACCCGCATCGTTGTTATCTGGACCTCGGCGCTCGCGTCGAGCATCACATTGCTATAAGCGTCCTGGTAGAGATTGTGATAGACGGCAAAGGGCGAAATATCGATGAGCCCGGGCACGATGTCATGCACCAGATTGAGTTCGCCTACCGCGATCCTCAGCCTGTCGCTCTCATATCCTACCCTATGGGCGAATATGTTTTTGTATGAAGCCGCCTGCGCCCATGTCTCCCCTGCCCTGTCGGCGCCGATCGCCACGAAGCTGTACCACCAATCGCCATTTCTCGCGGGGAAGCGATACCCGGCCCAAAAATGATCGAGGTAGGGAGCGTTGTCCGATATCGCGAGCCCATAGCTGCCCGGCCCCCATTTGAGCTGCCTCCTGCCTATCGAAAGCCTGAGTTTTTCTCCCTCGTAGTCGAAATACCCGACGCTTGGCATATTGGCGTCGCCTATGGAGGAAATGCCATGGCTCACAAAGGGGAGGTTGTTGTTGTACGGCTCGGTGACGAAGGAGTAAAAATCCGGCCTGATATCGATCCTAAAAACCAGTTCCGCCTTTACCGAACGCAATTCCAGCCCGGCGTTCAAAACCGAGGGAAAATCAAAATACCGGGCATACTCCTCGGGGCCCAGGGCGGCTATATCGGTGATAGGCTCGACGGTCGTAAAAGCGAAAGCCGGCATCGCCTGGACGAAAAACGAAGCCTCGGCATGCGCGCTTGGCAGTCCAAGGGCCGCCAAGCCGCAGGAGAGGCAAAGCACCATCGCCGACCACGAGCGTCTTCCCGAACGCCTCCGTATCCATCCTTGTCGCTTGAGCATATGCGCCTTCCCGATCATTCCGAAGTGATGAGACGAAGGGCGGGATCGCTGATCGCGCCCTTCGATTGCCTATTTGAAAAGCGGATTCAGCCATCCAGCCAGGTAAGCGACGACAAGTATCACGATAATCAAGAGGCCCGCATAGAGACCCCATGGCTTCTTTTTATCCGCGAAAGGATCCTTTATCTGCCGACTCGCGCCCTGGGGAAGCAAGGCGAGGTGGCTGAGCGTGGCGCCGAAGGGAACATTTATCTTAAGTCGGCTGTTGACCGCCCAGCCTTCGGCGTTCAGGAGCGGGCCTATATTCCTCTTTCTCAGCTTCATGTACGCCAAAATCATGGAAGGCCCAGAAATCAGCAAGAATACGCCGACGATTCCCAAAGGCATCCATGCGCCCATGCCGAAGAACAAGCCCAGGATGCCCGTTACCATGGCGCCTATGCTTCCCAAGGCGACGCCGATCGCGGCGACGGTACCCACATCGATTTTTTTCGGCACAATCTGCTCCGGCTTCGCGTCCGGCTTCCCCGCCGAGGCTGTCGCCTGGGCGACTCCCTTCATCTTATCGATATTGGCCGCTTCAGCGGTCGCCGCGCGTTTCATCGCGAGCTCCTCGATCGTCCTCATAAGCCACTTATAAGGACTGAAAAAAGCCTCCCGTATGCTTATCGGCTGCACCACGATCTTCGATACCACGGCATCCCAATCCTCGCCTTCCGCGTCGTAGAAAATGCCGTTCCGGCCAACGAAGATATTATCGGCATCTCCCGCCGTCAGCGCGGCGACGATCGCTTTCTTCCTGCCATCCTTTCGCGCAAGATCGCAGTAAATAAGGTACATCGACGAAAGCCCCGCCATTGTCGCGTGGGCCGAGGGATTCCGCACGTCCATGCAGAGCTCCAGCTCCCTGCCGTCAAGGAACAACTTGCCTGACCTGAATAAGCCTCGCTTGCGTATATAGAAATCGTCGAGGCTCACAAAATTGCCCAGGATTCTCAAGAAATCCCGCTTCAGGAGAATAAGGCGCCTAAGCTCTCCTAAGGATTCGGCCTTCTCGGCCATGGCCAAATCTTTTTGGATGAGCTGCCGCAGCGTTTCGACGCTCGCCGCGGGAAACTCCCCTTCCATAAAACGCTTCCCAAGAGCGCAAACTCCCGCCTCAGGCTTGGCATCGAGCCAGGTTCCATAGCCTTCCATCTTCGCGGCGAGCTCTTCCCATTCTTTTTGAGATACCATCGACTTCGCGCCCGAGCCCCTGGCCGCCAAAGCGAAGAAAGCCAGGACCAAATCGCCATATGAAGGATGCATCGCCCCATCGAGATGGAGGAGGAGCGTATCATCGGGCAGAGCGAGGGGAAGTCTCGCCAGCTCCTCCGAAGCCTCGGGAAGATTCCTTGAAAGGATGGAGGCCATAAGGGAAGTCAGTTCATCCATGACCGATGAATTGCCCGCCATGGCCAGAATCCTGCAGCGCTTGAAATAATCGTCCAAAGGGGCGCGAACAAGCCTAAAAAGCCTTAGCGCTTCCCTCCCCGTATCTTCCGAAGGGAATAACCTGGAGTTGTTTGTCTCCTCGACCCAAGCCTTGTAGCGCTCCAAATCAGCGACGAAGGCATCCAGATTCGTTTCATCCACTCCTGGAACCCCAATCGCGTCTGGCTTTGAATATCCCGCGCCGGCGAGAGCGCCGATGAGCTCTTTTATGGAATCATCCTCGCTTGAAGCCTGTGTCAGTACCCCGTCGCCATTGAAAGGCAAGGACGAAAACGCCGACACCGCCTTGTCGATGAGGGCGAGGTCGACCGATCCGGCTGCGGGCCTGCTCGATCCTGAACCTCGAGTTCCAGCGCCGGTTTGAATGATCTCAAGAGCGCTCGAAACCGCCTCGCGAAGACGCGCGTCGGCGAGCTGATCCGAGGAGATCTGGTCGCTCTGCTCAAAAAGCGTATCAAGCGTTATTAACTTGGCTTTCAGCTCATCGATCATGCGGAGTATGTCGGGCACCCTAATCTTGCCGTCTTTGTCCCCGTCCAGATAGTCCAGGCATTCTTTCACTGCGGGAAGCCCCGCGGGCATCGCGAGAACCGCCCACAGCTTCTGGTCGAGCTTTTCGAGCGCCGCGATGTCCGCGCCGTTTCGAATCACTACCTGGTCGACTCCGCCGATCCTGGAAAATGCCCAAGAGCTTGCGTTTTCCTTCATATGTATAGGCTCCTATTATTGAATTTTGTTGTGCTCGCTCTATACGGCAGTATCCGACTTTTTCCGCGCGCGCGCAAGCTTATGGGCGCATTTGGGGGCTTTGGCATTTGACCGAATCCAAAGAGTTTGGCTATACTATAGGAGCAGCCAGAAATCGGAAAAATCGTTGCCTTTTTTTCAAGGAGTCGTCATGAGCCTCGAAGTTACCCTTACCGCCGCGAATTTCAAGTCAGAAGTCCTGGAATCTAAAATTCCCGTCCTCGTCGATTTCTGGGCCGAGTGGTGCATGCCCTGCAGGATGATCGCCCCTTCTGTCGCGCAAATCGCGGAAACATATCAGGGTAAGGTCAAAGTGGGAAAAGTGAATGTGGATGATGAAGGCGATATCGCTTCCCAGTATGGCATCATCTCGATCCCCACGCTGCTGCTCTTCAAGGATGGCCAACTCGCTAAACAGAAAGTAGGAGCCCTCCCCAAACACGAAATTGAGAATTTCATCAAGGAATAGCGGGAAACGGCGCTTTTCGACCCGATAAAGATCATCGTTTCGCCGCGCTCGCTTTTTTCGTCCGTGAGGAGCCAAAGCCTGGCATGAGGCTTCCTGGGCTCTGCGAGCCCGCTTCCCCGACATACCACTGATCGGGTCCGGATTCAGCCTCCCTTTTTCTGTGCAAAGGTCGGGCTGGCGAGCTCTTCCACGCGAAGCCCTCCTCCCAGCGAGGAGGCGATGAGCAAGGCCAAAATCCAGCAAGACTCAGTTCATCAAGAAGAGCGGCGATCTTCGCGGAATCGACTTCCCCCGTCTTGGACAGGGACACGAAAAATATGCCATCGATAGGCGGATCGCCTTCTCTCGTGCGGACCATGATCGCTCCCGTCTCATCGGGTATTCCTCCCGCATCAGTCCAAAAATCCCTTCCCCCGACGCTCGAGTCCACGCCTCCCGATGCCGAAAGGTTATTTCCGGTTTCATTCGTCTCCTCCAGGATTGCCTCCGGCGCCGCGTGGAGGACGACCAAGGAATTCGCCGCCACCTCGCAGGGCGGAAAGGTGAAAGCAGCCAGTTTTTGAGTATTGGCCCAGGACACATGGATCCCGCCGATATTGCCGCACTTGCGTGCCAGGAACTCGATGTAGTCCCTATGGGGATTGCTGGCCGAACTGTTCTTCCCCGTCTGGACCTCGTTGATGTTGAGTTCGGCGGGATGATCGTTGTAGCCGACAAAACTGAGAAGGAATCTCGTCGTATTCCCGGATTCGTCGCGGGCTTCACCCGAAAGTGAATACTCGACGCCCGCCTCGAGGGCGGGCTGGAACGATATCGTCAATTCCGACCCTTCGGAACGGGGCGTCGCCGAGGCAGCAGGGGGTTCGAAGGCAAAACTCTTCTCTACCGGCCGCACGGCTTCGTCAAAGAGGATTTTGAAAGCTTCCGGGCTCTCTTGGCCTGCTTTGAGTATGGAAGGCGGCTTGATGTCTCCGGCGGGAAGAAGAATATCCGAGGGACTGGGAGAACAGGCAGAAAACGCCGCGAGCGCCAAGAATAGTCCCCCTCGCGAGACGAAGGCGAGGCGAAAACCCAAGGCCGCGCGATGCTTTTTTTCGAAAAACCGCGGTTTGCGCACATCAGGCTCCTTGCATGATATCACCCTCCCTACGCCCGCGCCGGGCCGCCTCGCTTCAATATTGCGCTGAAAGGAGGCTCTGGGGTAGAATCCGTCCATGAACATAGTTATCGCCAATGATCATGGCGCCGTGGAGCTCAAGAAGCGGCTGGCGCAGTGGCTTATAAAAAAGGGACATTCGGTGAAAAACCTGGGCGTCGACACCGAAGATCGTGTCGATTATCCCGATATGGCGGCCCTCGCCGTCAAAGAATTTTCGAAGGGCGGCTATGATTTCGGAATACTTATGTGCGGAACCGGAATCGGGATTTCAATGGCGGCCAACCGCTTCAAAGGGATACGTTGCGCTCTCGTGCACGACAGTTTCACTTCCCTGATGGCCAAAGAACACAACAACGCCAACTTCATCGCTTTCGGGGGAAGGGTCCAATACAAGGAAAAGCCCGAAGATATTCTAGAAGTGTATATGAACGCCAGTTTTCAGGGCGGACGCCATGAACAGAGGATCGAGAAGCTCGATACCCTGGAATAAAGGCCGAGCGAGCGCCAAGGGAAACAGCTTTTATCGCTGTTCGATCGCCTTGGAGGCGAGACGCAGAAGATCCGGAGTGGTCAGGATAAGACTGGCCCCATAAAATGCCGCACCCAAAAGTCCCGCGCGGTGCGATAGGATGGCCGTCTCGAATCCGCAATGCTTCCACGCGTCACCGTAAACATGATCGGGCATGAGCCTCGCGATGCGGCCGGGCAGATGGGGCGCTCCGGCGATGACCCCGCCCCCCAAAACGACCGTGTCGGGCGCGAGCAAGGCCAAGGCGGTCGAAACGGCGCGGGCGAGAGTCTCGCTGGCGATGGCATCAACGTCGAGGGCTAGTCTGTCGCCGGCGGCATATGCCTCGTACACTTCGCGCGCGTTGAGCGACTCGCCGGCAAGCGCGCGCGCCGCCAAGGCCGATCCATTATACGAAGGCGCCAGAGTGGCGGCGCGCGCCAGGGAGCCGAGCCCCGCGTCTTCGCCCCTGGCGAGCGCCGACGCCAGCCTGCCGATCGATGGCCCCGAGGCATAGGCTTCGGAGCAGCCCCGAATGCCGCAGACGCAACGGCGACCCAGCGGCTCAACGATGATATGCCCAATTTCCAGGGCCCTGTCGTCGCAGCCTCCGAAAATCCGTCCGTCTTCGATATATCCGCCGCCTATCCCCGTGCCCAGCCCGATAAAAAGCAAGCCCGAGGAGCGTCCTTCCCTTGCCGCCCATTCGGCGTAGGCCGCTATGTTGCCGTCATTCCGCACGCCGCAGGGCGCTCCGGCCATCGCCGATACTTCCGCTCCCAGTTTAGTCCCGTACCAGCCCGAGATGTTGGCAGTCATGCCGACAATTACGCCTTCGCCGTCGACGCCCCCCGGGGTTCCGACCCCCACGGAGGCCAGGGAACCTTCTCCCGCGAGTTCGGCGATGACAGCCCTGATGACTTCGAGAACGGCGGCCGCGCCCTTGGAAGCCGGCGTTGGACGCGAAGCCTCGCGACGCGCGCGCCCCGTTTCGTCCAGCACGACGCCCTTTATGCTTTGCCCGCCTATGTCCAATCCCGCGAATAGTTTGTCCATAAATCGTGATTCCGCTCTACAGGGAGTAGATTTCGCCCGCTTTGACGATTTCCGCTGAAGCCACGCCCGCTCCCAAGACCTTCTCTTTCATCGAAGTGAGCGCCTCGCCCTCGCCGTGCACCAGGAAAGCCCTTCTCAGCCGGCTCAGGTCGGTTCCTTTAAGCCAATCGAGAGTTTCCTTCCAGTCGGCATGGGCCGAAAAAGCGTCGATCGCTTCGATCGCGGCCCTCACCCTAAAATAATCCCCGTGGATCCGCACTTCTTTCGCGCCATCCCGGAGCCTCCTGCCCAAGGTACCATCGGCCATATAGCCGACGATCAGCACCGTGTTCGCCGAATCGCCGAGATTATGGATGAGATGATGCTGAATTCTGCCCACCTCGCACATGCCATCGGCGGAGATGATGATCATCGATCCTTTGGCCACGTTGAGAGCCTTGGATTCCTCGACGCTTCTCGAGAAATGCAGGGTAGCGAAGCCAAAGGGGTTTTCGGAATGGACGGTGAACGCGTCGTTCGTTTCCTTGTCGTAGCATTCCGGATGGATTCGGAAAATCTCGGTGGCGTCGATGGCCATGGGCGAGTCCACCCATATCGGCAAATCCGGTATCCTTCCCTTGTCGAGAAGCAGATGGAGATTGAAAACAAGTTCCTGGGTCCTCTCAACGGCGAAGGCCGGGATGATCACCTTGCCTCCCGCTTCCGCTGTCCTCGATACGATAGCCGCGAGCCTGTCCAAGGCATCTGCCGTGTTTTCGTGAAGCTTGTTGCCGTAGGTGCTTTCCATCACCAGGTAATCGATGTCTTCGAGGGATTCTGGATCCCGTATTATGGGCTTGTCCTTCCTGCCGAGATCCCCCGTGAACCCGATGACGATTTCCTGGCCATCGGCGGCCTTCAGTCTCATCCGCACAAGGGCTGAGCCAAGGATATGCCCCGCATCGAAGAATTCTATTGAGATACCATCGGCCACGGAAATCGGCCGATGATAATTTATGGTGACGAACTGTCCCATCGTCTTCACGACATCCAGATCATCGTAGAGTGGCTTCCAGTTGAAGGTTTCGTTTTTCTTCTCGGCCTGGCGGGAGAGGTAATCGGCATCCCGAGCCTGGATATGGGCGGAATCCATCATGACAAGATTGGCGAGATCCCTTGTGGCCGAGGTCGAAAAGATATTGCCGGAAAAACCGCGCTTAACCAGGAGAGGAAGGAGGCCGCAGTGATCGAAGTGAGCGTGGGTAAGGACGACCGCGTCGATCGCCGAGGCGGGTAGGTCTCCCAGGAGGGCGCGGTTTTTCGCGTCCGATTCCTCGCGCCTGCCCTGAAAGGCGCCGCAATCCACGAGAATTTTTTTTCCATCCATTTCGACCAAATGTTTGGAACCCGTCACTTCACCGGCAGCGCCTAGGGATCGTATTGAAATGCTCATACGCATAGTATACCACCAAGGAACCTCGAGGCAAAGAATGATGGCCCATTTTGGGATTGAAGCCTTGCCATACTTGCGGAATTTCAGCGTAATGGCGTATGATTCGTTCAGCATGGCTGACAGGATCATCCTTACCGTAGAAAAGCTCGCTTCCGGCGGGGACGGTATCGCATTTCTTGATGGCCAGGCGGTTTTTGTTCCCTTCAGCATTCCCGGCGAAAAGATTCGCTGCGAAATCGTCGAAAAATCCAAAGATTTTATCCGCGCCTTGCCCCTGGATATTCTTGTCCCCTCCCCTTTCAGGGTAAAGCCGCCCTGTCCCATTTATGGGATCTGCGGCGGCTGTAATCTTCAGCATATCGACTACGGCAAGCAGCTGGAATTCAAGGCGGAATCGATTCGCGACTCATTCAGGCGTACGGCGAAACTTGAGACGGGGGATTTGCCCCTGAAATCAGGGCTGCCCTACGGCTATAGGAACAGGGTCCAGCTTCACTTCACCCAAGATCACGGCATTGGCTTCATGGAAGCGGAATCGGCGGCATCGGTGCGAGCCGAAGGCTGCCCAATCGCCGTATCCGCCATCGACGCCTGGCTGCGCCAGCAGAACAGGAAATCGAAACCCGACAAGGAGCTTCAAGCCAGGATTGGCCAAAGGGATCGGTTCGTCCTTTTCGCGCAGGATGACAGGCTCTATATCGAGGGAATCGATCCCAAGGCGAAAGCGATTGTAGGCCGGATTGAATATGCCTTCCCGCTCCGCCATTTTTTCCAAAGCAATCTCGAGATGGCGGCCATCCTCGTTGACGACGCCCTTGCAGGCCTTTCGGGGCAGAAGGCCGTCGATCTCTACAGCGGAGCGGGACTTTTCGCGGCCCGACTCGCCGCGCAATTCGATGAGGTCACCTGTGTGGAGAGCGACGCGGTCTCGCTGGAGGCGGCCCGGGGCAACCTGCCCCCAGGTTCCGGACGATTCGCGCCTACCGATGTCGAATCCTGGGCCCAATCGGCCTCGGCGCGCGCGCGGCGAGGGGAAGCCGCGCGCTACGACTGGGTCGTGGCGGACCCGCCCCGAAGCGGCCTTTCCCCCGCTACGCGCGAATGGCTCAAGAAGGCCGACATCGGCGGTTTCTCCTATGTTTCCTGCGACCATGTGACGATGGCGAGGGATATTGGCGATCTCGCGCGCTCTGGATGGAGCCTTGAATCGCTGACGCTCTATGATTTCTATCCACAAACGGGACATATCGAAGCTCTCGCGCGGCTCAAGCCGCCAGAGAACCAGAAAAAATAGGAGGCTGACATGGAACGCTCGGGCCCATTCAAAGGCAGGACGATAGCGGTCGTGAACGATTTATCCCTCGATGAGCAACGATATCTCTACAAGAAAGCGAGCCAGCTTAAGCGGCTGGCGCGAACGGGCGGCGATCTCAGTCCCTTCAAGATCAATGACCCGAATTACCAGGCCTACCTTATCTTTATGGAGGACTCGACGCGTACGCGGGAATCCTTTCGCAACGCGGCCAAATTCCTCGGATGCCGCACCAATGTCTTCGACGCGGCTTCCAGCTCCTTCAACAAGAACGAGTCCATCACCGACGCGGTAAAGATGCTGTACGGATACTCCGCCGACTCCTGCTTCATCCTGCGAACGAAACTCGAAGGAGCCTGCCGATGGCTGCAGGGAGCCCTTTCCCGCTACGCGGAAGTTTCGGGCGGACCCCGCCCTGGATTCATCAACGCGGGCGATGGGAAGCACGAACATCCCACCCAGGAATTCCTCGACGAGTTTTCCTTCCTCGAGCAGCTGAACTGGAATGAGGACCACATCCATCTCGCCCTTACCGGCGACCTCTACCATGGGCGCACGGTACACTCCAAGGCCGACGGTTTGAGAGTATTCAAAAATGTGGAAGTCGATCTCGTGGCGCCCGAACTTCTCTCCATGCCTCCGTACTACGTGGAGAAAATGAAAGCCAACGGATACAAGGTAAATCTATTCGAATCCCTTGACGAATACCTCGCCTCGGGCGCCGTGGCGCCGATTTGGTACTTCACGCGACTCCAGCTCGAACGCATGGGCGAGTCGGTGCTGGAACGCGCGCCTTCGCTGCGCAAAAGCGTGACATTCCGCAAGGACATGCTCAGCCTCCTGCCCGAAGGAACCCGCTTTTACCATCCCCTGCCCCGCGATCGTCTCAATCCGACCAATCCCACTTTCCTGGACGAACTCCCTCTCAACGGCTGGGACGCTCAATCCGCCAATGGCTATTGGACGAGGATTGTCGAGATCGGCATGATATCGGGCCAGCTAGGCGGGGATTTCGAAGGCGCCTTCGCGATGGAACCCGAGATCGTCGAAGACTTCA
>Ga0172379_10003772_pt1 | contig 23546 bp, 25 predicted proteins | sample GrowelOW334metaG_FD_119756 | JGI IMG/M metagenome (GOLD analysis project Ga0172379, IMG submission 119756) | Groundwater microbial communities from an aquifer near a municipal landfill in Southern Ontario, Canada - Groundwater well OW334 metaG | ecosystem: Environmental > Aquatic > Deep...
CAAACTTCCTGTTTCTTTCCCGCGCAGCCTCGGCCAGGTGCCGCTCTACTATAACCATATGGCTACGGGGCGTCCGGTCACTCCGGGTAAGGATGAAAAGTACACCTCGCGCTATATGGACGTGCCGAATACGCCGCTGTATCCGTTCGGTTACGGGCTCAGTTACACTTCCTTCGCCCTTTCCGGGCTGAAGATAACCCCGGAAAAGATAACCGCGGCCGGCGAGGTAAGCGTCGGGGTCGACGTTAAGAATACCGGCGGCAGGCAGGGCGATGAAGTGGTGCAGATCTATATACGCGCCGCGTCCGGCGGCGGAGCCGTACGACCGGTGCGCGAGCTTAAGGGCTTCCGGCGCGTGACCCTTGCCCCCGGAGAGATCAGACACCTGGAGTTTAAGCTGGGCCCGTCCGAACTGGGTTACCACTATCCCGAGGGTTTCACGGTCGAGCCCGGCGTGTTTAAAGTGTATGCCGGAAATTCCAGCGAAGGCGGACTGGAAGGCAGATTCGAAGTTGCGGCGAAATAGCGTAAATAGCAGGAATATCCGCGAACGTCCCGCCCGCTGAAAACGGGCGGGACGTTTTGTTTACGCTCTTTGACTTGGAGCGGATTATTCTGTAGTATTCTGATCTGGTTATATTCTACGGAATCGGAAATTTTGCCGGCGTGCCGGCCTCAGGGGGGAGGATGTTCAAAATTACACGAGGGCTTCTTTTGTCGCTTCTGTCGACCGGTTTTGTTCCGTCTGCGCAAAGTTCCGATGATGTGTTCCAGTTCTTCGCGGAAGAGGCCCAGGTGACGAGCGCTTCGCGCATTCCCATGGCCAGGAAAGAGGCTCCCGCCACGGTTTACGTGGTCACCAGTCAGGATATAAAGGATTCCGGGGCCCAGACCATCTGGGACGCCCTGCGCGGCGTTCCGGGAGTCGATGTCATGCAAACACGGACGAACCAGGGAGAGCTCAGCATACGCGGCCTGAATAAGCCGCTGAACAACCGCACTCTGATCCTGGTTAACGGAAGAACGGAACTAAACACGTTCTTTGATTTTGTCACCTGGGAATCCATTCCTTTTACTATGCAGGAAATAGACCGTATCGAGGTCGTGGAGGGGCCCGCTTCGGCTGTTTACGGCGCCAACGCGGTTAACGGGGTTATAAATATAATCACCAAAACCCCGGAGCAATTCCAGGGCGGCCAGGCAAGCTTTGTCGCGGGAGACTATAACACGCATATCGCCGATTATGATTACGGCCGGAAGCTGGACAAGTGGGCCTATAGATTCGGCATCGGCTACCGGGCCATGGATAGATTCGAAAACTCCGATAATCTCGCCTCGCGCTCCGGAAAATTTAACGTGTCCACCGAGTATGCCCCGGATGCCGACAGCAAGCTGAGCGTTTCCGGCGGTCTGACGCGCCTGAACACGGAGGTCACCAGCGGATCGGCCGGAACCTTCTTCAACAAGGGTTCCGAGGGTTTTTTTGAAACCGTATACCGGAACCGAGGAACCAAGTACAGGGCGTACTGGAACCGCTATCGGACGAAACTTAAAAATTTCACCGCGCTTAACGAAGGAAATCTTAATTCCGATATCTATTATGGAGAAGTCGAGCAGTCATTCTCCCTTCCATTCGGCAATGAGGCGCTGATCGGCGGCGATGTCCAGCGCAATTCCTCGCGTTCTACCGTGCTTTCAAAAGCGCAGATCCAGCAGCTCTGGGCGCTGTATCTGGAGGATAAATGGGAGATTTCCGACCGGTGGTCCATGCTGGCGAGCGGCCGCCTGGACGGGCATCCTTACACGGCGAGAACGTTCTCTCCCCGCGCAAGCCTTATCTTTTCTCCCGCGCAGGAGCATGTGTTCCGCTTATCCGCCGGCACGGCTTTCCGGAATCCGACTTTGCTTGAGAATAATATTAATACGGTCCTGGAAACTCCTCTTAACGACCCGCTGCTTCCCTTCTTTACATCCGTACGGACCACGACCCTGGGGAACAGGAATCTTGTATCGGAGCGGATAAAAACCGCCGAATTGGCGCATACCGGACAATTTGGCCGGCTAACGACCAGATTGGCGGGATTTTATTACAAACTCAGAAAGATCATAATGTCGGGTCCGTCAGAGACCACGGGGCTGGTTCCTCCGACAATGACGATGCTCACCTCATATATAAACTCGGGCTCTATCGAAGCCTGGGGCGGCGAGTTCGGGCTGAATATGCGGCTGGGTTCGTGGGCTTCTTCCTACGCCAATTACTCTTATCAGCGCATTAAGGACCTCCCCGGGCCCCGGATCACCTCGCGGCAATCCCCGCTGAATAAAGTGAACGCCGGCCTGCGCGCGAAACACGGGGGCTGGACCGGAGATCTGCAAGCCGGCTGGGTGGATAGAACCTACTGGATAATCGGCCTGAACACTACGGATATGCTGCCGGTTAAAGCGTATTACCTGGTCAACGCGCATGTGGGTTATGGCTTTAAGGGCCGCTTAACGGGCCTTGAAGCGGGGATCTCCGCGTTCAATCTGCTGAACAACAGCCACTACGAAGTCCTTCCGCGGATCAGCGCCGCCCAGCCGGGCCAGTTAGGCGAGATAATGCACTCGCGCTGGACGGGGACGGTGTCATACAGGTTTTAAAGTATTCTTGTGCTCTCCGCAGGAACTATGTATAAAAATGCCGGTGTGTTCCATGCCTTTTTTTTCGTCCTCCCGATCTTGTCGGGACTGTGTCTGACCTGTCCGGAGACCGGACGCGCCCAGGACATTGTCGCCGTGCTGAGTTCCGAGGCCGAACCTTATCGGCAGGCCCTTGAGGGCTTGCGCGAATCCATGGGGCGCCCCGTACCTGCGGTGGTCCTTGCAAAAGACGTTCCTGACTTTGACGCAGCCGTGAAAATATTAGTGCTTTTCGGCGCCAGGGCCTCTCTTGCCAAATATCCTCCGCGTACAGCCCGGGTGTACTGCATGGCGCCGGGGATTTCCTGGAGCGACGCGAACGACCGAAAAACGGCGGCTTTTGTCCAGATGGCGCCCCGGCCGCAGGTTCTTCTCTCCAAACTGAAGGAGATCCATCCGGGTTTGCGGAAGCTTGCCGTATTCTGGACGTCCTGGTCCATAGAGCGATATTGCGAGAGCATGCGCGAGGCGGCAGCCGGGTTAGGTATAAAACTTTTGGTCAGTCAGGTGAAAGCCGCCGAGAACCTGCCGGAAGAACTGCGCGGTCTTCCTGAGATTCCGGACGCCATCTGGCTTCCGCCGGATCCGGCACTGGTCACCCCTTCTAATTTCGTCACGTTAAAAGAGTTTTCGACCGCGAATAATATCGCGTTCTATGCCCCGACCGACGGACTTGTTGAAAAAGGCGCGCTGGCGTCGGTTTCCATCGCTTTCAGGGAGATGGGCCGCGCGGCGGCAAAAGCGGCGGCGCTGTTGCTCGAAGGCAAAAGCCCGGATAATCCTATCTACCCTGAAAAGATCGGTATTACGCTGAATATGTCCGCAGCAAAAGATATAGGCTTTGTGTTCCGGAAGGAAATGGTGAGCAGCGCGGATAAAGTGCTGCCATGAACGTTCTCCCGCCGCGTCTGCATCCGCTTTTGTTCCCGCTGACGGTCCTACTGGTGTTCATAGTGTACGGCAGGTCCCTGAACGGCGGGTTCGTGTTCGACGATCACCACTTCGTTGAAAATAACCAGTCGATAAGAACCCTGAAAAACGCGGCCAGGTTCTTTTCCGATCCCTCCACGCAATCTTCCCACGAAGGCCTCAATACGGGTATTTACCGCCCGCTGGCCACGCTTTCCTTCGCGGCGGATTACGCGATCGCCGGCCTGAACCCCGCGTATTCCCGCGCGGTAAACCTCCTGCTTCACTGCTGCAACACGCTGCTCGTTGTTTACCTCGGCATGCTGCTCGGCTTTTCCGGGCTGTACGCGGCGCTTATGGGGGCGTTTTTCGCGCTCTTCCCCACGAACGTGGAGTCCTTCGTCTGGATCTCCGGCCGGTCGGCCGCCCTGTCGACGGCGCTTATTCTGTGCGCCGTCATCTGCTTTATAAAGAACGCGAAGTCCGGCAGGACAAAATATCTCAGGCTGGCTTCTTTATTCACTATCGCCGCGCTTTTTACCCGGGAAACGGCCGTGGTCATTCCCCTGCTGGCGCTCGCCTACCTGGCGGCCGGCCGGTTGCCGGTAAAAAAGCATTTGTTCGCAGTCGGGACGTATCTTGCCCTGCCCGCCGGATCTTTTCTACTGCTCCGTTCTCTGCTGCTGGGGCGGCTTCAGCAGGCGCCGCCGCCGGATCTGCCGCTGTCAACTTTGGTCTCCGTCCCTTTTCTGCTTTTCGCCAAATACGTCGATATCATGCTGTATCCTTTTTCAATGCTCGTGACCTACACCGATTCGATAAATGCGCGCATCTCCGCCTTCTGGTTCTACTTTCCTTTCGCCATCGCGGTGTTTTTACTTTACTCCGGGCTTACGGCCGTTTTGCGCGCCCGCGGAGAGAGGATCGCGGCCTGGGGGCTGCTCTGGGTTCTTATTTCACTGCTGCCGGTGCTGAATATCGTCTCGATGACCATCTACGCGGCGGAGCGGCTGGCATATCTGCCGCTGGTCGGTCTGGCCATGGTCGTCGCGGCCGCCGCGCGCGGCCTGGCAGGGAAGGGCGTGCCGCGAAAAACCGTCCTGGCGGCGTTCTGCGTCCTGTTCATCCTGTTCACGGTGAACATACAGGCTCGTATGCGGGTGTGGCGGGACGACGTTTCGCTGTGGCGGTATGACGCCGAAAAGAACCCCCGGAATTTTTTAACCAGGCTGCGGCTGGCCGAGGCTTTGCGCGCCGCCGGCGAACTGCCGGAAGCGCATGCCGCTCTGATCAGGGCTCTGGACCTGGCTTCCAACGACGGACAGCGGGCGATCGCCTGCAATGAGCTCGGCACGTCCTATGCCGTCAGCGGGGATCTGGAAAAAGCCGAACGTTTTTTCCGGGCCTCCGTCGAACTGAACCCGGGCGGTTATCTTGGTCTCTATAATCTCGGGAAGGTTTGCGCGATGCGGAGGGATATAGCGGCGGCAAGAAAATATCTGGGCCGAAGCCTGGAATTGAACGGCGAATACGTCCCGGCCCGCGAACTGGAAGCGTCACTGCGGAACGGAACGTTCCGTGGAAAACCGGCCGGCGGACCGCCGGTAAAATGACGGATCACACGTTGAATTTAAAGAAGCAGACGTCACCGTCCTTCATTACGTACTCTTTGCCTTCCGAGCGGATCAGGCCTTTTTCCCTGAGGGTCTTTTCATCACGGTACTTGACGATATCCTCGAAAGAGTAGACGTCCGCGCGGATGAATCCTTTTTCGAAATCCGTATGTATGCGGCCTGCGGCCTGCGGCGCTTTCAGTCCCCGGCGCAGGCTCCAGGCGCGCACTTCGTCCTCTGAGCCTGCGGTAAAGAAAGAGATCATGTCCAGCAGTTTCTGTCCGGCCAGGATCATTTTTTCGAGGCCGGTGTATTCCTCTCCCAGGTCTTTCAGGAACACGGCGCGTTCCTCGTCCGGCAGTTCCACTATCTCGGACTCTATCTTGGCCGAAATTTCCACTAAAATGGCGCCGCGGGCTTTTGCGAAATCGCGGAGCCTGGCCAGTACGGCGGCGTTGGGGGTTTCCGAGGTGTTGGCCGCGTAAAAAACTGGTTTTACCGTAAGCAGGTTGAAGTCGCGCGTCTCCGCGGCGGTGTAGCCCGCTTCCTTTGCCGGCCGGCCTTCCGCCAGCAGTTTTTTGATCGCTTCCAGTCTTTCCTGCCGGCTTTTGGCCTCCTTGTCGCCGGACCGCACGGCCCCGGTGTTCTTGTCCAGCATCTTGTCCACGGCCTCAAGGTCCGCCAGCAGCAATTCGGTCTCTATGACCTCTATATCCCGTATCGGGTCCACCTCGCCCAGCACATGGACCACGTCGGGGTTGTCGAATACGCGCACCACCTGCACTATGGCGTCCACTTCGCGAATGTTGGCCAGGAACTTGTTGCCCAGCCCTTCCCCTTTGGAGGCGCCTTTGACCAGTCCTGCGATGTCCACGAACTTTATGTAGGTGGGGACTTTCTTAGGCGGTTTGAAAATCTCGAAAAGCGCGTCCAGCCGTTTATCCGGCACCGGCACCACGCCCACATTAGGGTCTATCGTGGTAAAAGGGTAGTTGGAGGAAGCCGCGCCCGCTTTGGTCAGCGCGTTGAAAAGCGTCGATTTGCCCACATTGGGCAGGCCCACGATCCCTATTTCCATGTTGTGTTCTCCGTTGGAAACCTGATCTGAACTGCAGGATCCAGGTTCAATTATACCTATTTCAGTTGAAGTGTCCGGAGAAAAAAACCAGACCTTCCACGATATCGGTTATGCGATGCCTTTCCCCGATGTCAAGGACAAAACGTCCAAGTACCCGGCTGCCTGAAACCCGGACCCGCTCAAAACCGTAGGCGTCCGAAAAGATGCTGTAATCGTGCTTGCGGAAGGGAGCGATTATCCCGGCCGCAAGATCGGCGGGTGTGCCGCGCACCGTGTAATGTTCCCAGTGCGGGACGCGCGGTATTTTCGGCAGGCGCGGGAAAAGCGGCCAGCCGTAAAAGCGGTCCGGGTGGGCCAGCAGGGCTATGTCGTGCGGGTTATCGACCAGACAGACCGTCTCGATAACGTACCTGGGCGCGCCGTGCCTGTCCGGGGAACCGACGGTGATGGAAACTTTCAGCGGAATGCCCAGCCTGTTCCCTTCGTAGACGTGGCTCAATCCGGCTAAACCCCACCGCGGTTCGTACGGTTCTCCCGTTATAAAGGAAAATCCTTCCCGGGAGGATTCCTTCTGCGTGTCCAGCAGTAAAATAAGCGAAGCCGCGCCGGCTATGGTCATCAGACCGAAGCAGGCGGTCTGGAAGCCGGAGCCGGACCAGATAAGGTCGCCGGCGCTCAGCACCGCCATCGCGACCCCGAAAAGCGAGATCAGGAACGCTATGCCTCCCAGCAGCATCTTAAGAACGCTGGTCAGAGGGCGCCAGGCTTTGTGTCTTTTCAGGTAGGTCGCGACGCACCCTGCGGCCCCCAAAAGGACCAGGGCGGAGGCTCCGGTATACGGTAAAATGCCGCCGGGGATCATGACGAGCAGATTGACCCCGCCGATCATCAGGGCCAGCGACAGGATCAGTGAGGTTTTTATCAACAGGCCTCTCTGCGTCCCCGCGGCGTACAGGATGCTCTTTACTTTTCTGATCTTTTCCTTCATCCTTTATCCTTCCGAAGATCGGCGTTGCGGTATTAATCCCAGCCCATGTCGTCCAGCGGGTCTGTTTGAGGAGCGGCATTCTCCGCCGCGTGCGGCACGCGGCTTGCCGGCGCGTTTTCCGGCGTTGAATATTTCCGGACCGGCGGCGCCGGTGTACGGCGTGGCGGCGGGCTTTCCGGCTTCGATAGAGCGGTTGCGGGGATGGCCCAGTTTCGGCCTATCCGTATGGCGGCTAACCGCCCTTTTTTAACCTTTTTAAATACGGCGATGCGTGAGACGCCCATGAGCGCCGCGGCTTCCGGTATGGAAAGGAATTGTCGGGTTTCAGTCATTATTGCACAGTTCCATTTGATATCCGCGATTAACATGTGTTAACCAAGATTGATTATAGCACAAAAATTTGTTTTCGGGTCGTTCTTTATCTCTGCGCTGGTTGCCACCGTTGCTGACGGTTAACATAGGTTAACCAAAGGGCCTGTGATCCGCTGGCCGGCGTGGGTTGTCCGGCAGGTGGGAAAATAGTTGTTTCGGGGAAATACACGGGCACAGCTCAGGCTGATCACGGTAGGTAAATCGCTTCCGCCATAATATAAGGTACAATCAATGGGAGTTATCTAAGGAGAAACCCCATGAACGAAAAGAAGATCGATAGTGACGAGGAAGCGAGGATCTTTCTTACCCTGAAGGATTCGCGGCTGCGCGCGATCGAAAAGATCCGGTCCAGAGGATATGCGCGCTACGCGGGACTGATCTTATCGGCCGCGATCATGCTGACGCCCCTGCTGCTGCATTGGAACCAGAAAATCATCGCCCTGGCGATTTTGATGGGCGTGCTTGTGGGGCTGGGGTGGGAGCAAAGGCGGACCGAGCGGCGTTTTGACGCGCTTGTGGAGTTTTTGGAAAAGGAAGGCGTTATCCGCAAGTGATCAGGGTGTAACCGCGCCAAAGGGCGTGGTTTTGGCGCCGTAAAAGATCCAGCCGCCCGGGATCTCCCGGTTGCGCTGAAAAATCGTTATATACTACCATCGAACAGGATCCGCAGGCGCAAAGGTGTTATCATGAAAATACTGATCCTTGGGGGAACGCGTTTTTTCGGAAAAGAGACGGCGCGCCTGCTTTTTAACAGAGGCGACCAGGTGACGGTTTTCTCAAGGCGGGCGCCCGCGGAAGGCCTGCCGCTGGATATCGTTCAGATCCGCGGCGACAGGACGGTCGAGGCTGACCTGGTGAGGATGTCCACCCAGGTCTGGGACGCGATCATTGATAATATCTGTTACACGGCCGAAGACGCCCGGAAAGCCGTGCGGGTGTTCAGCGGCCGGACGGGATTATATGTTTTTACAAGTTCCGCCTCGGTCTACTCCGTTCTGCGGGGATCCTCCTCGCCTTTCAGGGAAGCGCAGGCCGAATTACTGCCCCTGCGGACGGACCTTGCCGCTAAACCCTATTACGCTTACGGCCTTGGAAAATATGAGGCGGAGAGGGTGTTCCTGGAGGCGGTTAGCGGGAAAAAATTTCCGGCGGTTATAGTCCGTCCCCCGGTGGTCGTGGGTCCCGGCGATCCGACTTTGCGCGCCTATTCCTACTGGCTGCGTTTAAGCGATGGCGGTCCCCTGATACTGCCCAATCCCGTCGTTTCGGCGAGATATGTCTTTTCAAAAGACCTCGCCCGCGCGTTCGAACTGATCATCCGGGCCGGAGATCTTTACGGACAGGTTTTCAACATCGGCGATTCCCGCTCGATAACTCTGGAGGATTTCGTCAAACTTTCGGCCCGCATTTTGCATAAGGAGCCCGAGATCCTGGTCCCGGACCATGCCTGGCTGAAAAGCAGGGCCTTTGATTTTGAAGCTTCCCCGTTCTCCGGGTCGTCCGATTTTATTCCGGACATCTCAAAAGCGGAGAAAGTGCTGGCCTGGCGCTCCACGGAAATGCACGCCTGGCTGGAAGAAACCATAAACTGGTTCTTCCTGAAATACATGGGCCCTATGCCCAGGAACTACGCCTCCAGGAAAAACGAGCTGGAGCTGGCGAGACAGTGGAAGGAACTGAGCATAGCGGATCCTGAAGCCGCTGGTTGAGCCTTTCCTGTTTTCGGCTGTCCGGCGAATGCCGTCTGATCCCATGAACATCCTCCTCTGAAGCGGCGAAGTAACAGAAGCCGGATCTTTAAATCTCCCCGGGGTTTAACCTGCCCTTCTGATCCCCATAATTTAAATCGCTCTTTTTACGGCGCCTACACAAGCCCCGCACTTTGGGCTCATGGCCCAGGCCAAGCGATCCAGGCCGGACATCGATCAGCCTTGCTTGGGGTCCCAAAGTGCGGGGCAAGTATTGTATTATAACGGTAGGGAGCGGAATTTATCGGTTTTCGGGTCAGATCTATGAATAAAAACACCGCGCGCGCAAAAAAGATCAAACTTCTGCTGATGGACGTGGACGGCGTGCTTACCGACGGGAAGATGTATTACCTGCCCGGCCACGACGGAAAAATGGTGGAGTTCAAGGCGTTCCATTCGCTGGACGGCATAGGGCTGAGGCTGTTGAACCAGTTCGGAATACGCACCGGGGTTATAACGGGCCGGGAAGCTCCCGGCACCGAAGAAAGGGCGGGGAACCTGGGCATGAGTTACGCCTATCAGGGGTTCCTTTCGAAGCTGGAGCCGTTGAGAGAAATATTAAGGGACACGGGACTGCGGGAAGAGAACGTCGCTTATATCGGCGACGATCTGACGGATATTCCCGTGCTCAGGCGCGCCGGCCTGGCCGTCGCGCCGCGGAACGCACTGCCTGAAGTGAAGCGAGCGGCGCATTTTATAACTAAAAAAGCGGGCGGCGAGGGGGCCGTGCGCGAGGCCTGCGATTTTATACTCAAAAGTCAGGGTCATTGGGACGAAGTGATACGGTATGTTGAGACCGCTCATTGGCCGTCCCCGGCTAAACCCGTGATGAAGGTGGTTTTGAGGTCAGGGATAAAAGAGGGGAGGGGGAAATGAGGAAATTACTGGCTGTCTGCGTTCTGACGGCGCTGGCCTGTCCGGCGGCCGCGGCTATGGCGGACGATGATCTTATCGAAGCGGGGATATCCACTGAAACGGTAAAAGGCGATTATGCGTCGGATGACGAAGAGTCCCTGGCGACCATTCAGGAATCTGACGAGGACCTGGCGGGTTTCGTGCAGGATTATGTCGGCAAGGATACCGCGCTGAAGGGCGCGTTCTTTCTTGAGGACCGGTCCGCCGGCAGGATATTGAAACTGAGCCTCGAAAGCGTGCTGAAAAAATCCGCCGAGGGACAGGAAAACTCCAAAGTCGTGGAGGCCGTTTTCAAAGGTCCCGGCGGGAAGAAGTATGCGGTGCTGTTCCACATCCGGAGCGCCGGTTTCGGCGGTATCGATATTTTCAGAATAGAGCTTAAAAAAGAAGAGCCCAAAAAAACAGAGAAACTAAAAAAGAAATAGGAGCCGGAAAATGCTGCCGTATCTCACCGCTTTCGGGGCCGGCGTTATGACGTTCTTTTCGCCCTGCGTGCTGCCGTTGCTGCCCGGTTATTTCTCGATGCTGTCCGGGTTTTCGGCCGCCGAACTGCTGGAAGGCAACGAGAAAGTGGTGGTGAAGGGCGTAGCGCTTAACGCGCTGGTTTTCGTCGCCGGTTTCTCACTGGTCTTTTCGCTTCTGGGCGCGGCCGCGACCGGTGTCGGCGGGCTGCTGGCTGACCATAAGCTGCTGCTTCTGAGGGCTTTCGGCGTTACTATGGCGCTGCTGGGCGCGCATATGACCGGCCTGGTCAATCTCAACCCGCTGAATTACGATAAACGCTTTTCCATGAGGTCGCTTGGCGGCGGCTATGCGGGCTCCTTTCTGATGGGGTGCGCGTTCGCGCTGGGTTGGTCGCCCTGTATCGGGCCGATCCTGGCCGGGATCCTTTCAATAGCGGCGGTTTCGGGGGGAGCCGGCAAAGGTATCACGCTTCTGCTGGCTTATTCCGCCGGGCTGGCGGTGCCGTTCATGGCGGCGGCTTTGCTGACGGCTAAATTCTTCGCTTTCGTAAGCAAATTCAAAAAAGCTTTGCGCTGGGTGGAAATACTCGCCGGCGTCCTGATGATAGCCGTCGGCGCCCTCCTCTTCTTCGACCGTCTGATGTTCATCGATTAAAAATTTTTCCGGCAAAAATTTTTACCATGTCCCGCGTTAGGCCGTCTGAGGGCCATCGGCCCTGGAGCGGAGCTAACGCAGGCAGGATAAAATGTTGTCTTACAATATTTTATTTTCTCGAGCCCGGCTTTACGACCGGGATGCCTTTCGCGCAGATGGGACAGTCCGAGGCGCTGTAGGCGGTGAAATCAAGTTTTAAAAGGCTGGCGGACGGGAAATAGAATGTCCGCTCGCCCATGCGGTTGACGATGGAAAGCGCGCCCAGCACTTCGGCCCTCGCCTTTTTCGCCGTTTCGAACACTTCCATGGTGGATTTGCCGGTGGTGAAGACGTCCTCCACTATCAGCACTTTGGTTCCGGCCGGTAGAGAGAAACCCCTGCGCAGGACCATGGTGCTGTTCTCTCTTTCCGTGAACAGGAAATCCACTCCGAACGCTCGCGCTACCTCGTGGCCTATGATGAGTCCGCCGAGTGCCGGGGAGAGTATCAGGTCCGGTTTGGGGCCCTTCCAGCATCGTTTCAGTTCCGCGCCCAGGGAGGAGGCTTTGGCGGTGTTTTTAAGCGCCAGCGCGCATTGCGCGTAGTTAGGGCTATGCAGTCCGGAGGAGAGCAGAAAATGTCCCTCCAGCAGGGCTCCGCACTTTTTAAGATAGGTGTGGACTTTTTTTTCCTTAGCGGTCATCGTATCGCCTCCAGTATGTCTCTTACGCTTCCGGCGGGGTCCGCCGCTTTCAGCACGGGCCGGCCGACAACTATGAAATCCGCCCCCGCTTCGGCCGCCTGTGCCGGGGTCATGGTGCGTTTCTGATCGTCTCCGCCGTTCTCCAGCCTGATGCCGGGGGTTATTATCCGGAGCTTTGCGCCATGGCGTTTTTTAACCGCCGCCGCTTCGCGCGGAGAGCAGACCAGGCCGTCGGCGCCGTTTTCCGCGCCCAGAGCGGCCAGATCGGTTATGGTCCTTTCAATGCCGTGCCGGAACCCGGTCTTTGAGAAGGAGGCGCGGTCAAAACTGGTCAGAACGGTTATTCCCCAGAGCAGGGGCCGTTTTTTTACGGAGGCCGCGGCGCGCAGCATCTCCGCCCCGCCGGAAAGGTGCAGTGAGACGGAATAAACTCCCAGGCTTGCCGCGCTTTCCACGGAGTTCCTGACGGTGTTAGGAATGTCATGGAATTTCAGGTCAAGGAAAATTTTACCCCGGTATTTATGGACCAGGTCTATGGCCCGGGGCCCTGCTGAGGTGAACAGGCTCGATCCCACTTTGTAGATCAGCGGCAGGCCTTTGAGCTTTTTAAGCAGCGTTTCCGCGCTTTTAAGGTCCGGAGTGTCGAGCGCAACTATCAATTGTGTTCTGGTGGCCATAAATATTTTCCGCGTCCCGTTGCGGCCTATTTCGCCGGCGCGCCGCCGCCTTTTCCCGCAAAACCGGCCTTCTCGAGGTATCTCACGATATCCCGCACAAGGAACGGACCTTCATAGATCAAACCGGAATAGATCTGGGCCAGGTCCGCGCCGAGGCGGAACTTTTCGGCGGCAGAAGGCCCGTCGCAGACGCCGCCGACGCCTATGATCGGCACGCGTCCGGCCGCGAGCGCGACCGTGCGTCCGAGCATCACGTTCGAAATTTCCCGCAGCGGTTCGCCGCTGAGGCCGCCTTCGTAAGAACGCCAGCGCGCGGGGAGATGTTCGCGTTTGATCGTAGTGTTGGTGGCGATAAGTCCCAAACCTCGTTCAACCGCGGTGTCTACGAGATCTTTTAGTTCGGCGTCCTCAAGCTCCGGAGCGATCTTTATGAAAACGGGTTTTTTGATCGTTTGCCCGTTTATGAATTCCAGCGACGGGTCCAGAAGACGGGCCAGGCGTTCCTTCTGATGCAGCGCGCGCAGTTGAAGAGTGTTTGGTGAGCTGATGTTCAGCGCGAAGTAGTCCCCGAACGGGTAAAGCACTTTAAGCGTTTCCAGATAATTTCTGGGCGCGTCATCCAGCGGGCAGTCGGCGTTCTTGCCGATATTGAGGCCCAGCGGTATGCCGGCAGGACCGAGTTTCTCAAGCCTTCGCGCGGCCTCATAGGCGCCGGCGTTGTTAAAGCCCATGCGGTTTATGATGCCGCGCTGTTCGCTCAGGCGGAACAGGCGCGGGCGCGGGTTGCCGTTCTGCGCCCGCAGGGTTACGGTGCCCAGTTCCAGGAACCCGAAGCCGAGCCCGGCCAGGATAAGGGGGGCCTCGCAGTTCTTGTCGAAACCGGCCGCGAGGCCTATCGGATTTTTGAACCGGATGCCGGCCACGGTCACGGGAATATCCCTGCCGCGCGTCAGCAGCGTAAGCGCCAGCCGCGCCGGTTCCACGCTTTGCATGGTCCGTATGCTTTTCATAACGGCGTCGTGCACCGTTTCGGGATCGAAAGTGAACAGCAGTCTGCGCAGGAATTTCCTGTATAAAAAACCCATATAATGATGCCTTAAGTTACGCCTTGTCCGTGATAATTCTACATATTTAGTGGCCGTACGATGAATCGAAATTAAATGAAGCGGCCTTCTTTGAAAACAAACCGTCCGCCCACTATTGTCGCGGCCGCCCTGCCTTTAAGTCTGCGGCCTATAAAAGGGGAATTGGCTGACCTGGAATAAAAGTCCGGCCCTACGCGATACTCCGCGCGGGGATCCACCAGCGTCAGGTCGGCGTCCATGCCCGGCGCGAGGCCGCCCTTGTTCTTCAGCCCCAGTATGCGGGCCGGATTTGCGCTCATAAGTGCGGCCAGGCGCAGCCTGGAGAGCAGACCCGTGTGAACCAGTTCGGTAAGCGCCAGTCCCAGCATGGTTTCAAGGCCGATAACGCCGAAAGGGGCTTTCAAAAGGCCTTTCCTTTTTTCAGCGGCCGTATGAGGCGCGTGATCGGAGGCGATGACGTCTATCGCGCCGCCGGCCAGCCCTTTTTTCAGGGCCGCGCGGTCGGCCGGTTCCCGCAGCGGGGGTTTCATCTTAAAAGAGGCGTTCATGGCGTCTTCGCAGGTGAGAGTGAAATAATGGGGACAGGTTTCCGCCGTGACCTTTATTCCCGCTTTTTTTGCCGCCGCTACAAGCTCCACGCTTTCAAGACAGCTCAGGTGCTGGATATGCAGCGGTGCCCGGGCGGAGTAAGCGGCAAGTATGTCGCGCAGGACCATGAACGTTTCGGATTCGCGCGGTATGCCGGGGAGCCGCGGGCGGCGCGCGCGGGCGCAGTCGTGAATGACCCCTGAACCGGTAAGGGAAAGCGATTCAGCGTGGTCCAGCAGCGGAATTCGCAGGTCCTTTGCCAGCCGGAGCGCACGATCAAGAAGTTTAGACTCTGCGACGCAGTCCCCGTCGTCGGTGAAGGCCAGCGCGCCCGCTTTTTTAAGTGCGCTAAGATCGGTCAATTTTTTCCCGGCGCGTCCCATGGTAACCGCGGCTGAAAAGTACACATTTACCGGCAGGCCGGCGGCTTTGGCGGAGAGCCGCCGGATAAGAGCCGGATCGTCGGCCGGCGGCTCGGTATTTGGCATGGCCAAAATGGAAGTCACGCCGCCGGCGGCTGCGGCTCTGGCGGCGCTTGCAAGATTTTCCGCGCGCTCCATCCCCGGTTCGCGCGTATGAACGTGCATGTCGATGAGCCCAGGCATCAGCCAGAGGCCGGAGGCGTCGTAAATTTCCGTCTTACCCGGTCCGGGAGCTAACGCCTTCCCGAGGGCTTTTATCAGCCCGTCCTCTATCAACAGGTCCGCCTGCGTTTCCCCGCGCGTGGGGTCCAACGCTAACGCGTTCTTGATTAATAATCTCTGCATTGATCAGTCTGTGAGGAAAGGATGACCGTGCGGGGGCGCTATTTCCTTCTTTTTCTTTTCCCGCTCTCTTTCAGAAAATAATACAGCCCGGCCAGGAACGCCGCCGCCGCGGCCAGCCATCCGGGCTTTGAGAAAACTTCTTTCTTCGCCGTAGCTTCGGGCCTTGCGGTCTCAGCGGGAGCTGCTTCCGGGGTTTTCGGAGCGGCCGCGGCCTCCGGGACTTTTATCGATCTTTTTGGGGCTGGCTCCTGTGCGGGTTCCGGAGTTTTTTCCGCTTTCTTCAGTTCGGCCATGAACGGTGTGAGCTGCGCCGGCCGCGGCCGGCAGGCGTCGGCGGATTTAGCGCAATCGTCCGCGGCCGGGAGCCGGGAGGCCGGAAAGAGCGACAAGGCGGCGAAAAGGATCAATTGGTTCATTTGAGGGTCAGCCTCCGTTGAAAGACGATATCTGTTCCAGTGATTTTTTTTTGCGGGCCGGCGGGGCTTCGTCCGCGTAGCCGACGCTGAGCATTACCTCGGCTTTACAGCCTGCCGGTGCGTTGATAGTCCTGACGGCCGCTTTGGCGTCGAACCAGCCGATCCAGCAGGTGGCCAGGCCCTGTTCTTCCGCGGCCAGCGCGAAATGTTCCCCCGCGATGCCGATGTCCATCAGGCGGAAATTGGTGTCGCGGATCTGGTTGCCCAGCCAGGCCGAGGCGCTCCCTTTCTGGGCCAGGACCACCACCAGCGCTCCGGCCTGCGCGGCGAATCTGGTCGGGGAATATATTCCTGAAAAAGCGGCGTCCGCCAGTTTGTTCTTAATCGCGGGGTCATCCACAACAACGAATTTGTACGGCTGCCCGTTGCAGGCCGAAGGGGCCACGCGGACCGCTTCGAGACAGGCCAGCAGCTTGTCTTTTTCCACCGGCAGCGGTTTATATCTGCGCACGCTGCGCCTTCGGGACACAAGCCTTAGAAAAGGGGTTTCCTGCATAGGTTATATTGTATAAAAAACAAGTTATAATGGATAATACGGGGATGATTTTCGGAGGGACTGTTATGAACGACTGGATACAAGAAGCGCCGATCGGCGTGACCGTTTGCGATGGAGAGGGGCATGTGACGGGAATGAATTTAAAAGCCGGGCAAATTTTCGGGAAAAACGGCGGTTTGGGCCTTATCGGTACAAATCTGCTGGAATGCCATCCGGAGCCTTCAAAAACTAAACTGAAGAATATGCTCTCCGATCCGCCCGCAGCCCCGAACGCCTATACGATAGAGAAGAACGGCGTTAAAAAACTGATCTATCAGTTCGCCTTCCGGAAGGAGGGCCGCCCCGCAGGTCTCGTTGAATTGTCGCTGGAACTTCCTGCGGTTATGCCCAATTTCGTCAGAAAATAGGCATTCCATTCTCTCTCACAAAAGAAAGAGAGCCCCCGCCGAACGGCGGAGGCTCTCTTGCCAGTAAGGAGCGGACCCCGGATGGGGGCGCGCGCTAAAAGCGCGGCACAGCGTCCGAACCGCCCGCCCGGGAGCGCCAACTACGGAACAGGGCGCGAGAACCGGGCACTTGCGCGTCGGGACCGGAGAACGATTCCCTGACCGACGCGGCCGACATTCAAAGAACAGACTGCATATCAAGTATAGTGTACCGAGATTGACTTGTCAAGGCCTAATTTAAAGTTTGTTACTAGTTTTTTAAAAGTGCATAGGTTTTGACGGATTTACGTTTTAAAAGTGCATACCCCCCTGGCTTTAAAAATCGTCGCCGGCGTGTAGACAGCGAACGTAAAAAGGCAGCAGGAGCCTTTTTGAGTTGAGGCGGGTTCCGGGGGCTTCATTTCGGATGGAATATCCTTTTGAAATCGCGAAAAAAGGACGGGTAGGATTTGTTCACGCAGGCGGGGTCGTTTGTCTTTACCGGTTTTGCGGCGAGAAGGGAGCCGACCGCTGCCGCCATGGCTATGCGGTGGTCATTGAGCGTGTTTATGGTCCCTCCGCCGGAAATGAGCTGCGGGCCTTTGATAGTAATTTTGTCGTGCCCGATCTCGATCTTCAGCCCGAGCGCGTCGAACAGCGCCGCAGTGGCTTTCAGCCGGTCGGATTCCTTATATCTTAGCTCTCCGGCGCCGCTTATTACGGTGATCCCGCGGGCCCGGGCGGCGGCCAGCGCCAGGAGCGGCAGCTCGTCGATCATGGCCGGGACCTCGTCCGGTCTTATCCTGATGCCTCTCAGATTTGACCCGCGGATCACGATATCCCCGTAAGGTTCCGGCGCGGCGGCGAGCTGCCTCACGCTGATCCGCGCGCCCATCTCTTTTAAGGCGTTTATCAATCCGATACGGCGGGAATTAAGGCCGACGTTCGTTATAGTCAGTTTGAAACCGGGAGACAAGCAGGCGGCGATAATGAACGGCGCGGCCGCGGAGATGTCTCCCGGGACCCTTATGCTCCGTGCCAGGAGGTTGCCGGGTCTGAGATAAATATTCAGCCCGTCAGCGGAGACCTGCGCGCCAAGATATTTGAGCAGGCGTTCGGTGTGGTCCCTGGTGCGGAAACGTTCGGTTATGGATGTGGGGCCGGCCGCGTACAGGCCGGCCAGCAGCAGGGCCGATTTTACCTGCGCGCTGGCGATCTCCAGCCGGTGGTTCGCGCCCTTCAGCCTGGAACCGGTGATCATGAGCGGCGGCCGGCCGCCCCGTAAAGTTATCCTGGCGTCCATGGCGGCGAGCGGCCCGGTGACGCGTTCCATGGGCCTCTTTAAAAGCGAGCCGTCCCCGGTTATGACCGAGTCGAATTCCTGTCCCGCCAAAAGTCCGGCCAGCAGGCGCATGGTCGTGGCGGAACCGCCGGCGTTAAGGGGGCTTCCGGGTTTTTTGAGGCCGCGGAGCCCCGCGCCTTTCACGGTCACCGCCTTCTTTGAAAGGACCATTCGGACGCCCAGCTTTTTCAGGCAGGCGATGGCCGCGGCGGTGTCGGCGCAGGCGGACGGATGGGCAATTCTGGTCGCGCCTTCGGAGACGGCCGCGAGCAGCAGCGCGCGCTGCGTTATGGCCTTGTCGGGCGGCGGGGCGTAGTTCTTATCGTCTTTTTTTGCCATTCGCGAAATCCACGGCCTCCAGGTATGAGCGCAAACTGAGGCCTTTTATCTGCCTGACGCAAACGGCTTTGATCACCGAGATTTTCCGGAAGGGCTCCCGTTTCGCGATGTCGGAAAGATGCACCTCTACGGCCGGCAGGCCGGAAGCCTTTATGGCGTCCCTGATGGCGTAGCTGTAGTGGGTGTAGGCCGCCGGATTGATCACAAGCCAGTCGGCCCAGGCCCTGTTGGCGGCTATCAGGTCTATTATCCGCCCTTCACAGTTGGACTGAAAGATGCGCGTCTTTATTTTCCTGGCCGCCGCGTGCTCTTTGATGGCGGCGTTAAGCTCCCGCAGCGTAAGCCTGCCGTAAAATTCAGGTTCTCTGTTCCCGAGAAAATTCAGATTGGGACCGTGGATGATAAGGATGTTCACAGCTCCTCCAGGCATTTCCGCAATAGGGAGTCCGGTATATCGTTTACGCCTTTCAGCAGTCCCGGCCGGACTATGAGAATAAATCTGTTCACGTGAGTCCCGCTTTTTTTATCCATGCCGACCAGCCGGCGGAACTCCCTGAAGTTCAGGCAGGCGGCCGGGAGGGCGGGTGGCTCGATACTCTGAAGCGTACGCTCTATCCTGCGGGCGTACTTCCGGTCCAGGACCTTAAGTTTATAGGAAAGCGACGCCGCGTAGCGCAGGCCCCAGAGGACGGCTTCCCCGTGCGTCAGCTTTCCTTTTGCAAGCGCTTCAAAGGCGTGTCCGGCGGTATGCCCCAAATTCAGGATCTCTCTCAGGTCTTTCTCTTCCCGCTCGTCCCGCGAGACAAGGTCCAGTTTGAAGACGGCGCAGGCGCCTGCCACGGCGTTCAGTTCTTTCTTTTTACCTCTTAAGGCGCCGGATAAATTATCCGATATTGTTTTGCCGAGCTTTCCGGCGGCAATAAGCGCGTATTTGATCAGTTCGCCCCCGCCGGCTTTCAGCTCCTTTCCGTTCAAAGTGTCCAGGAACGAGGTGTTGCAGACGGTTAACTCGGGCTGATGAAAAGCGCCGGCGATGTTCTTTACGCCGGCCACGTCGACGGCCGTTTTTCCCCCGATCCCGGCGTCAGTCTGACCCAGCAAAGTGGTCGGCACGCTGATCCAGCGCACGCCGCGCATATAAAGCGCCGCGGCAAGACCGGCCAGATCGGTCACCGAACCGCCGCCGGCCGCTATAATGACGGAACGCCGGGAACAGCCGTTCTTCAGCATGAAGGCCAGCAGGCGCTCAAGAGTTTTAAAATTTTTAGCGCGGTTTCCGGAAGGAAGTTCGAAAAAGACGGTTTTGGCTCGGACGCCGGACAGCATCTTTTCCAGACCGGGTCCTAAAGTCCTTGAACAATTGCGGTCGGAGACCAGGCAGAGCCTGTCGGCGGTCCCGATCAGCTCCGGGGCCAGGCGCGCGAGAGGGCCGGGCCGCCTGCCGCAGATAAGCGCCGCGCTTCGGGAGGCGCTGAAATGTTTAACGGCCCGGATGTTTTTCATAATGCTTTAAAGATCGCGCTATCTTAGCCGCTGTCTGCTCAGGGGTTAAGCCCGCGGTGTTCACCTTTATATCTGCTTTTTCATAAAAAGGCCGCCGTTTTTTCAGAAGCCGGTATAGGCGTGCCTCCTTTTCGGCGGGATCATTTCCGAGCAGGGGCCGCTCCGCCGGGTCTTTGGCCAGCCGCGCGAAGAGCTCCGCTCCCCCGCATTCCAGGTAAACTGTAGTGCCGTTTTTTTTAAACAGCGGTTCAAGGGCTTTGGTCGGTAGTATGCCCCCGCCGAGGGCGATAACCCTGCTTTTTACGCGCGCCGCGCGCCTGAGCGCGGATATTTCCGCCCTGCGCCAGGCTTTCAGTCCCCGGCGTTCTATAAAGCCGGCGCACTTCAGCCCCGAAGTTTTTTCCACAAGCAGGTCCGTGTCCGCGAAAGGAAGGCCGAGCCTCGCGGCCAGCGCGTGCCCCGTGGAAGTCTTGCCGGACGCCATGAAGCCGATCAAAAAGATATTGGCGGCGGTCTGGTTCCTCACAATAATTTCGCCGTTTGCTTTCGCCACGCTTTTATCCTGCTTTGAATTTCTTTCAGAGAATCGCCGCCGAACTTCTCCAGTACCGCGTCCGCGAGTTCGAAGGCCATGATATGTTCGGCAATGACCGCCGCGGCGAAAACCGCCGTCGTGTCCGAACGCGCTGGCTCGGAGTCCGCGGTCCCGCCAGTCCTCAGATCTATCGAACGGACGGGGAAACCCTGGCCGGGCACCGGCCTTACGGCCGCCCGCACCACCAGCGGCATACCGTTGGTCATACCGCCCTCCAGTCCGCCGGCCAGATTGCTGAGGCGTTTCAACGGGGAGTTCTTTTTGAAAAGATCCAGGGCTTTCTCGCCTTTCATGGCGGCCAGTCCGAAGCCCGCGCCGAATTCCAGGCCTTTGATCCCGTTAAGCCCCATGAGCTGCGCGGCGAGCTTCGAAGACAGCCGCCTGTCCCACTGAGCGTGTGACCCCAGTCCGACGGGTAAATTATCCGCGGTTATTTCGAACACGCCGCCTATCGAACGACCGGCCTTCCGGGCCCGCTCCAATTCACGCGCCATAGCTTCGTATGTTCCGTTCTCGATCCCGCCCAGGTTTATCACGCGGCCGGTTATCTTTACATCCAGCAGCTCGAGCAGGCGTACGCAGAAAGCTCCTAATGCGGTGCGCACCGCCGTTTCCCTCGCACTGGCCCTTTCCCGGATGATCGCCGCGGCGGAGATCCCGTATTTCAGCATGCCGGCCAGATCGGCGTGTCCCGGTCTTGGCACCGAAGCCGGGTCCAGGACGGAGAGCCGGCTGGCGTTCTCCAGTATCACGGCGACGGGCGCGCCGGTGGTCATGTTCCTGTGCAGGCCGCCGGTGATATGAATAAGATCTTTTTCCTGCGTCTGGCGCGGGCTCCTGCCCGGGGCCGTTCTGCGGCGCGCGAGGCTTGCGGCGATATAGTTCTCGTCTATGGGCACGCCGGCCGGGAACCCGTCCATGATGCCGACGAGCGCCGGGCCGTGGGATTCGCCGGCTGTAAGGTATCTAAGCATGCGGCCTCCAACTGCGCAGGTCTTTCCTGAAGCTGTTCTTCAATTCTACAATTTCGCGGCTCTTCACGCGCCGGCCCCCGAAAAGTTCGGCGCTTTTAAGGGCCTGATAGAGAAGCAGGTCCGTCCCGGGTATGATAACGCCGTCGCGGTTTTCCAGGAACGGCGTGAGACCGGGAGCGTAGGCGAAATCCAGGTAGAAAGAACCCGGCGGGCCGTTGCGCCGCAGGGCGGGGGGGAGGGGCGCGTACATGCCCAGCGGAGTGGCGTTCACGAATACGGTGAAATTTCCGCCCGGGCCTCCGGAAAACTTTTTAGACGCGAACGAAACTTTCGGGAACGCTGCGGACATGCGCTTTGCCAGCTCCGCGCCCCGCGAAACGGACCGGCTGCGTATCTCCACGGCCGCGGCGCCGCCGGCGGCTAAAACCCAGGCGGCGGCTTTGGCCGCTCCGCCGGCGCCCCAGACGACGCCGGCGCGGCCGTGAAGCCGGCAGCCGGCTTCTTTAAGGGCGAATTTCACTGCGAAGGCGTCAGTATTATGCCCTTCCAGTCCGCCGTTCGTTATCAGGACGGCGTTGACCGCCCCGATGGCCTTGGCTTCGGGGCTCAACGCGTCCAGGAAAGGGATTATTTTTTCCTTCAGCGGTAAAGTGACGTTGAACCCGTCCCACCCCGAAGTCTTTATTCTTTTCAGCGCCCGTCCGAGGCCTGCCGGCCCGGTTTTCAGCAGCGAGTAGGAGTATTTTTCCCCGGCCCGCGCGGCGAACAGTTCGAACAAACGCGGCGAAAAGGAGTTAGTCAAAGGGCTGCCGATAAGGCCGGCGCTAATGGCCACTATAGCACTCCCAGTTTTTTAATTTGCTTTGTAAGCGCGATGAATTGGGGGATGGTCAAAGTCTGCCGGCCGTCCACCAAAGCCGTTTCTGGGTTCAGGGACGCTTCTATCATAAGTCCGTCCGCTCCCGCTCTGACCGCGGCCAAAGCCTGGGCCGGCACCAGCGCCCGGTCGCCCGCGGCGTGGCTGGGGTCGGCTATCACCGGCAGGGCGGTGGCGTTAAGGGCCGCCCGCATAATGTTCAGATTCAAGCCGCACTTGCCCGGTTTTGTAAAAGAATCCCCGCGTTCGCAGAGTATGACCTCTCCATTGCCGTATTTAAGCAGGTATTCGGCCGAAAGGAGCCATTCTTTCAGCGTGGCGCCCGGGGCGCGCTTGAGCAATACCGGCAGGCCGGCGGCGGCCGAGGCTTTTAAAAGTTCGTAGTTGCGCATATTCCTGGCGCCTATCTGGATCATGTCGCAGACCCGGCTGATGGCCGGCAGCTGGCGCTCGGAGGTGGCCTCGGTCACCGCGGCCAGACCGGTCGCGCGCCTGGCATTTTTTATTATGCGAAAACCGCCGGTGCCGAGACCCTGGAATGAATGGGGGGAGGTGCGCGGCTTGAAAAGCGAGGCTCTCAGGCCCTGGACCCCGGCCGCCTTAAGTTTTTTCGCGGCGGCCAGATAGGACTTCTCTTCTTCCACCGCGCAGGGTCCGGCTATCAGGATAAAGTTCCGGCAGCCGGATCTTTTGAACAGGGGCTCCAGGTCCGGAGGCGCGGCCGTTACCGCCAGAGGGCAGGCTTCTTCGAGCGATAATTCGGTCGTATCGACGCCGGGGAGGTTCTCGATCGCGGCCAGCCGTTCGCTGAGCAGCTGCGGGCGGGGAGCGGCGACTTTGGTAAAAGCGCGGGTGTGCGTGAACTCCGTGCCGGGCAGCAGGCGGACGAGAGCGCGCCGGAATCGCTCAAGCTCCCCGGTTTTGAGCCCGGGTTTGAGTTTTATGATCATTTTTTCTTCCGGCACCCGCGCGTTTCCGACACGGACCCGGCCGCGGCGAGCCTGGCGGACTGCAGCCGCAGGCCCTGCTTTATAAGTTCCCGGTATACCGCGAGGATCGCCGGGCGGAGCGTTTTGTTCTTTATCCGCCCAGCCGCGCGTTTGAGAACATAGGCTTCGCGCTTCAGATCGCGGACCTTTTTTTTCAGTCCGGCGAACGACGCGGCCAACGAGACCCGCTCGGCCAGCAGGCCGGGCAGCCGCGCGTCCAGGACGTCGATCTCTCTTCTTTTTTGAGCCAGTAAATCGTGCACAATAACACAATTCTATTAAATTTGTTCTGGAGATATCTATGGATGCA
>Ga0172379_10003773_pt1 | contig 23535 bp, 14 predicted proteins | sample GrowelOW334metaG_FD_119756 | JGI IMG/M metagenome (GOLD analysis project Ga0172379, IMG submission 119756) | Groundwater microbial communities from an aquifer near a municipal landfill in Southern Ontario, Canada - Groundwater well OW334 metaG | ecosystem: Environmental > Aquatic > Deep...
GCCGATAAGCACGTTCGAGAAAATTACTTCGCCGGGCCTTGTGAGCACTTCATAGATGACCGGGTCATCTTTGCCGTTGACGTTTTCGATGATGCCGAAAATGCCTTTTTCAATATTCACCGCGCGAAAATTGCCATCCTTTTTGCGGAAGTATGCCAAATCGTCGCCGACGATCGTCTGGCCAGAAATCATCGCCGTTGAAGTCTTGCCGCATCCGGAGGGAAATGCGCCTGCGAAATAAGTTATGCGGCCGTTGGGGCCGTGAGCTCCCATAACGAACATATGTTCGGCCAGCCAGTTGCCATCGCGGTCGGCCTTTTGAATCGCCAGACGCAGTGCCAGTTTCTTGAGACCGACGGTGTTGCCTGCGTACTGAGTATTGACGCTATATACCATTTCGTCTTCAAGGTCGATATAGACGCGGCGTTTTTCCCAGTTCCTGGAGACGCCGTTTACAAGTTCGCCTTCGCTATGAAGGAAACGGAAGAATGTCGGCGAATTGCCAATCTTTTTAAGTTGTTCATAGCCTGGCCGATACAGCATCGATTCGCTGTGGGCAACATAAGGGCTATCGGTGATCTGCACGCAGGGTATTGTGAAATCGGAATTTGCCGGGCCAAGACACCAGAAACATACAATCATCTGACGACCAACCATAATGTCTTTGAGTAATCCGTGAACCTCTTCAACACCGCCCTTTTTGGGGATGCTTTCAAGACTGCCGAGATTCCAGCCATCGGGTAGCAGGTATCGCGTGGAAAATTTATCACGGCCCTGGTCATTGATGCCGTCAAAATGGTAGGTGTGGCCTTTGGTGGCCAGCGGTGTTTCCTCGCCGCCGGCGACAGATTTTGTGCGAATATAGTCAGCGTCCGCCGCGGCATCTGTGCAGACAAAAACGGAGGCTGGTTTTGTGAGTTCGATTGCGTCAGCTACAAACTTATGGAGCTTCTCATTGTCCAAAGCCATCAGTTTGTCAAAATTCTCCCTGTTCAACTTTCCCTGCAAGACCTGCCTTACGTTTTGCGCAGCCATAGTACGTCTGTCCTTTCTAAATGAGTTATTTCCCTATGTCGGATGCAATTCTTTACTAAACGTGGTCAAAAACCGCCGAATAGTAAGGACACCAGGCTGAAATGTCAAACAAAAAAAATAGGAACAGGGTATAGGGGGTAGGGTGGAGGGAATAGAAAATAATTATGTATATATTGTATCCATTTTGCGTTTTGGGAAAGTGCTTTTTTCTACACCCTATTCCCTAAAATTTTTTATTTTCCCCCCTTGACAGAATTTTACATCTGTGCTATAATACGGACGTAAAATTTGATAGCCCAGATATGGTTGGGCAAGCCGGGCAGATTAGTCGGGCAGATGGGTAGTATATATATGTTTTAATGCCATTATAAATTTCAGGTTTTTCATATCTTTTTTGGCCCATCTTTTTCAGACCTCTTTTCGGTGCTTTTTTTAAAGTAAAGTCAAACTGTGTTTCTTTCGATGTTAGTGCAGGGTGTAAATTCAGGGTGATTTTACGGATTTTATGCCAAATTGGCAAAATTGTGTAAAAAAGCGTTGTTTTTCGGCGGAAAATTAACTTTTTGAGAGATTTGCGTGGAACCGACCGAAGACCGATTAAAAGTGATGCAGTGAACAGTACTTATAACTAAATTTCGTTGCCGAAATCAGCGCTTTGCGAATCTCTCGGTAACAATAGAAAGGGAACTTTATGGAAAGGAACAAAATGAAAAAGAAAGGTTTTACACTTGTAGAATTGCTGGTTGTTATCGCAATTATCGCGATGCTGCTTGCGATTCTGATGCCTGCTTTGGGTAAAGTCAGGCAGCTTGCACAGAGGTTAATGTGCGGCACGAACATCGCCGGTATCGGCAAGGCAATGCTCGTCTATTCAAACGATGACAGGTATGGAAGTTACCCGGCTGCCGGCGGCCCAGGAGCCCAATGGGACGAAGGCTCTGGCGGTGAAAAAGGTGTCTGTACGTGGAACTGGTGCGACAAGGACGCCACCCCAGGCTATACCACCGGCGGTGTTGGAGTAGCAACAACAACCACTTTAAGCGCACATCTTTATCTTTTGGTCAAATTTGCAGATGTATCGCCCGACCAGTTCATTTGTCCTGGTTCAGACCTGAAGAAATTTGAACTGTCAAATTACAACTATTTGCCTGCGCCTCCTGTGCTGCCATCTGGTGTTATGGATGTGTGGGATTTCGGCACTAAACTTGCCCATAAATCTCAACCCAGTGGTCACGGCAGAGGCCATTGCTGCTATTCTTATCAAAACCCGGTTCGTATTTCTCCTCCAGGGACTAACGAGTATGTTTATCCGATTACGACCACAGCGAATCCTTCCAAGGCCGTTATAGCCGATAGAAACCCGTTCTGGGACAAATCATTGATAGATGCCAAGACCGTAGGACGTTTGGATTTAGATACCGCTACACCTCCCAAACTAAAACCAGATACCATACAATGGAGCAATACGGCCTATCACCAGCGTGAAGGTCAGAATGTCCTTTATGTAGATGGGCATACAAAGTTTGAAAAGACGTCGAATTGCAGCATTGATTCTGACAATATTTACACAACCTGGGGTGGAGCTACTGTCGTTGTCCCCACATCTAATGCAACCGGCGACAAATTAAAGCAAGGCGGAGCTGCTGCATTTCTACTGAAACCAGCAACCTCTATTCAGTCATCTCTGATAATAGCTTCTTCAGATAACGACAGCTATTTGGTTAGCGACTACGAATAAATAAAAAAAGACTGTAATCAGGCTGCAGTCGTACCGGCCTTCGGCGTTAATCGCTGAAGGCCGGCTTTTTTTTGTAAAAACAGAAACACATTTGCCTGCCGCATTCCACTTTCATTTGTCAGACTGCTTCATCATCTTCCACAAACGGATATACAGGTTTCTTATATGCAGCAGACTGTAGATTTTTGAGCTCTGTCCTTTATCATAAGGACGATTATAATTGCGGCAATAGGATGCATAAATCCGATAGCGGTAAATATAGGCACATATCCTATTCTATCCAGGATAATACCTGTAAGACCTGCAAACACAAATCCGCCAAGGCTCCCTGCCGCTCCGGAAAAACCAAAAGCCGTTCCCACCTGCTTACGAGGGAACAGGTCTGCCGGCAAAGTCAGCAGACTTGCCGACCATGCCTGATGCCCCAGCGTTGCTACGCATATATAGACTATAGCCACAGCGGCGCTTTGGGCTCGCACGGCAAGCAGCGCAACAGGCATTAAAGATGCGCAAACGCACATCGCCAGCTTGCGTGCCTTGAGTGTGGGCCAGCCGCGCCTGATAAAGAAAGTTGATATGGCGCCGCCGAATACACTGCCGAAATCTGCCGCCAAAAATGGCAGCCACGCAAACATTGCAATTTTCGCTAAACTGAAATGACGCACGTTTTTCAGATAATCAGGCAGCCAGAAAATGTAAAACCACCACACCGGGTCAGTAAGGAACTTCGCAATTATACAGCCCCACAGCCGCATATCCAGCAGCATAGCCTTTTTCTTTCCTGAATCGCTGTTATCTGTTGCGGAATCATCAGGCCGTACATCTCTTATGTATGCAAACTCCGCAGGGCTTAAACGCGGATGCTTTTCAGGAGCCTGAAACAATAAGAGCCATGCTATCACCCATATAAACCCCACCAAACCGGTTACTATAAATCCTGCCTGCCAGCCGTAATAAATAATTAACACGCCAATCAGCGGCGGAGCAATAATCGCCCCGAATCCTGCTCCCATATTGAAAATACCCGTTGCAAGGGCACGTTCACGCGAAGGGAACCATTCCGATATTGTTTTTATAGATGCAGGGAAGTTGCCGGCCTCGCCCACCCCAAGCAAAAATCTACATACAGAGAAACCGCCGACAGAACCGGCAAACGCTGTCAGTATATTGGCTATCGACCACCACACCACCGAAAGACAAAACCCCCATCGCGTCCCCATCCAGTCAATTATCCGCCCGGATATCGGCATCATTACCATATAGGCCAAAAGAAATGCCTGCACTATGTGCGAATAATCAGTGTTAGACATTTTGAACAGGTCACGCAAAACTGGCGCCGCCACCGAGAGCGTCTGCCTGTCAAGATAGTTTATGGTCGTCGCAAAAAGCAAAAGACCGGCTATATACCACCGCAGATTCTTAATATATGTATGCTTCATTTTGGACGGCTCTGGTTTGGTTGTCTGTTCTGTTTCAAACATATTCCATTTTCCCTTTCAGTGTCTGGTCAAGCTGAACCAAAGCATACGGCAAATTTCCAACTCCGTCAACCGATTTTTGACCAAATCAAACAGAGCGGAATTACCCGCCCAATCTTTCATTTGCATCCAACCATCTTTTTGTACCTGAGCAATGCCTCGATAAAGTAATAATCTCCATAAATAAAGGAGCGGTCTATCGTATCTCTGCTGTCATAGCGGCTTCCTACCATGTGCAGCAGGATGGCTTTACTGCCGGTATTTTCGGCCAGATAAGCAGGCGAACAAAGCGATTTTATTATATTCTCGGCGGCGATGAAATAACGCGCCTTGTCCTTGTCGCTGGGAACGAGTGTGCATAATTCCAAAAGGCCGGATGCTGCGATAGCGGCAGCGGAACTATCCTTCTTTTCGTTGGGAATTCCAGGCGCACGAAAATCCCAGTAAGGGACATAATCTTCCGGCAGATTATTTATAAAGTAATCGGCGGTTTTTTTAGCTGTCTCGAGAAACCTGCCATCGCAGGTTTCGCGATAGACCATTGTAAAACCGTACAACGCCCATGCCTGACCTCTTGACCAGCAGGATTCCATCGCATAGCCTTGCGCGCTCTTTTTTTCGATGACCGCACCGCTAACCGGATCATAATTAACAACATGATATGTGCTTCCATCGGGTCGAACGTGATTTTCGATGGTCTTGAGCGCGTGATTTACGGCGATATCGTGGAAGTCTTTTCTGTCACTGTTCTCCGATGCCCAAAAGAGCAGCTCGATGCACATCATATTGTCTATGATGACCATAAAATCTCTCTTGTCGGCATTGGGGCCCCAGCTTCTGGTGCAGCCGACTGTCGGGCTATAGCGCTTTGACAGAGAATCAGCGGTCTGAATAAGCACCTTCTTATAGGCTTCGTCACCGGTAAGACGCAGGCCGTTGCCGTAGCTGCAGTACAACATAAGCCCTATATCATGATAGCCGGTGTTGAATTGTTCCTTTTCCATACCGGCTGTCCAGGCGACAGCTTTTTGTTTCCAGCTTTCCTGCCCGGAAGTTTCATACATAAACCATAAAAGGCCGGGGAAATAGCCGCTGACCCACGATTGGGGTCCATTCGTTGTCCATTTTCCATCTGCGCCGGCTGTGTCAGGAAAAACATTAGGGTCTTTAACAAAGTCGGCGGTTTTGGCCAACTGGCTCGCGGCGAATTCAAGAGTTTTTTCGATCACAGGGACAAGTTCTTTTGAAGAGACCGGCTCCGCGACGTTGACGATAACAGGGTTTGCCAACAGGGACGCCAACTTATCCATATAAGTGTAAAAATCCTTGTCGCCTTTTATCGGCTCTTTTTTTTCGCCGTTGTAGGAGGCCAAAGAATAGTATTTGATCCGACCGGAGGGTTTGAAAACGGCCTCGAATTCAGTATCGTTGCGCTTTAATTGTTTAAGCTGTTCAAGCGGCCAAAGAAGCCCTAAACCCATCTTTTCAGTACTTTTGACGGCATAATTCGGGTCGGCATCCGGATAGACCTGACTGCCGTAAGTTCCAACCCAGCAGAGTTTGTCTTTGTTATTAAGGGAATCCTTTTTGCTCACGCCATTTTTTTCATCGCTGTGATTGGTTAATGCCGCAAGAAACTGAAGCTGACCGCCCCTGGTAACATTTACGGTGTGTGTCAGAACTCGCTGCCCTGCCGAAATCGCCATATCCCAGGTGATATCGTATTTTTGCCCCTGGTATTCAATGCCTTCGTATATCATTCGATAGCTGCTGACTATCGGCCCGTCGCTGCCGATGATGATTTTTGCGTATGGCGCCGCTGACGGGCTGACTCGGCTGATATCGGAACCAATTCCAAGACCTCCGATACCTAAAGCTTCGCCGTTGTAAAGTTTGCCATAAGCATCTATCGCGCCGCGATTATCCCAGTAGAGCCTATAGGCAGCCTTGTCGCTTTCAATGAAAGGCCCTTCAAAACGGTAGGCGGAACTTTTGTTATTGGGGTCGCGGATGAGTTCTCTTTTAGAGATGAACTCTCCGTAGGCAATGGGCAGTTCGCAACTGCTGCTTTTCGCCGAATTCGCCAAAACCGATATTTCAGCGTGCGTAACCTTGTCAAGCTGGGGTGTTTGAGAAGAGACTGTCTTTACCGCTGCTTTGAGCTGCTCATTCGGGCCAAAGCTTACAATAAAAGCAATTGCATCAGGCCTGCCGTCAAAGTCTGTGTCGAGAGTCTGAGCGGGCAATGTCTGCTCGCCTTTGACAACTGCGAAGCAAGAGGAGTTGATTCCTCCAAGCCGGTCGAAAGGCACAATTACCAATTCGTTCGGACGCTCCATAGCCAGAGGATTGATTAAAGTAATCCAGACAACAGCATTAAAAACAAATTCCATTTTAGAACTCCTTTAAAATTTTGTCTGTATCCGCTCTCTGTTTTGAGGTAGGCGGCCTATGCTATACAAAAATAGTTTTTGGCATTGTTGAAGCAAATATTCTCTACCATCGTACCAAGCAGTTTCATATCAGCAGGCAGTTCGCCGTTTTCAACATCTTTGCCAAGCATATTGCAGAGTATTCTTCGGAAATATTCGTGTCGCGGATATGACAGAAAACATCTCGAATCAGTAAGCATTCCGGTAAAACGACTCAGCAATCCAAGGTTCGACAGCGCATTGAGCTGTTTTTCCATTCCGTCTTTTTGGTCGAGGAACCACCATCCGGAACCGAATTGCAGCTTGCCGGCGACAGAGCCGTCCTGAAAATTGCCAACCATCGTGGCCATCAGTTCATTGTCGCGAGGATTGAGATTGTAAAGAATGGTTTTGGGTAATTTATTGTTGGTGTCAAGTTTGTCAAGAAATCTGGCCAGCGGGCGCGCAATCTCAAAATCGCCGATGGAGTCAACGCCGGCATCTGCGCCAAAGGTTTTCAGAAGGCGTGTATTATTATTTCGCAAAGCGCCAAAATGAAGCTGCTGCACCCAGCCTTTTTCGTGGTCCATCAGGGCAAATTCAATCATCACTGCCGACTTGAACTTCAAACCTTCATCTTTGGTTACTGTTTTGCCGCTGCGAAGTTTGTCGAATATCGCCGCGATTTCGCTTTCAGTATAATCTTCTGCATAAGCAGTTTCCAGGCCGTGGTCGGAAACGCGGCAGCCAACGCTATGGAAAAAATTATGGCGGCTGCGAATTGCATCCATATAGGTTTTGTAATTTTTTACATCTATGCCTGAACTTTTTTCAAGCGCATCGACCCACTGATTAAACACAGCGACATTCTCAACGGCCATACCCTTATCAGGCCGCCAGGTCGGCAGAATTTTTATCTCAAAACCATCGGATTTAATTTTTTTATGATGTTCAAGAGAATCGACAGGGTCGTCAGTGGTGCAGACAATTTTTACGTTCATCCTGCGAAGAAGGCTGCGTACAGAAAATTCCGGCAAACTGAGCATCTCATTGCATTTCTCGTAAATATCCTTTGCGGTATCGGGGCCAAGAAATTTGCTTATGCCGAAATATCGCTGGAGTTCCAAATGCGTCCAGTGATAGAGCGGATTGCGGAGGGTATAGGGAACCGTTTGTGCCCATTTTTGGAATTTTTCCCAGTCTGATGCGCTGCCCGTGCAGTATTGTTCCGGTATGCCGTTAGTTCGCATAGCACGCCATTTATAATGGTCGCCATAGAGCCAAATCTGAGTAATATTTTCAAATCGTTTATCCTCGGCTATCTGTGCGGTCGGCAGGTGGCAGTGATAATCGAAGATGGGCATCTTGGCGGCATATTCATAATAGAGTTTTCTCGCGGTTTCAGTTTGCAGCAAAAAATCTTCCGTCATAAATGGTTTCATTTGCAGCCTCCATAAACAAAAACAATTTATACAATATACGTATTGGCCGTTGTCGTTCCACCCTTGCCTGTCCAGTTGGTGTGGAAGAATTCGCCGCGTTTCTTATCGACACGCTCGTAGGTATGCGCGCCGAAGTAATCTCGCTGAGCCTGCAGAAGATTGGCAGGCAAACGGGAATGACGATAGCCGTCATAATACGCCAGTGCGGCGCTTATCGCGGGCATCGGAATACCCATCTCGACTGCGCCGATAACAACGCGACGCCACGATTCCTGCGCCTTATCAACTGCGTTCGTAAAGAATGGGTCGAGCAGCAGATTGACGAGTTTGGGATTTTTGTCAAACGCATCCTTTATCTTGCCTAAAAATGCCGAGCGTATAATGCAGCCGCCCCGCCACATCAAAGCGATGCCGCCGTTGTTGAGATTCCACTTGTATTCTGTTGCAGCGGCACGCATAAGCTGGTAGCCCTGAGCATAACTGACAATCTTTGAAGCATATAAAGCAGCCTGTAAATCCTTGACGAAAGTTTTTTTATCGCCGTCAAACCTCGGTTTGGGGCCTTTGAGGATTTTCGAAGCGGCAACACGTTCATCTTTAAGAGCCGATAGACATCGTGCAAAAACAGCTTCGCCGATAAGCGTGAGCGGCTGGCCGGCATCGAGAGCCGCGATGGCCGTCCATTTTCCAGTGCCCTTCTGGCCTGCGGTATCGAGGATAAGGTCTATGACCTCGCTGCCTTGCTCATCTTTATAACCAAGGATGTCGCGGGTAATCTCAACAAGATATGAATCAAGTTCGCCCTTATTCCATTCGGCAAAAACCGCGTGCATTTGGGCGTTTGTCATACCGAGACCTTCTTTCATCATTTGGTATGTCTCGCATATCAACTGCATATCGCCGTATTCGATGCCGTTATGTACCATCTTTACAAAATGACCTGCGCCGTTTTCGCCGACCCATTCACAGCAGGGCTGGCCGTCGTCGGTTTTTGCGGAAATTTTTTGAAAGATAGGCTTTACATATTCCCACGCCTTTGGCGAACCGCCTGGCATAATTGATGGGCCTGTGAGAGCGCCTTCCTCGCCGCCGGAAACACCGGTGCCGATGTATAATTTCCCTTTGCTCTCGACGTATGCGGTACGCCGAATAGTATCTGGGAAATGCGAATTTCCGCCGTCAATAATGATATCGCCGGCTTCGAGATGCGGCAGAACTAATTCAATGAAATCATCAACAGCCTTGCCCGCTTTGACCATCAGCATTACTCGGCGCGGCGTTTGCAAATTAGCACACATTTCTTCTATCGAATGACAGCCGATGATTTTCTTGCCCTTTGCCCGGCCGTTCATAAAGTCGTCCACTTTCGAGACGGTACGATTGAAACAGGCAACCGTAAAGCCCTTGCTTTCCATATTAAGAATGAGATTCTCGCCCATTACCGCCAGGCCGATGAGGCCTATATCCGCTTTTGCCATTCGAACTACTCCTTTTAATAACGATTAAAGTCTTCTATGAAATTCATAACTATTTCTTGAATAACAACTTATGTTATGTTGTTGTTTTCTTGTAACTCCTCCGTCTTGGCCATTATCAAATCGCCTTTAAAGTTACAAAAACTGGTTATATATGTTTTTCAGCCATCCTGAAAAAAATAAAGATTATTATTGTATGACCCGCCCCAAAAAGTGTCAATATAAAACACACAGTTACAAGCAGCGTTCGTCTGCAAAAACAGCGGGATACCGCCGATTTACTTATTTACCGGCTCATTGTTATTGATAATCGCCTTGTTGCCGATTTCATTGGTGATTTCCACGCCGCGCACGCCGTTGTTTTCACTTATAATCGCATGCTGCATACCATTGCGCAGAGCGATACTCGGCTCATCGCTGCCGAAACTGCACCCGCGCACCTGGAGTTTGCCGTTATCGGCCTCTATCAGCGTCATATTCGGGTTGTCTTTTCGGCCGGCGCTGCTGATGTAACAGTCGGACAGTGATACAAAGCTATTGCTGTGCGACACAACGCATTGCCTCGCCGGGCCCCAGAACGCGCAATTTACCAGCCGAACCGAGCCGCGGCAGGTCTTTTCAACCACCACTGACTGGCGGATATCGCCACGCGTCGCCACGAATTGGCCGTTGGAGATGAGCAGACCCATCGGCTGGATTTCATCCACCTTCACACAAATCTGTGCTTCGTCTGCGCCTATACCAGAGAACTGTCCGTTGGCGGCGCCATTTTTTGTGGCGATGAAACGGTAGCCAATGTTCACTGGGAACACGAAGGTGTTGTTCACATACTCCCAGTCGGTGCGCCCGAAAATGAACGCTTCGCAATTCTTCCACATAAACTCATGGACGGGGTTCCAGTCTCCACCCACTTCCTTGGTCGACCACCAGTGGCAGTGGAACTGGACATTTTCAATACGGCCGATATCGCTGCATAAATCCACAAAAATGCCACGCCGCAGAACGCAGCCGTAAACGCTGCGGATACGATGCCGCACGTTGCTCTCCGGCCCGACGCGAATGCCGTTGTAGCTATTGATGAGCGTTATATTCTCGACGGTGTTATCGCAGCCTTGCAGGTGAAATGTCCACGAGTAGGGGTGAATATCCGTCGGTTTCTGCTCCGGATACCAGATAGTAACACCGCGCACCGCCGCCGAAGCCCCCAACTCAAACAGTGCCGGGCCGTTCTCATTGTCACGGCCGCCGGTCGCTAAAATTATCGAGCCTTTCAGCGGTTCGCTCCATACCGGCGATTCCATTACGCCCTGCAAGGTAACGCCGGGCGGGATGCGCAGGCTGCCTTTGACAAGATAGCGGGCCGCGGGCAAAAATACCTTGCCGCCAGCCTTGGCGGCTTCGTCGAGGCCTTTCTGTATCGCAGCGGTATCATCGGTTGTGCCATCGCCGATTGCGCCGAAGTCCGCGACTGAGTATGCCGCAGGCGGCAGAGCAGCGGCGTTCGGGGCTTTTTTGGTAAGCGTTTTTTCGGTGTTTGGATCGGCCTTGACGCTGTTCAGACAAAGGAAGAGAATAAGAGAAGTGAGAATCAATTTTTTCATGACGAATCCTTAACTTAAATAGATAATAGACGTATAGTGTACCTGAACCCTTGCTAAAAATTACTCATTTTGCAGAAGTCTTTAGTGATTACCATTTTCCGGGCGCAAAATAATCCGCTATCTTCAACAGGATGGCCGGAAGATATTGCACCATACCCTTATGGTCAGTATCATACCAGATTATTTTACAGCCGACCGCGTCGGCAAGTTTCTGCGAACAATCGGCAGGTACAATCTTATCCTGCGAGGCATTTATCATCAGCACATTGGCGTTGCTCAGCCTACCGGCAAAATTCAAAGGTTCTATCGGCTCCAGCATTTTTTTAAGCTGTTCTGCGGAAATATGCTTTTTTTCAAGCTCGGCTCGAAGCTGTTTGACCTCGTTTGCATCAGTTGTAAAAATTGCAGAAAGATTTCCGCCGGCTTGAATAAAGGCTGCCTTTGTGAATCGTCCGTCCACACCGGCTGCCAGCGAACCTACGATACCTCCGAGGCCTGTTCCACAAATTCCGATTTTTTCCTTATTGATGAACGGTTGTGCCATAAGCCAGCGTTTTGTGCGGCGAACATCGAGTACTGCCTGTCCGGCAGATTGAATAAAAACATCGGGGCTTTGCTCCATCCGGCGGGCTTCATTGGGCTGTGAAGATTTACGCTGGCCGTAATGCGGGGGCGTCATAATACAAGCGTCAACACCGGAAAAGGCAAAACTATTGGCGATAAGCCTCGATACAACCATTGAGCTGTTAAGAATATCGAGGATTATAACAGCAGGTCTGGGATTAGGGCCGGCACATCGATAATACTCACAATATACGGTGTTATTTGCGGCTATCTCTGTAGTAAGCGGGGAACTGAAGCTGACCTGATGAACACTGTAAAAATTATTTACAGAAGTTTGCTGCATTGTAAATGTGAATTCATTGCTGTCGGGTTTGTAATTGTCTAATAGCTTCTGCTCGGCAGGGTTTGGCGAGGAGATAATCTTGTCTTCGCCTGCCTTGACCACGCCGGTAGTTTTCTCTGCTGCCTGAGTCGGCGGCGGATTTAACGGGGCGGATTTTTCTTTCGTTTGTGCCGAAGCCTGCGAACCGGATGCATTCGGCTCGTTTATCAGGCTTAGAAGTCTGCCAAAATCATATTGGTAATAAGGCTGAAAACAAGCGGAATAATTCGGTTCACTAATATTAACAGAAGCGTTGGATACCCAGAAAACATTTTGCTGCGGGGCAAACAAAACACGGTGAAGGCAGCTTTTCATCGCCACTGGCCGATTCATCAAATCAAGCGCGGCCGCGACATCTATTTTGCCCAACTGCTGTTTCACCATCGCCGCCAGGCTTTCATATCTGTCGCCTCCGCTCATAAGTACGGCATCCTTTACGGCCTGCAAGTGAGGATATGAATGATTCGGCTCAATCACATCGAATCTGCTGCTTGTGCAGACTAAGCCCCTTGCATCGGGAATTTTCGAGTCCGAAATTACATAGTAATACTCGCAGGTGCGAGGAGCATCTCGAAAAATTTTGACTGTTTCGGAAAGAGTACCAGCCTCTTCGAGAGCCTTGCGCATTAGAAAGGTCATAGGCATACCGTCCCAACTTCCCTCGCCTGCGCCTCCCATTTCACCAATTGCGATTTGCTTATCGTTCATTCCGGTTACCGAGCCGATAAGACCGGCATACCCGACATTCACAAATGCGTTGAAATTGTCCGGCTTTGCGACAATAACAACGGCATGTGCCTGAAGGCCTACCTCAGTCATATAATCGAGGATTCTGCCGTGGAGCATTTGCCCGCCCGCTGTTGCCTTGCCGAACAATGCAAAACCGCTGCAGTGAAACAATTCTGGAAATATGTTTGCAAGCTGCACATCTACTGCGTTAAGTCCGGCGCCGTCAGCCAACCCCTGCATTTCATCAATGTAACGCTGGTCTATAAATTTTTTCGTTTTTTCCAGAACCGTCTCAAAAGTGCCGCCGGTAAATCCCTTTGTATTTGCCGCTTCGGCGGTTCTCACTATCAGGTGCACGCGTTTAACAAGTTCACTGACAGAATTTTTCAAAAGTTTTCCGTGCTGATAGCCCATTTCATAAGGGCTGCCGGCCATAAGCAAAACCTTTGTGCCGCCGGCATCGATAAGAACTCCCCTGCCGCAGCGGTCTATAACTTTCAACGGCTGGGCAATAATTATTTCGGATGCTGAAAGAAGATGCAGAGGCCAGAGGCACAACAAAAATAAAACTGCTAAAAATGTTTTCTCTTTTTTGTAAAAGTTCATAGATATTTCCTTTCCAGGAAAAATAAAAATTACGCCTTTTTAAATTTATTATTAAACATTCATAACACCATACTGGGATTTGAAATGAAATATATTTTTAATCTGAAAACAAAATACCCCCAAGGGGAATCGAACCCCTGTTACCGGGTTGAGAACCCGGCGTCCTTGGCCGCTAGACGATGGGGGCAAAAAAAATGGCGGCGGGTGGATTCGAACCGCCGACCCTGGGCTTATGAATCCCATGCTCTAACCAACTGAGCTACGCCGCCATAACTTATTGCCTGACAAGAAATTAGGTGCTATTTTTTAAAAAATTTGGTTATAAAAACTAAAAGCAAGGCATAACTTACATATAAGTCTTTGTTTTTGCAAGAATAATCGGTTTCTGATATAAAAAACGAATAAAAGATGATTTTCTTGCAAAATAAACAACCGTATTGTACACTTGCCAGTCTATTTGCGGGCGATTAGCTCAGTTGGTAGAGCAGCTGACTCTTAATCAGCGGGTCACTGGTTCGAGCCCAGTATCGCCCATTGTTTAACCTGCAATATCGCGCATAAACATTTTTGAATCAATGAGTTACGGAGAGGTGGCTGAGCGGCTGAAGGCGCGGCATTGGAAATGCCGTGTACGGGTTACACCGTACCGCGGGTTCGAATCCCGCCCTCTCCGTTTTTTTGTAATACTTTAGCCAAGTGCCAAATACGACTTGTCATTCCCGCGACCCGTGGTGAGCTTGCCTGTCCTGAGTGCAATCGAAGGAGTCGAACCAAGGCGGGAATCCAGCGTAAAATAGCCTCCGCCGTCCTGCCCTGAGCTTGCCGAATGGAAGGCGGTTTCCTATTTTTCTACATTCGGCTAAAGTGTTACGTTTTTTCTTTGTCCGCGGAAATAACGCCTATAACTTCTTGTAATTCGGGAAGTTACGGATTATTGCTTATTTTAAACTCCCTCGATGCCATTATTTGAGTCAAATTTGTTCTCTGCCGCAGCACGGCAATTTTGCTTGTCAATCCGGCAAAAATTGAAAAAAAAGCTGAATTTCGCACTGATTTACTTTACAACTGATAGTATCTATGGCATAAGTCTTCATAATATGTTATAATGTTTATTTCATAGAATTTGAAAGCCATTGTGAACGATTTTGCGAAAATGGAGTAGTTGAAAAATGCCGACATCAAAGCCTGTCTGGGCTATCGACATAGGAAATAATTCACTTAAAGCCCTTCGGCTTGTACAAAACGGAGATAAAATCGATGTAACCGGACTCGATTATATCGAATACCCCAAAGTCCTTTCCGCTGAAGGAATAACCGAAGAGGAAAAAGAGCAGATTATTCGCGCCAGCCTCAACACATTTGTCGGCAGAAATGAACTGGCCAAAGACCCTATCGCGATTTCAGTGCCGGGACAGACGAGTTTTGCGAGATTTATAAAACTGCCGCCGGTTGACCCAAAGAGAGTTCCGGAAATAGTAAAATTTGAAGCGATACAGCAAATCCCATTCGATATAAACGAAGTGGAATGGGACTGGCAGCTTATGGAAAAACCTGACAGCCCGGATACCGAGGTTGGTATTTTCGCCATCAAAAACGAGCTTGTCGGAAAGTATCTTGAGAACTTCGCCGCAGAAAACCTCAGAGTCAGCATAGTGCAGATGTCTCCTATCGCATTGTACAATTACGCATGGTTCGACAGAAATGACCTGGATGATGCGGAGAAAAAAGCCGTCGTACTGCTCGATATGGGGGCAGACAACACAAATCTTGTTGTATGCACAAAATTAGGCGTCTGGCAGCGATGTATTCCGCTTGGAGGAAACAACTTTACAAAAGCGGTTTCTGAAGCGTTTAAACTGCCTTTTGAAAAGGCAGAAAGGCTCAAACGCGGAGCGCCTATGAGCAAATACGCCAGGCAGATATTCCATGCGATGAAGCCGGTGTTCACGGATTTCGGCACTGAAGTTCAGCGCTCGCTCGGCTATTACAGCAACAGCCACAAAAACACGGCATTTGTCAAAACGATACTTCTTGGCGGCGGTTTCAAAATGCAGGGACTCAATAAATATCTCCAGCAGACGACCCAGCTTGCCGCGACAAGGCCGGATGCGTTCGAAAAACTTACGTCCTCGGCAAGCGTATCCAGCGCAAAACTGCATGAAAACATCTCTGACTTCGCCATCGCTTACGGACTTGGTATTCAGGCGCTGGGGCAGGGAAAAATAGAAAGCAACCTTCTGCCTGCCAAAATCGCAAGAACAATGCTGTGGGCACAAAAGAGCAAATTCTTTATCATCGCGGCGGCTATATTAGTAGTGGTATCTCTGCTGGCGTTTTTGCGGACGAATATGGATTTAAAAGCTTATAACGGCAGAGAGCCGCTGAAATACAGGACAGAGACACAGCAGATATTAGAGCAGGCAGGACAGGCCGCAAACAATCTCAGTACGGAAACAGCAAGAGGCGCCGGCTACGACGCTGTTATTAAAGAATATACAGACTTTTTCAAATATCGTGATGTTGTGCCGCTTCTGCACGAAATGCTCCTTAAAACGCTGCCCAATGCCGAGAATAATCAGGCACAGAAGGAACTATACACAGCTTATGCAGCCGGAGAAGTCGAAAAAATAAAACTGATACCAAGACCGGAAAGAAAACAGGTATTCATTACAAGTATAGGTATAAATTTTTCTGACAGCCTTGCTGCTGCCCCGCTGGAAGTTGCCAAACTCGATTCTTCCTCAAGAACGTCAGGTTCTTACAACGCCGGCGGCGGAACGGGTATGGAAGGAATGGGGCTGCCAACTATGGGAATGCCTGTAATGGGAATGCCGGGAATGCAGCAGGGAGGTGGAGGTATGACTTACAGACCACAAACACAAATGCAAACTCCTGTGCCTGGTGCCGAATCCCAGGAAATTTCAAAAGATGGCGCAGGTTTTGTTGTCGTGATAGAAGGTTATTGCCCTTATGAGAAAATCGGCGAACTTTTGGAGCCTGCAGGGGTCGGAAACAATCAGGATAAATGGGGCATCAAGACCAGACTGATGAACCTCAATAAATTTTATACCGGCGATGGTAACTGCCCGTTTGAACTGTTCGAGGAAAATAAAATAGAACACTTTAAAATTGAGACCGGCACAGTGGATTTGGATAACAAGCAGACAATGCCGACAAATATCGGCGTTCTCGAAGAGATTGTCAGGATTCCCGAAGAGGAAGTTTCCGTTCAGGACACACGCGGCAGGTCATCGCGAGCCTCGGCAGCAGACAGCGACAAAGTGCCGACTGAAACAGTTCTCCTTGACCCGCTTACAAAGGAAGAAATAAGCAAAACATTCGACCTCGACGATAAAGGCAGAAAAAAACTCGATTCTTTCGGCAAGCCGATGTTTGTCGAAAGAGATAAGTGGTTCAGAATAAAATTCAAGATTTTGTGGAAGAACAGTCCGCCAGGTACGGCTAAGCCGGGAATGTGAATTAGTACTTAATGCCTGATAGATTAGTAGAAAAATGAAGAAAATAAGCGTAAATATAGATATAGTAAAAATCTTAAAGAAGAACACGGCGATAATCATCCCGGCAGTTATCGCCTTTGTGGCGGTTTTGCTGTTCATCCCGACGGCGATGATGCGGGGAAAAATAACAGAAAACCTCGAACAAAGCAAAAAACTGATGCAGGATGTCGATTCCACGATGAACTCGGTTGTACCAAAAAAACAGTATGAATTAATCAAAGCTTACGAAGATATGCACGCACAGGATTCAAACGATATACACAATCTTGCGATACAAACCACACAGCGGGAACTTTTGAGTTATAAAATTTTCCCTGAACCGAATGAAACTTCAACACAGATTTTTAACGAATTTAAGCAGGCTTATATTGCAGCGTTCGCAAAACTCATAAAAGATATGAATGCGCTGGATGCCCCTTCTGACGCGGAGATAAAAAAAGAAGCCGGTGCTTCAGGACAGAATATAGAACTTGGCGTAAGGAACAGGTCTAACAGGTCGTCCTCGACCGTTGCGGATGAGCAAATTATTGAGCTTGTCTGCAAGAGAAGAAGCGAGGATATACCGGTCTACGCTAATCCGCAGGTGTTCAGCGGATACGGGTTCTGGGACAACTGGGAATATTTTGGAAGAGAAAACGCTGTCAAAGACTGTTGGTACAGCCAGTTGGCCTACTGGATACACAGTGACGTTGTTGATTCGATAAACAAAATCAACAAAGGTTCAGCATCTGTCTCGCAGTCTTCCGTGAAAAGACTGCTCGGCATTCGGTTTGGAAGCGCAGATGCCGCGAATGTCGGCGGCGCGGGGACGACCGGTTCAACAAACGCGACAGAGCTTCCGCAATATGTGGTACAGGGCGGCGGGCAGCTTTGCATCGCTTGGACTAAGAGAACCTCAGGCGAAAAAATAGATGTTGTGCATTTCAGCGTTGCGGTTGTCATAAGAGCAAATGATGTCCTGAAATTTATGGATACGCTGTGCGGCGAAAAAGAGCATTATTTTGCCGGTTATAAGGGTGAGTTGGAAAGGCAGAAACTCAAACATAATCAGATTACGATACTCCAATCTAATATCGAGTCGGTGGACAGACAAAACGCAGAACATATAAGATACAGATACGGGCAGGACGCCGTCGTTCATCTTAATCTAATATGCGAGTATATTTTCAATAAAGAAGGGTATGATGCGATAAAACCAAAAACCGTCGCTGCTCAACTTAGCCCGACAATGATGCCAAATCAGTAGCAGGGACAGACGACTAAGGATGGTCTCGAAAATAACCGATAACTGACACGCCTTGAGCGGAGTCGAAGGATAACTGAATTATTGATAACTGAAATATTATGGGAAGAACAAAAAACAATTTAGTGGAATTGCTCTTGGATAAGGTGGTCTTGGGCGTTGCGGGAATTGCTGCGCTGCTGATATTGGTTTTTTTTGTTATCGGCAATCCAAATGCCGCCGAGATTGATGGGCAAAAATTATCGTCGGGACAAATTGATAAAATCATTGAGGAAAAGGCGCAGGGCATTTTGGAACAGCTCAAAAAAGCTCCTGCCGACTCGAATGAATATAAACCACAAAAATCTGCCTTTGTGGCGATGATAAATGATTCTATCAATAATGTAAAAACTGATATTATCTTCCCAAAAGCCCCGTACTCAACAGAAACATTCGTAGCGTCAAATCGTAAATATCGAGTGCCGAGCATTGAAAACATAGCAAATCCAACAGTAGCCTCCGTGAAAATGGCCGCCTATGTACCAACTGAAGACCTTAGTGAAACTTTAACTTACGCAAATGCGGATACCACGCTGTCCGATGTTGACCTTGTAACAGTAGAGTCGAGCTTTAACGCGAAAAAATTATATGACAGTTTCCGTTCTGCGTTCGCTGGTAAAAATATGCCGGAGGGCTGGAAAAATGAGCAGTACGCCAAACCTGTTTTCGCAGTTGTGGAACTGCAGCGAAGGGCTGCTCTGCCGGATGGGTCGTGGAGCCAATGGGAGACGGTGCCGCGAACAAAAATATGTCACCTGAAAAAAGCGCTCACACTGCCGAAAAAAGCTGCCGAGTATGAGATTCAGCTCTCAATTGTACAATTCGCCAAGCCTGAAATGATGTACGAAATACTTCAGCCTGCTGTTTATGACAATGCCATACCTGCAGAGCCGTGGCTCTCTCCTTCGCTTTACAATGATAGAGCCAAAAGATTCAAAAAAGAGGATGAAGAGAAGGCTAAACTGAAAACTGAAGCCGAGAAAGCTGCAAAGCTCAGCGATAAGGCTTCTCGTTCTGCCGCCACGTCGCGGCAATCTGCTGCAACACGACAGCCGACAACGGGTGGCGGAATGCCGGGAATGGGTATGCCGGGAATGGGCGGAATGCCTGTAATGCCTGCACCTACCACAGCTGCGCCAAAGCAGAAGACTGCCCCGATACAAAAACAGCCTGCAGGCAGAGCGGCTTTACCCCCAAAAAAAACGCCAACTGACGAGATAAGCGAACTTGAGTCATTTAGAACTTTGATGCTCACCGAAACATCCAAGCCTGAACAGATGGAAAAGCTTGTCTTCTGGGCGCACGATGATACAACCGTGCCGGGCGAAAAATACCAGTATCGAATAAGAATCGGAGTTTTCAATCCAATCGCAGGAAAGGACTGGTTCAACGATGAACAAAAAGATCTTAAAGACCAGACCGTGCTGTACAGCGGTTTCAGCGAACCGACCCAAACTGTTGAAACCACCGAAAGACTGAAATTTTTCGCAACCAACGTAAGAGATATGCAAAAAGGCAGCAGCATTGACAAAACAATCGAAATTAAAGTCGCACGCTACACGCTTGGCAACTGGGTTACAAAAGTTTTCAATGTGAAAAATGGCGAGCAAATCGGCGCCGTAGTCGATGCGGCGGAAACCAGATTAGCCAAAGCCAGCGAGGACATTAAAACTGTTGATTTGTCAACCGGCGCTGTTGTGGTTGATTCCCGAAGAGTGAACCAATGGGCAGGAGCGGGAAATTTGAGGCCGAAAGATTATGACGAACTTTTATACAGCCTCGGCAGCAATGCCATTCAGACCACACCAATAAGAGAACGATTCTGGTCTGACGACACTGTAAAACTTTATAAAGAAATCACGCGGGCGGAAGAAGCCGAACCTGTAGCGCTGCTTACACGAGAGCAGGCACAAAGCGGAAGCGGAAGCGGAAGCACTGGCAGGCAAGCCCCGGGCGGAATGCCTGATTTTGGAGTACCGGGCGGACAGGGTGTACCGGGGGGGCCAGGAACGATGCCGATAATGCCTATAATGCCGGGAATGATGCCGGGGGGAATGCCGAATATGTAATTATAAAAAAACAAGTGTCATCAGCCGGCAAAAGGTGAAAATTCAGTTATCAAAACTTCGCTGTGTCGGTATAATCCCGCATTATGACCAAAGTTCCTGATAAAATTTCGCTTTTTTCGGATATTGAAAAAGCACAAATACTTTCAAACGCCCCGCTTGCGGCAAGAATGCGTCCAAAAACCCTCGATGAATTTGTCGGCCAAAGGGATTTTGTCGCACCTGACAAACTGCTCTATCGAATGCTCCAGGCACAAACTCTCAGCAGTCTTATTTTTTATGGACCGCCAGGAAGCGGAAAAACCAGCCTTGCCGCCATTATCGCAAACGCCACAAACGCGAAATTTTTCTATATAAGCGCACCGGCGGCAGGCGTAAGCGACATCAGGGATATTCTCAATAAAGCAAAAGACAATCTCCTGACACAAAACCGCAAAACACTTCTTTTCATCGACGAAATCCACCGCTTCAATCGCGCACAACAGGATGTCCTTCTAAACGATGTCGAGATGGGCGTGATAATTTTAATCGGCGCTACCACAGAAAATCCGTATTTCGCGGTCAATTCCCCCCTGCTTTCAAGAAGCACAATTTTTGAATTCAAGCCCATCGACAAAAACGACATCGTTGAATTGCTCAAACGAGCTATCAAAGACAAAAAATACGGACTGGGAACATTAGACATAAAGGCAACCGAACAGGCTCTTGAATATCTGGCCATTATGAGTGACGGCGACGCGCGAAGAGCGCTGGTTGCCCTTGAAACAGGAGTTTTATCGCAAAAAAACGCCGGCCGGCAAACCATAAAATTCGATATCGACATCGCCAAAGAATCCATACAGCAAAAGGCCATTCAGTTCGACCCGACAGGCGACAGCCATTATGATTTGGCAAGCGCATTGCAAAAAAGTATGCGAGGCTCTGACCCGGACGCGACGGTTTATTGGCTCGCCAGACTCATTGCAGGCGGGCAGGATCCGCGATTTATCGCAAGAAGAATCGCTGTCTGTGCCGCTGAAGATGTCGGAAACGCCGACCCGACCGCTACCATTCTGGCCGCCTCTGCTATGCAGATTTCCGAATTGGTGGGATTCCCGGAGGCACAACTGCCGCTGGCTCAGGCAGCTATATATATAGCCTGCGCACCAAAATCAAACGCTTCGGCAAAGGCGATATGGTCGGCGATGAGCGATGTTAAAAATAAAAGAACGCTCCCTGTTCCAAAACACCTCAAAGATTCGCATTACGCGGGAGCAAAAAAACAGGGGTATGGCACCCAGTACAAATACCCACACGAACATCCGGACGGCTTTGTGCCGCAGGAATATCTGCCAGGAAAAACAGACAAATACTACTGCCCCGTGCCAAGAGGCAGAGAAAAAATAATTATGGATTATTTACAAAGGCTCGATATTTTGATAGAACAGGAAAAGTCAAAAGCAAATAGTACGGAGACATACTGAATGGACAAACAGCAGCTTCGACAGCAAATCAGGACGATGATGTGCAAAATGACCGACCAGCAGCGAAGCGAAGCGAGTCAGAAAGCCTGCAACGCACTGATTAATACGCCGGAATTTCAGAACGCAAGTACTGTTATGGCGTTTTTGTCAATGCCGCACGAGATAGACACTACGTCGTTAATTCTCTACGCCTGGCGGCATTCCAAAACTATTGTCGTGCCGAAAATATCCTGGCAGCAGAGACATATGATACCAGTGAGGATTACTTCGCTGGAAGCGGGCATCGCCACAGAAATCGGCGGGCTTAGAAATCCGGTAATTGGCGTTCCCGTCCCGATGGACGATATCGACCTGATTGTAACGCCGGGACTTGCTTTCGATACAGCCGGAAACAGGCTCGGCAGAGGTGGCTCATATTACGACAGATTTTTCGTACACAAAGACCTTAAAGCCGTAAAGTGCGGACTGGCATTTGCAGGCCAACTCGTCCCAGCCGTGCCGGCATTTCAGCACGACCAGCCAATAGATATGCTCGTTACCGATGAAAAGGTTATGTATTTTAAACAGAAGTAGCTCTGTGTCGGCCAGGCTGTTCTAAAAAAATCAGAACATATATACAACTCACAGCGTATCTATAATAGAAAATGAGTTCTTCTTCTCCTCCAATTAACGAGAAGCATCCGAAAGGGTGCTTCTTTTTTTTATACATAATTGCGTCCGTTATACCCGGGTACTTGTCGCGGCTAAGCATAGCGAATCAGAACATATACACAACTCACAGCGTATATACAAGAGGAAAGATGTTCTTTTCTCCTCCTCCAAATAGAGAGAGGTGCCCGAATGGGTGCCTCTCTTTTTTATAAAACAAACTTCTAATGTATGCCGAGTTCTTTTATCTGTTTCAGCAAATTGCCATACATCTGTGCCATAATCTGACAAAACCAGATAGTAAGACCAATGACAAGAATGGTAACGGCAATTTTGGTAATCCAATGGTATTTCGGATTTGACCAAACCAACGGCAACGCAAGCGGGCCAAGAGTAATCAGACCGATTACAATGGCTGATATGGAATGATACCACTTTGTTTTCGGCATTGGCGCAGGCTTTTGAGACCCATCGAGAAACTCGCCGCAGAAGCGGCACTTAATTGCCTCATCCTGAATTTCTTCGGCACAAAAACGACATTTCTTCATAAAACAACCTTTCTACTACACCCCTTGTCATTTCGACCGTCCTGTGGTGAGCGAAGCCGAACCAAGGGAGAAATCTTTTTGTCATTTCAACGCACCCCCTGTCATTTCGACCGTAGGGAGAAATCCGGCGAAGCCGTCCTGAGCGAAGTCGAAGGATCTAAAAAAATCCCGCCACTGCCCTTTGCCATTTCAACCCGCTCTTTGTCATTTCGACGCGCAGCGGAGAAATCTTCTTTACCCTTTGTCATTTCGACCGTCCTGTGGTGAGCGAAGCCGAACCAAGGGAGAAATCTTTTTCAACGCTCACCGCTTAAATCTTTCCATTCTGGATTTACCGCAATTACAAGATTATTCTTTTTTTCTCTTCGCCATTTTTTAATTTCCTTTTCTCTTGCTATAGCCGCATTTACATCGTTTGTATGCTCGAAATATACAAGTTTGCAAAGATTATACTTTTTACTGAAACCATCAATGATTTTATTTTTATGTTCATATATTCTTCGTTCAAGATTATTGGTCATTCCGATATACATAACCTTGTTATTCCAA
>Ga0172379_10003774_pt1 | contig 23525 bp, 23 predicted proteins | sample GrowelOW334metaG_FD_119756 | JGI IMG/M metagenome (GOLD analysis project Ga0172379, IMG submission 119756) | Groundwater microbial communities from an aquifer near a municipal landfill in Southern Ontario, Canada - Groundwater well OW334 metaG | ecosystem: Environmental > Aquatic > Deep...
AACTATCTCCGCTTCGCCGCGCACCACGACCGGCCCGCGACCTGAGCCGTACGCATGCTTGATATCCGCTTGATTGAACGCGACGCCGCCGAGCGGAAAATCGGGGCCTTTCACAAATTGCAGGAGGTCGTCGGTGGTCGCTTCCGGATTCTCAATGAGGTGCACCGTTGCAGCGACGACCTCGCGCAGGTTGTGCGGCGGAATATTGGTCGCCATACCGACCGCGATGCCGAGCGTACCGTTGAGGAGCAGGTTCGGTAGTGCCGCGGGAAGCACGTTCGGTTCCTCGCGCGTCGCGTCGTAGTTCGGGTTCCATTTCACCGTCTCTTTTTCGAGGTCGGCGAGGAGCGCATCACTGATGCGCGACATTTTCGCTTCGGTGTAACGCATGGCCGCCGGACTATCGCCGTCTATGGAACCGAAGTTGCCCTGGCCGAGCACGAGCGGGTAGCGATGCGAGAAGGTTTGCGCCATCTTCGCCATGGAGTCGTAGACGGCGATGTCGCCGTGCGGGTGATACTTACCGAGCACTTCGCCGACCACGGTCGCCGACTTGCGGAACTTCGCGCCGGGCACGAGTCCCATGTCTTTCATCGCGTAGAGAATGCGGCGATGCACCGGTTTGAGTCCGTCGCGCACGTCCGGCAAAGCGCGCGCCGTGATGACGGTCATTGCATAGTCAATGTACGACTGCCGCATTTCCGCGACTATCGGCTGGTTTATGACGTTCGCCGCCACTGGTACCACTACCTCTTTTTCTCCATCTCCCTTACGAGCCATAAAATATATTTAAAAATTCAAATATTCAAACATTTCAAAACGGTATCGTCGTCTGCTCCGCCTGCTTCTTTGGGGCCGAAGAGGTCGCGTCGACTATCTCGATGTGCGCTGGCGCAGATGCGTCATTGCTAAATATAGCGGCAGCACCAGCACCGGCGAGCTGACTTCCGGAAGTATCGCTTCCGGCTGTAACCGCACCACTCTGTCCTACGCTATCCGCGAACGAGCTGTCGCGAATGGCGAATGCGCCCGTGCCGATAGAAGTGGTGAGCCACACGAGTCCTATGAAAACGGAACCGAACGCGGCCGCACCAAACGCGACCCGCTTGCGGATGTGGTGCGGCTTCCCTTTTATATGTTCAACATGTTCGAAGATAGTTTTCATATCTTATGGCGTTACTATCAGTATACTCCCATCGCGGCCAATGAGGTCTTTCTTTTTCAACGTGAGCTTATCGACTTTTTCGCTCCCGTTCCCCGTCTCTTTCAAAAATGTTTCGAGAGATTTCGGTTGCCCGATGCCGCTCCAATGCATCGGGATGATTATCTTCGGCTCGAGCGACACCGCGAGTTCGTGCGCTTTCGCAGGAGTAAGGACACCGTCGCCGCCCACCGGTACGAAAAGCACATCTATTTCATCAATACCCTCGCGCGCCTCTTTCGAGAGCTCGGCGTCGCATAACGCACCGAGATGCACGAGCGTCATATCCTCGAGCTCTACTGAATAGATAGTGTTCACATACTCGGCCACTGCGCCCTGCGTAGCCTTTGGCGAAGTAGGGTACTTGCTCCCTGAAAGAAATCCCTGAATGACAACGCCCTGCCGTTCGTATTCGCCGGGACCTTCGACGGCGAACGGTACCTTGTCACCGTAGGTCACTTCATCAATGCCATTCATGTCCGGGTGGTCGCGCGAGACGAGTGCGATGTCCGCGCCGAAGCGCACCGAAGGGAGCGAGGCGCCCTTGGCAATGGGATCAAAGACGAGCGTGAGGTCGCCGAGAGTCACCTTGAAACACTGCCCGCCGTGGTGGGTTATGACCATAAAGTACGCTTATTGTAGCATTTTCTGACACTATTTGCTATAGTCTTTTTGTTGCGTGCGGGAGAAGTAGATATCAGCTAACACTGACATTCTAAGGTCCGACCTTAGAATCAGCACTGGTTTCGAAAATCCGGCACTGCTTTATATATATGTCTGAATCTGTTAAGAATGCGCCCGCCAAAGGCGGATCCGCCTCTGGCGGAAAAGCTGCTCCGCTACCGACCATTCACCTGCCAGAAGGCCACCCGATGGCCGACCTTATTGATTCCATCCCGACGCCGCCGAGCTCCGGCGACCTCGTCGAGGGCACCATCATCGCGATGAACCGCGGTCGGGTGTACATCGACCTGCCGCCGTTCGGCACCGGCCTCATCTACGGTCGCGAATACCTCAACGCCGCCGATGTACTCCGCAAAGCGAACCCGGGCGATTCTATCAGTGCAAAGGTTATTGACCCCGCCGGCCGCGAGGGCTATATCGAGCTCTCGCTCAAAGAAGCGCGCCAGGCTGCTATCTGGGGTGAAGCCGAGACCGCGATACTCTCGCAGACGCCGTACTCGCTCACCGTCGAGGAAGCAAACAAGGGCGGACTCATCCTCACGTGGCAGGGCATCCAGGGATTCCTCCCCGCTTCCCAACTTTCCAAGGACCACTATCCGCGCGTGCCGGAGGGTGATAAGGACAAAATCCTCGGCGAGCTTATGAACCTCGTCGGGCATCCGCTCTCGGTACGCATCATCACGGCGGACGCGAAGGAAGGTAAGCTCATCTTCTCGGAACGCACCGGCAACGAGGCCGAAGAAAAGGCATCGCTCATTGATAAGTATCAGGTCGGCGATTCTGCCGAGGGCGAAGTGACGGGCGTCGTCGATTTCGGAGTGTTCGTGAAGCTCGAGCCGGGACTCGAAGGTCTCGTGCACATCAGCGAGCTCGATTGGGGCCTCGTCGAAGATCCGCACGCATTCTTCAAGGTTGGCGAAAAGGTCCGCGTGAAGATAATCGAGATAAAGGAGGGCAAGATCTCCCTTTCCATCAAGGCACTCAAGGAGAACCCGTGGCACACCGCCGCCGAGCGTTACTCGAAGGGCATGGAAGTACCGGGTGTCATCATCAAGTACAACAAGCACGGTGCGCTCGCTTCTATCGAGGAAGGTGTCGCGGGCTTGGTGCACGTGAGCGAGTTCGAATCGCCGGCACAGCTCCGCGAGACACTCGAACTCGGTAAGACGTATCCGTTTACCATCGCGCTCTTTGAGCCGAAGGAACAGCGGATGACGCTCACTTTTTCTGGGAAGAAAAAGTAGCGAGCAGCAAGCAGGAGCAGTTTGCAGTAGAGCAAAAACACTACGATATATCGTAGTGTTTTTGCTTTTTGCGAGCGTGACGGCTGGTGGACATCTGACATCCACAAACAGAAGGGCACCTTCTGTTTCCCCGCGGCGCCTCCGGCGCCGCGTGATTTCTTTTTGCTCATGTGGTATTACATTATATGGGTTGTTTGTCTTATCCACGAACAGGAGGTAACTATTATGCCCGAAGAAAAGAAGATGGGCTCGCAAGAGCTTATGGAATTCATAGGGGGACTGGATGCCGGCACAGTTGATTATCGGAAAGTGTGGAAGCCTGCCGCCTGCACTCAAAGTGGATTCATCCTTTGCGCCAGTCGTCTTGACGCCGAGGAGAACGGGGTACCGGGCAGCGAGAAGTGGCAAGGCCCTCCTTCAACCCGTCACAAATGACGCGAAACGGTCTCGACACATGTCGAGACCGCATTGTTTTCCATTTGAGTATTTCACCGCCACGTTAGCGCGTGTTGGCGAACATTGTGGCGGATTCGATGCCGGAGGTGGCGAAGAGGCGCGTGGCTTCGGCGGCTTTCTTCAAAGCTTTTTTCTCCGCCGTTATTTCGGTCGGTTTGAATTTACCAATGACGAGCTTGATGACTTTCTCTTCCTTGCCCTTCGTAGCCTTGGCGAAGGAGGGGCCGTGCTTCTTTGGAGAAATGCCGATGCGGATGCGTGCGAAGTCTTTCGTCTTGATAGCGCGCATGATGCTTTCGACGCCTTTGTGTCCGCCACTGCCGTGCCCGAACGTCATTTTGATAGTGCCGAGCGGCAAATCGAGGTCGTCGTGGATGACCACTAAGTTTTTTGCCGCCTTCGGCGACTTCACGAACGCCGCAACCGCCTTCCCCGAGAGATTCATCATCGTCTCCGGCAAAACGAGCGTCGCAGTCTCTCCTTCGATAGCTCCTTTGTTCACGAGTGCGTTTGAAGTTTTATTGAAAACGAACTCATCAAAGTCGTTTTGTTTTGCTACGAGCTGCACCGCGCTCCTGCCCGCGTTGTGCCGCGTCTTTTCATACTCCTTTCCCGGATTTCCGAGACCTACTATCACAAGTGCCATGCGCGGATGATACCACGTTGGCGGCAAGCAGACCGTGTGTACCTCGCAGACGCGAAAATCATCCCGGCCGCTGATTTTCTAAGCTCCGCTGTTCGCGTTTTGGCATAGCGGAAACCGCAAATGGATGCCAAAACACCATGCGCGAACAGCTCCGCTATGTCTGCTCGACACACACGCCCCGCTTTAATGCCGCCAACACGGAGCGTGGCGCGTGCAAAAAAGAGGGCTCGCACAGTGAGTGCATCTGCGAGTCTTCGAGCGGATGCCCGCCGAGCTTTGGCGGCGGACAAGCACGGTCCGGTGCGTCTTCGCGCCGGTTGTGCGAACGAGCGCGAGCGCGTCGACCCGCTGGGGCGACGACGCGTACCGCAATTTTGCATTACTTCGCTCGCAGAAACTTGCACACTGCAAATGCGCGCGTACAATACGCACATGCAAGATTCTTGGAAAGGTCTTCTGAAGGATCTTTTCACACTTGTGCTCCTGGTCGTGGTCGTGGTCATCCCGATCCGCCTCTTCGTAATTTCTCCGTTCGTTGTTGACGGCGAATCGATGCATCCGACGTTCAAAAATCTCGACTATCTCGTGGTCGATGAGCTTCTCTACCGCTTCCAGTCGCCCGCACGCGGCGACGTCGTCGTGTTCCGCTATCCGGGCGACCCTTCCATCTTCTATATCAAACGCATCATCGGGCTTCCGGACGAAACCGTCTCCATCAACCATGGTGTGGTCACTATTCTTTCTGCCAATGGGCAGAAAGTCCCCCTCACCGAGCCCTATATCGTGAACGAAGATGCGACCTATACGAAAGACGTCTCGCTGAATCCGGGAGAATACTTCGTCATGGGCGATAATCGCCCCAACAGTTCCGATAGCCGCGTCTGGGGGCCGCTTCCGCGCAAAGACATCATCGGCCGCGTTGATCTCCGGCTCTTGCCGATCAGTAAAAGCGGCTTTTTCCCGGGCGCGACGAACTACACAAACTCCACGACCACTTCTACGACACCATGATGCGCGAAATAATTCCGGCCGAGGAACTTTTGAGTAAGGCGCGCGCCGTCGGCCAATATTACGGATTCACACCGCTCGTGGCGCTCACCGTGAAGAAGCGCGGGCAGCAGCATCCGAAACCGGGCTATCCGGAATCGCTCGCCACACTTTCACTCGACCCCACCGCTGAGACCATCGCAGGCTTTCTGAAGCAATACCGGAATACCGAGAGCACGCCGACACCGCGAACGCCGCTTTTCATATGGCACACGAACATCACGCCTGGCCGCCCGGCACAAAAGAAAGCGACGATACAATTCCACGCGCTCGGTGCCGACCGCGCGCTCGCGGACGCCGTCGTCATCCGCGCGCTCATCGCGCTCGTGCGCGATCTCTTTCACGAGGAGCCGGTAGTCCGCATCAACTCCATGGGCGACAAAGAAACCCGCGCGCGCTACGCGCGCGAACTCGGAAATTTTTTCAAGAGACGCGCGAATACGCTTTCCGAAGAATACATCGCCTGCGCAAAGCGCGATGCATTTGAAGCCGCCGAACTCATTATCGCAAATGAATGTGCGGACGACTTGCCCGCGCCAACCGAACACCTCTCGGACGCAAGCCGCAAACGCTTCGAAGACCTGCTCGAATACCTCGAGATGACCGAGACGCCCTACGAGCTCGCGCGCAATCTCATCAGCCGCGGCAATATCTGGAACGATACCTGCTTTGAGGTCCTCGCGGGCGGACGACGCGTCGCGTGGGGTTCGCGGTACAACGACCTCGCCCGCCACTTCTTCCCTTCCGCTCCTTTCACGGCGACTGGCGCAGTGCTCCAGATAGGAAGTGAGGGCATGGCGATAGTGAAAGCGAAACCAGCTCGGCTGCGCTTCTCATTCGTCCATATCGGCGACGAAGCGAAGCGGCTCTCCATCCAGCTCGCCGAGGATTTCCGTAAGGCGCACGTCTCACTCGCGCAGGATATCGGCGTAGAATCCCTCACCGAGCAACTCAATCTCGCTGAACGACGCGAGAGCCCGTACCTCCTCATCATGGGGCGCAAGGAAGCGCTCGAGAACTCCGTCATCCTGCGCAACCGGAAGACGGAAGAGCAGACCATCCTCCCACTCATCGGCCTCGCTGAACGCCTGAAGTCGTTCGCATAGACAAACAAAGCCCCTTTGTGTTAGGATTCCCGCACTATGGCAGCAGATACACGAGTTGAAGTACGCCGCGGAAAGAACGAGAGTTCTGCCGCGCTTATTCGCCGCTTTACCCGCCGCGCACAGGGGCTCGGCCTCGTCCGCGAAATGCGCGACCGCCGCTACTTCGACCGCACCCGTTCGAAGAACGTCGAACACAAGCGCGCGCTCATCAATATCGCGCGCCGCGAGAAATACAACGAGCTCGTAAAGCTCGGCAAGATAGATCCTGCTGCTAAGAAAACCCGTAAACGATAAACGATGGAAGGAGTCACAATAAGCATTGCTTGCACGCTTTCATCTTCCTCGCTCGGAGTGCACGCATAAACGAAGACGATCATGCGTTCCTCCTCGCTCGTTGCTGTAAAAAATCTCACGCGACGCCGTACGGCGTCGCGTGCGCTATTTTCAAAAGTTGCCGCACACGTACTCCCCGGCTGGGACATCTCCCTGGTCTTCGTGGGTCCGACAAAAGCGCGCACATTGAACAAGCAGTTGCGAGGCAAAGACTATATTCCGAACGTACTCTCGTATGTCGTCGGGGAAAAGAGCGGAGAAATTATTATCTGCCCGAGCGAAGCGGCCAAACAGGCTCCTGACTACTCCCTACCACCTACCACCTACCACCTGTATTTGTTTATCCACGGATTACTTCATATAAAAGGACGGGCGCATGGTGTTACCATGGAGCGATGCGAACGAAAACTCTTGGCACAATTCGCCAAGGGTACCGTACGCGCTAAACTCCATGTCACGACGAATCGCAACCGGCATTGATATCGGCACGTACCAGGTGAAGATGGTCGTCGTCGAAGAACTCTCCGATAAAAACGGCGGGCGGCAGTTGCGCATCCTCGGTACGGGTCTTGCGGAGTCAAAGGGCTTGCGGCACGGCTACATCGTCAATAAGGAAGAGGTCACGGCGAGCATCCTCAAGGCAAAGAAAGAAGCGGAGTATGCGGCGCGCGTCCCGATCCGTGCGGCGTTCCTTGCGGTGGGCGGCGTATCGCTCGACGAGGCGCGTGCGACCGGCAATGCGATAATCTCGCGTGCCGACCAGGAGATAACGGCGCTCGATCTTGAGAAAGCGGCGAAGACCGCACGCGAAGCGGCAGCTCCTGGCTTTCTCAATCGGCACGTACTTCACAGTATCCCGCTCGAGTACCGCATCGACAGCGCGAAGGTGCTCGGCGATCCGCTCGGCATGAAAGGGGTGCGCATCGAAGTCGATTACCTTTTCGTCACCTGCCTCGCCCAGCATGAGGATGCGCTCGCCAAAGCGGTCGAGGATGCTGACGTCGAGGTCATTGACCAGATGGCTTCTCCTCTTGCCGGTTCTTACGTACTCCTCGAAGGCGACCAGAAGATGAAAGGTTGTGTGCTCGCGAATATCGGCTCCGAAACCGTTTCGATAGTCGTCTATGACGAGGGCATTCCCGTGTCGGTGAAGGTGTTCCCGATGGGCTCGGGCCACATCACCGACGACATCGCGCTCGGGTTCCGCATCTCGCTTGATGAAGCGGAGCGCGTGAAGCTCGGCAGGCTCTCGGGGCAAATGTATCCGCGCAAGAAAGTCGACGATCTCATCGCAAGCCGTTTGAATGCGATGTTCGCGCTCATTGATAAACATCTCAAGTCACTCGGGCGCCGCGGCCCCCTGCCCGCTGGCATCATCATCTCTGGTGGCGGCGCAGGCATCGGCAGCATCAGTGACATCGCGAAGGGTTCGCTCAAGCTCCCGGCGCGGCTCGCGGAATTCCGTATTGCTTCTGACGCGAAGATACGCGATGCGACGTGGGCGGTCGCCTACGGTCTCGCGCTCTGGGGGCTCACGGGCGATACCAACGCACCAAAGAAAAGTCTCGGTGTCGTCTTCGGGAAATTTTTGCAGCAGTTCTTGCCTTAACATATTTTATAGAACACAAAATATCCGAGCGACGAGCGCTCTGTGATGCTATAGCCCTAAAACATTTCGTAATTTGTCAATATTTGCATATTGCTGCGGTCTGCTACTATAGCGGCTACCTATATGTCCAAACGAATCGAACCCGAGATCGAGACATTTGCCCGGATTCGCGTCGTTGGCGTCGGCGGTTCCGGCAAGAACGCTATCAATCACATGATCGAATCGAAGGTACGCGGCGTTGAATTCATCGCCGTCAACTCCGACGCGCAAGACCTACACCGCTCCCTTGCTAAGCGCAAGATCCATATCGGCAAGAACCTCACCCGCGGCCTCGGCACGGGCATGAACCCCGAGCTCGGCAAGCGCGCCGCCGAAGAAACCCGACAAGAAATTCAAGAGGCACTATCTGGAAGCGACATGGTCTTCATCACGTGCGGCATGGGCGGCGGCACGGGCACGGGCTCTGCACCGATCGTCGCAAAGATCGCGAAAGAGATCGGCGCACTCGTCATCGCGGTTGTCACCAAGCCGTTCTCCTTCGAAGGCGCCCAGCGCAAAGAGATCGCGGAGCGCGGTCTCGCCGAACTCAAGAAGGAAGTCGACGCGTTCATCGTCATCCCGAACGACAAGCTGCTTGCCATTGTCGACAAAGACACATCCGCAAAAGACGCGTTCGCTCTGTGCGATGAGATTTTGCGGCAGGCAGTCGAGGGCGTCTCCGACATCATCACGACGCCGGGAGACATCAACACAGACTTCAACGACATCAAGGCAATTATGGAAGGCGCCGGCCCTGCGCTTATGGGCATTGGCGTCGCCGAAGGCGATGAGCGCGCCCGAGACGCTGCGACCATGGCAGTCAATTCCCCACTTCTCGACGTCTCTATCAGTGGTGCGAAGGGTATCCTCTTTGTTGTTGCTGGTTCCGACGATCTCGGCATCATGGAGGTGCAGGAGGCTGCAAAGGTCATCAACGACTCCGTTGATAAGAATGCGCGAGTCATATTCGGCATGATGAAGGATGAGAAGCTGAAGAAGGGCCAGATCCGCATCATCGTCATCGCGACCGGCTTTCCCGAAAGCGCAGCGCACGCTTCGCATACAGGATCAGAACGTTCCCTCTTCGCCATGCCAGCTGACCGGCGCGAAGAAGAGCGGGGACGCATTTATCATGACGTCTTGAAGCGCGATGTAAAGGATGAGAAGGAAGAAGGACAGATGAAATCAAAACAGGATACAAAGAAGGAGGAACCGATGGTCCATGTCATAAAGGAGGAACCGATCGTGACCGCCATGCCTCATAAGCACGACGATATCGCCCCGGCTCCTGAAGATGATGAAGCGTGGGGCGCGATACCGGCATTTTTGCGCAGACACAAGAAATAGAAACTAGGTTGTAGGGAGTAGGTGGTAGGGTGTAGTAGAATACATTCACTCTTATTTTTATCTTTCCTATGTCTGAACCTACAACCTACGACCTACGACCTATCAACCTGGATTTAATAATTATCGGCGGCGGGCCCGCCGGCGTCGCGGCTGCGGTCTATGCCGCACGCAAACATTTGAAGACCGTCCTTATCGCGGAAGATATCGGCGGACAATCGGTCGTTTCTGAAGGTATTGAGAATTGGATAGGCTCACCAAAAATTCACGGCGGCGAGCTGGCGAAACTTTTCCGCGCACATCTCGACGCGGTAAAAAATGATTTCTTGGAACTTGCCTTGCACGAACGCGCTGTCTCACTTGAGAAAGCCCCCGACAAGATGTTCGTTGCAAAAACGAAAACGGGTAAAGAATTTTCTGCGAAAGCAGTCCTCGTGGTGACCGGAGCCGGTCGCCGCAAGCTCGACATCCCCGGTGCCGACAAGTTCGAGAACAAGGGCGTCACCTACTGTGCTTCCTGCGACGGCCCCCTTTTCGCCGAACAAGACGTCGCGGTCGTCGGTGGAGGTAACGCAGGCTTCGAGACGGCACTGCAGCTCCTCGCCTACGCGAAGTCCGTCACCCTCATACACCGTCACGCGGAAATGAAGGCCGACCCCATTACCGTCAAAAAGGCCGCTGCTCATCAGAATATCCGTATCATCAAGAGCGCCGAGCCCGTTGAGGTCATGGGCGAGCAATTCGTGACCGGTTTGAAATACAAAGACAAAGTGTCGGGAGCCGAGGAAATCCTCCCCGTCACCGGCATCTTCGTAGAAGTCGGCGTTATGCCGAACACGGGATTCGTCGAAGGACTCGTCGACCTTGATGCCATCAAACGCGTCAAAGTGAACCCGCACAACCAACGCACGAGCGTCGAAGGCATCTGGGCGGCCGGAGATTGTACGGATGAGCTGTACCATCAAAACAATATCGCCGCCGGCGACGGCGTAAAAGCGCTTGAGGACATCTACATCTGGATCAAGATGCTATAACGAGCCACATGTCACACACTCCGCGTATTTCGATTATTATCCCGACCCTCCGGGAAGGACAATTCCTCGAGCGCACGCTTGAAAACCTCAAGGGTTTGCAGATGCCGCACCAGGTCATCATCACCGATGGCGGGAGTACCGACGAAACGCTCGACATCGCTCGCCGCTATACCGATACGATAGTCGTCTGGACCCATCCGAAACGGCAGACATTCGGGCAAGCGAAGAATGCCGGCGCGGCGCTTGCGACCGGAGAGTTCCTCGTCTTCATCGACGCCGACGTGCAGATCCCCTCTCCGCAGGCATTTTTTGAAGAAGTGCTGAAAGCATTCGATACGAATAAGCGATTGGTGGCGCTCACCGCCCCCTTGAAGCCATGGGAAGAAAATCATTCGTGGGTAGACGCATTCTTCTGCGCGCCGCTCAATTGGTTCTATGTCATTTCAAACAATATATTCCATTCCGGCAATGCTTCCGGCGAGTTCCAGATGATACATCGAGAGTCTTTTAGAAGGATCGGCGGCTATCATGAGCATCTCGCTGCTGGAGAAGACAATGAGGTGTTCCGCCAGCTCGCCGTGCATGGCCGCACGATGTCATATTGGAAGTTGTGCGTGCGCCACTCTCTGCGCCGCGCCCACAAGCTTGGCTGGCTGCGCACCTACGGTATCTGGATCAAGAACGGCATCTCGGTCTCCCTTCGCGGCAAGGCCGCGTACGAGGAGTGGGCGGTGGTGCGTTAGCTATATAAAAAAGAAACCGCCCCGCGAGATGGCAGCTTTGCCTATCTCGCGGGGCGGTGTTACCAAAGTCTGCGGGGCTCAAACTCTCTTTCCTTTCTCCTCTTTTGACTCCGCAGCAAGCGTGAGCAATAAGAGAATCCAGCTGCCGAGCCACCCGCCGAAAGGCACAATCACCTTCTGCCACAATGCAGTATGTCTCATCCTCTTCTCCTGGGAAGTGCCCTTTGAGGGTCAAAGAGCTATCAGCTTTTACATATACCAAATTTATGTAAACAAACAAGCTGCGACTTGACTGTGTATACTGATAGTGGTATCGTGCGTCCCAGAGATTTGTAGTTTTGTCATTCATCGCCGCACGCGCGGCTCAACAACAAAGAAAGCGAGGTGTTTCGTGTCCGTTCAACTCATTCTGGCGCTCTCAAGCGTCTGTGCAGTATTCGCCATGGCAGGCCTTACGTACATCGATGGCATGCTTTTCCCAAGTCAAATGGTGTTGCGGTATCCCGTCGGATTTCCCTTCATTGCCAATGGCGGCATGTGGGGCGACCTGCTCTTCGTGACACTGGTGTTGTACATCATCGGCAATTATACGAACGAGTGGAGCTGGAAAGAAATCGTTCCGGCACTTATCCTCGGCGTGGCCGCGAGTTATGCGATGCATTACTTCGTGTATCTGAAGGGTGATCTTCCTGATTCACTTGCTGGCGGCGGTCGTCCGATCTCTCCGGCAGGATGGGTTCACGTCGCCTACTTCGGTGTAGGACTTGCCCTCATCGGTCTGTTTTATTTCTGCAGTACACCGACGATCAACGATGTAATATGGGTTGGTACCCTGCTCGCCCTACACATCATCGTGGCAAATCACGTCCCGTTCTACTACATCGCCAAAGCCAACCACTTCTCATGGTGCACGACGATATTCGACACCGAAGCAGCGCCGTTGCGGATACTCGTCACGGCGATGACAATGCTCACTGGAGCTACGCTTTTGAAGCTCTTTGGCGCAAAGGTCTGGGCATTTCTCGTCGCGCTTCTCTGAAGCTGATGCTCTGTCAAAGTTAATGGTCTGTACCGCACGCATGCGATACAGACCATTTTTATATACGCCTCCTTTCTTGGATTTTGTGAAGAAGAAATGCACCAAGATACATTGTCAGAAATCCGGCGGCAAGCAGATAGAGACCGGCAGACAACGAGGCTCTCTCTGTGCCAACAAGATGTATGACGAGAAGGAACACGATGCCGCCCAGACTACGCCACACCCACAGGAAGAAATCCCGCAGAATCATTGTGGCATAGAAGTCTGATTCCGTTCTTCCGATTTCCATGGCACCCAGATCAATCACGTGTGACGAGACATTCATGATCGGCGATAGAATGCCGTCGACAAGCGCGTAGATAATCAGTGCCGTAAAACTGAAGGCATAGCCAAACCACAGTATCGCCACTACGAGACCGAGCGTGGTAATGCCGTAGATCTTGATACGGTTCTCAGGAGTCCTGTATCGAGCAATGACGAGAATACAGATCGCTGAAAAGATCGCGAAGAAGGTATTGTACACGCCGACACGAAGTGCGGTTCCAAGGATGAGTAGGATAACGAGTGGCGGGACAGTAATGCCGAGTACCTGCCGGAATCCGGTGCCTAGCGTGTACAATTGAGCCGCTTGATTTCGACGATCGGTGAAGAAGTGCCTCACGTCGGCCCATTGCATCGGCTTCGGACGATAATCCCGAATGCTTGAGAAACAGAAGAGTCCGAGAAGAAACACTGCCGGAGCTACGGTGAAAAGCAGTGTGTACGTGCCGATATTGAATATGCTCCCCGAGAGCCAGATGAGAAGTGCGGCAGTCGCAGGTCCCGCGAGAGACAGCACTTGATTCCCCGCATTGAGAACTGACGAATAGAAATCCCGTTCGTCATCTTTAGTCTCAGAGAGCTCAAACGTATTCACCGTCAGCCAGAACACGCCTTGCCCGAAGCCCCAAAGGAACATCGCCACGTACGCTTGCTCGATAGTAGCGATATGAAGCAGGTAGAAGATGGATATTCCTATGATGAGGAAGCTCCACATAAATCCACGTTTGATATTGAGTCGCCATACTGCGGCAAAGAACCCAGGAACACAGAAGCCGATCATGATGCCGGTGTAGAACACGATTGTCGCAATGACGTTCAGCGAGACGCTCGTGAATTTCTGGTAGAGGAAAATCTGAGTGAATACGCCCACCATGCTACCGGTGAACGCGTAGATCCAATACAGGAATACGAGTGACCGTACTGAGGGGCGCATACTAAAGAATTTCCCGAGAGTGTTGCCAAACATGCGTTGAGTATACATTTCAAGGTCCCCTTTAATTTATACCGCCTCGCACTGCGAGGAGATGTGAGTGCTCTGGAGAGACTATACAATTATTTTATAAAGATGCAACTACCGCGCGGGGACGAGATTTTTGACGAAGGCGTCAGCGGAACGTTCCCATGAATATTGCTCGGCCTTGGCGCGACAATTGTCACGTGAGAGTTCAAGGCATTTGAGCGCAGCTTCGCGCAGATCTTCACTGAGGTATCCGTCCTTCCCTTCCGTGATGCTGTCCTTTGGGCCCATGACGTCGTGTGCGGCAGTCGGGATGCCGCAAGCGAGTGCTTCGAGGACGACGAGACCGAAGGTCTCGGTACGCGACGGAAAGACGAACACATCGGCGAGGGAGAGCCAATCCACCAATGCTTGTCCGTGCTTGTAGCCGATAAATTTATTCTTCTTTCCATACGTTGCTTCTAATTTCGCTCGATCGGGACCGTCCCCTATCACGAGTTTCGTCCCGGGCAAATCGAGTTTTAGGAATTCCTCCGGACTCTTTTCCGGCGCAAGGCGGCTGAAGTATACGAAGACCGGCTTCGGGAGCGCCGGCAAAGGTGGTGAGGGGTTACGGATGAAGAGTTTGGTGTCGACACCGAGCGGCACAATGACCAAATTCTTGAACCCAACCGACTCGAGTTCTCTCTTGAGACTCTCGGTCGAGACCATCGTGCGGACTGCCTTCGAGTGGAACCGGCGTATGGAAGCGTAAATGGGGCGCAGGAGCCCGCGCAGGCGCACATCGACATACAGCTGAAAATGGCTGTGATACCACGTCGTGAACGGAATGCCCTGCTCCACGCACACCGAGCGCGCCGCCCATCCCAAGGGTCCTTCGGTCACGAGGCACACCGCGTCCGGTTTCGCCTCCTCTATCATTTTCGCAACACGGCGGCGCGCAAAGAGTGCGAGGCGTATCTCCGGATAGAATGGCATCTTTACGGTTCTGAAGAGTCGCGGTTCGATAACGACAACTTCGTATCCGCGCGCCTCGAGGAGCGGTATGAGCGCGTGCAGCACGCGTACGACGCCATTGACCTGCGGTATCCACGCATCGGTCACAAACACTATTTTTCTTGCCCCGTTAGAACTATCGATCATATTTTGCAGGCGATTTGTTCGTTATTTCTAACGGAGTTCATGCGAGTGTGTCCTCAAGCTCTTTATCTGCTTTGAGGAATTTCTTGCGCATATACCAGCTAAGGATGTAGTACGCCGACAGCGCGAGTGCGGCAACTGCGATAATGTATTGCGCATTGCTTATCATCTCCGCAGCACTTCCCCCGAGCGAGGCACCTAAGAAATATCCAGCGAAGAGAAGTATGCCGTATTCGAGCACGGCGACGATAATGCCGTATTTAAAGAATATGCGCAGTGGCATCTGCACCATACCGGCGACCACAATGAATGCCGATGCAATGCCGTACGAAAGCTTCCCGATGAACATTGTCATGAACGGACGTTTCGCCCACAATTCTTGAACCTTATCGAGGTGAGCATCGGTGATGTGTATCTTAGCGAGCATGCGTTCGGCGAACGCCGTTCGGCCGCCGAAATAACCTATGGCGTAATACACACCGTCGAGTCCAACATCGCGGATGAAGAAAAGCGCCGCGAGGAAATATATATTGAAAAGCCCGACTGATGCGAGGGTTCCGGCGACGAACGCGATAACCGGACCCTCGATGAACGAGAGCGGAATGAGTATCCAGTAGCGGTACTGGAGGATGAGCTGCGTGATGAGGTCGATGGACATCGTCCGAATAAGTATACTACGCCCCACGGAGCGCCTTGTTTATTTCATAACTTCGTTGTATATTCCCAAACGGAATGTTCCACAAACCCCTAGGAGGACGTAATGGCAATGGCAATATCGACAACGGGCCCGACCGAGCTGTTCAATCTGCTTCAGCCGCGGTTTAGGGAAATAGAGCTAAGCGTGATGATCTCCACGCCGATGGATAGCACCGAGCCGGAAAAAGTCTTCTTCATGCCAAAAAACGCGGGTTCCTGCTATCACTTCGGGTCCCATGCTCTCAACATCGATCGGGACACGGACCTCGCGGTCCATTTCGTCTTCGACAGGTCGAAGAACCGGAGCCATTCATTGCAGATGCTCGACTCCGTCTGGAAGGCTGTCCTGAATGGTCCGTTCGCCGGTCGGAAGTTCTACGCAGATCCCGATAAGGGCGCTATCGAAAAAGCGTTCCGGATGCACACCCTGAATGGCAGTTTCGGAAGGATTCCCATCGCCTTCTCGCACGATGGCAATCCGATCCCTGGCCTGCACCTGAGGGGCGACATGCACGCCTGCACCCCATTCTTCTTCGTACCGAAGCGCTCGCCTGAAGGACGGGCCATCCATGCGGCGCTCGAGCTCGAGCAAGCTCGGTTGCGCGAATCGAAGCGGGTCGAGCGCGGGGAGAAATCTTCAAGCCTTGAATTTCTGCGGGACGGCCTTAGCAGTGCGCTCGCCGCAGTTTCGGGCTGAATGGTTCGCACGCCTCGACAAGGGCGGAAGAGGACTTTTCTCTTCCGCCCTTTTTCTTTTTGTGACCCTACGGGGAATCGAACCCCGATTTACGCCGTGAAAGGGCGCTGTCCTAGCCGTTAGACGATAGGGCCGTACACAAAACTTATCATTTCCGCGCCGAAATGCTAGGATGGCGGACATAGGAGAGGTGGCTGAGTGGTCGAAAGCACCGGTTTCGAAAACCGGCAAGGGCGAAAGCTCTTCGAGAGTTCGAATCTCTCCCTCTCCGCCAATTTGTTTTAGAGTAAGTAATAAGTTATAATGCGAACTACAAAAGGACCAGCGATGGCCTCTTTTGTTTTTTGTTCTTTCCGTCAATCAGCAACTAGGAGGAAGTAATGCAAGATCAGCAAGCACATCACCAAGAATCGCCCAATACGGATGCAGTAAACGATCCGGATATGGGCGCATCAACGCATGTGAATGACCGCCAACATCGACATACGATGGACTGGCCAGAAATCATGCACGGGGAAGGCTACGACTTGTTCGGCAACCGCCAGCCATAGCACTCCAGTAAATAGCATCATGCACCCTTCGGGGTGCTTTTTCTTATCATTTGTATTCACGTTCCAACGAAAATCCGGTTGTGGTATAGTCCCCATACGCGCCGTTAGCTCAGCCCCGACGCTTCGGTCGGGGAGCCGACCGAAGCGTCGGCTTTGGTTAGAGCCGGTGAATGTATGCGCCGTTAGCTCAGTTGGTTAGAGCGTCTCATTGACGTTGAGAAGGTCGGGGATTCGAATTCCTCACGGCGCACAAAACAGAAGCTCCCCACGGGGGGAGCTTGTCGAAAGTGGCTTTGGTTAAACATCTCTGAACTCCTTTGCGAATTCAGCGGAAATCTCTTCGATTTTCCTTACAACTTCCTCTGCCCGTCCAACTCCAGTACGCAAGGACTCGCTCGTCATGACGCCCTTCGGCTTCTTGTAGACATAAAGCTCTTCATAAATGCTGTCGGCGATAATCCCCGGCAATTCCTTAAGGAAAACGAGTAGGTTCATTGCAAACTCCTTAAACTGGAGCATCACACCCCTTCGCTCATCACGAACGACAATGACCTGTCCATCACGGGCAGATATGTGTCTTATAGCATGGGCGTTACGCAATGTCAATAGTCCTCATTACTATCTTGCTTTCGTGCTATAGTATTTTCTAATGCGACCGAAACGGTACACCAAACACGCCGAGAGCCGCCCTCGTCAGCGTGGCACATCATCCCCGGGCGGGAAGGTCTACATCTATGGCAAGCATGCGCTCATGGAGGCGCTCCGCAATACGCCGCACGTCATCCGCAAAGTATTTCTCTCGCAAGACATGCACGATGCGGAGTTGCGCGCACTTCTCGAGAAAAACAATATCCCCACAGCCGCGCTCGCATCCGGCAAAGGAAAGGAGCTTGTCGGAAAAGACGCTACGCATCAGGGCATCATCGCCACAATGAACCCGTCTTCCCTGCTTATGTCGCTTGATGATTTTTTGGCGACACTCGATACGAAAAAGAATCCCGCGGTCGCCGTCCTCGGCGAAGTACAGGACCCGCACAATGTCGGTGCCATCATCCGCTCGGCCGCCGCTTTCGGGCTCGCGGGCGTCCTTATTCCCGAACATCATCAAGCGGGCGTCACCGGCGCAGTCGTAAAAACGTCCGCCGGCATGGCATTCCGCATCCCGCTCGTTTCCATCGGCAATGTGAACAACACGCTCAAGGTGCTCAAGGAGAAGGGTTTTTGGACCTACGGTCTCGCAATGCAGGGGAAAACCACACTCGGCACCGAAGCGTTTGATGCACCCGTCGCATTTGTCGTTGGTAATGAGGGCGCCGGCATTCGAGAAAAAACGATTCAAGCGTGCGATGTGACGCTCGCCATCCCGATGCACGAGCGAACTGAGTCGCTCAACGCCGCCGTCTCCGCCGCCATCGTCTTTTACGAATGGTCGCGGAAGCATCCTGAGGCTCTGTAATTCCATATGAAATACGATCAGCATCTGACTTCCCTTCCCTGGAGCGATTACGAACTCCTTGACTCGGGCGACAATATGAAGCTTGAGCGCTTCGGCAACGTCATCGTCGCTCGTCCCGAAACACAAGCGCTCTGGAAGAAACAGGAACCCGAGCTCTGGAACTCCGCGCAAGCCGTGTTCGCATTCCGCGACAAGAAAGGCGCGTGGGATGTGCGGAAGCCCATGCCTGAACCGTGGGAGCTCTCGTGGAATAACGCGCGATTTACCGCACAACTCACCGGGTTCAAGCACACCGGCGTCTTCCCCGAGCAAGCGCCGAACTGGGAATGGCTCTCTGCACGATGTCAGGACATCGGAAGTCCTACATCAGATGTAGGACTTCCGATGTCCTACATGCCGAATGTCCTCAACTTATTTGGATACACCGGCATCGCATCGGTCGTCGCCGCACAAGCAGGAGCATTCGTGACCCACGTGGACGCGTCGAAGCAATCGCTCGATTGGGCGCACGACAATGCACGTCGCTCCGGCGTCGGCGAAGACAAGGTCCGCTGGATACTCGACGACGCACTCGCTTTCGTAAAGCGTGAGGCGCGGCGCGGCGCGCAGTACGACGGCATCATTCTCGACCCGCCGGCCTTCGGCCGCGGTGCGAAAGGCGAGGTGTGGAAAATAGAAGAAGCACTTCCCGAACTGCTCGGCACTCTGAAAGAAATATTTTCAGACAAGCCGGGTTCATTTTTCCTTATGAGCGGCTACGCCGCCGGCTACTCGCCACGCTCGCTCGCGCAGGCGGTCGAGAGCACCTTTGCTGTGCCCGACGTAGCCTTGGCGGAGTCGGGGGAGCTCTATATAAAAGAATCCGCAAGTGAGCGCATCATCCCCGCCGGTATCTATGTGCGCTTTGTGCGGTAAACTGTACCCATGCACCATCAACAGACCGTAATCCTCTACCACGGCGGCTGTCCCGACGGCTTCGGAGCGGCCTATGCCGCATGGAAGAAATTCGGTGACGCGGCTGAATATATTCCCGTGAAGCACGGGCGACCCGCTCCGGAAGGACTTGAGGGCAAGCATCTTATTTTCGTAGACTTCTCATACCCACAACCCATAATGGACGACTTCGTGAAGACATCTGCGTCTGTCATGGTGCTCGACCACCACCTCGGCGCAAAGAACGTCGTTGAAAGTATGCCCGAATATATATTTGATGAGAAACGTTCCGGCGCAACCATCGCGTGGAGTTATTTCCACCCCGATACTCCCGTACCGAATTTACTGAAATATGTTGAGGACGGCGACCTCTACGTCTTCAAGCTCCCCGACTCACGCGCAATTCTTTCCTATGCTTACGCACAACCTTTTCACTTTAGTGAATGGGACAAGCTCGCGGCAATACTTGAAAATGATTCCGAGCGTGCCACGTTGATAGAGAAAGGGAAAATATATGCGGAGCACTTCAATATCCTCATCGAACAGATAGCCAACAAAGCGACGCTTGTATCATTCGAGGGATTTGAATGTTATCTCGCGACCGCTGCCGACATGTTCGCCTCAGATGTGGGAAATCGGCTCGCGCGCCTGAAGCCGCCCATCGGCATCATTGTAAATTTGCACGGGGATATCATGAACGTGTCGCTCCGCAGCGACCCGAGCGTTGATGTATCCGCTATCGCTCGCAAATATGGCGGCAACGGACATCCTCAAGCCGCCGCATTTCGTCTGAAATGGGGTGACCCACTTCCGTGGACCGTTCTGAAAGAACATGAAGATCCTCGCAGTTGAAACCTCGTGCGACGAGACTGCGATTGCCATCGTCGAGGCGTCGGGTGATGAGCAGAGCGCGCAATTTCGCGTACTCGGGAACGCACTCCTCTCGCAGATAGAACTACACCGGCAATACGGCGGCGTCTTCCCCGCTCTCGCGAAACGCGAGCACGCGAAAAATCTCGTACCGATACTTGAAGCGGCGCTTGAGGAAGCGGAACTTTTGCACGAAGATACGCAGGCGATACCGGAAGAGATGCGCAACAGCATTGCAGAAATGTTGTCGCGCGAGCCCGGTCTCGCCGAGCAATTCTTTGAGTTTGTTTCCGAATGTGAGCCGCCCGCAATCGATGCGATAGCCGTCACGGCGGGTCCCGGACTCGAACCTGCACTCTGGGTCGGCATCAATTTCGCCAAAGCACTCGCGCTCCTCTGGGGCAAGCCGCTCGTCGCGGTCAATCACATGGAGGGTCACATCCTTTCCGCCCTCGCTTCATATCAAGGCGAGGCCTTGATATTAGAAGACATAAGATTGCCAATACTTTCACTGCTCATTTCCGGCGGGCACACCGAGCTCGTGCTGATGAAGAAGTGGCTCGATTATGAACTCATCGGGCAGACACGCGACGATGCGGTCGGCGAGGCATTCGACAAAGTCGCGCGTATGCTCGAGCTCCCCTACCCGGGCGGGCCCGAAATATCGCGTCTCGCCGAAATAGCTCGTCATGAAGATGTAGGACCTCCGAAGTCCTACATCTTGCCGCGACCAATGATCGATTCGAACACCTGCGATTTCTCATTTGCAGGACTCAAAACGGCCGTGCTCTATCTCCTCAAAAAGCGCGCGCAAAATAGTATGATATATCATACCCCTACCGAACTTTCTGAAATTGAGAAACAGCACATCGCGCAGGAGTTCGAAGACGCCGTTGCCGAAGTGTTGTGGAAGAAGACGGCACGCGCGCTCGAAGAAATAGGCGCCGAGACGCTCGTCATCGGCGGCGGCGTCTCTGCGAATACTCATATTCGTCGTGTCTTTACTGAAAAAGTGAAGGCCGAATATCCCCATGTGACTCTCCGCATCCCCGCCGCAGCGCTCTCGACCGACAATGCCATCATGATAGCGCTGGCCGGTTTCTATCGCGCATCGCGCAAAGAGTTTGTGAGCGATATTGTCGCAAACGGCAACCTTCCACTCGCCCCAATGAGATAGGTACAGACGCCATCTCACGGGGCAAGCATGCTCCCCGCATATTTGCTATATTTCTAGGCAATGGATGACAAATTTCTCTCGCCCTATGATCCGTCCGCGACTGAAGGGCGCATCTACGCCGCATGGGAAAAGAGCGGCCTTTTCAATCCGGACGAGTGCGTGAAGCAGGGCGTGACGAAAGAGGACGCACCCGCCTACTCCATCGTGCTCCCGCCGCCAAATGTCACCGGCCGCCTCCACATGGGCCACGCGCTCATGCTCGCCGTCGAGGATGTCTTCATCCGTTTCAAGCGTATGCGCGGTTTTCGCACGCTCTGGGTGCCGGGCACCGACCACGCCGCCATCGCGACACAATCGGTCGTCGAGAAACAAATAAAGAAAGATGAGGGTAAAAGCCGTCACGACCTTGGTCGCGAAGAATTATTGAAGCGCATTGAGACATTTGCCGCGGAGAGCCACGACACTATTGTGAGCCAATTGAAGTCGATGGGAGCATCGCTCGATTGGTCGCGCGAAGCGTTCACACTCGACGAAGCGCGCTCGCGCGCTGTGCGCACCGTCTTCAAGCGGATGTATGACGCCGGTCTCATCTATCGCGGCCTGCGCATCGTGAACTGGGACCCGAAAGGTCAAACCACTATTTCTGATGACGAAATAGTGTACGAAGAACGTGACGCAAAACTGTATACCTTCCGCTATTCAAAGGACTTCCCTATTCCGGTCGCGACCACGCGTCCCGAGACCAAAGTGGGCGACGTCGGCGTCGCCGTGCATCCGGATGACCCACGCTACAAAGAATTTGTCGGCAAAGAATACGACGCCGTCTTTTGCGATGTTCCGATACATATAAAAATAGTCGCCGATAAAGAAGTTGATCCGGCCTTCGGCACGGGCGCCGTTGGACTCACTCCTGCTCATAGTAAGGTCGACTGGGAAATCGCCGACCGGCACGAGCTCTCGCACGAAGTCATCATTATCAATGAGATAGCAAAAATGACCGTCGCCGGAAGGCTCCACGGAAAGAAAACGACCGAAGCGCGCGAAGCGGTCGTGGAGTGGCTCACGAGCGAAGGACTTCTCGAAAAAGAAGAAGACATCAAACAGAACATCGCGACCGCCGAGCGTACGGGCGGCATCGTCGAGCCTTTGCCGAAGCTTCAGTGGTGGGTCGAGGTGGACAAAGAAGTTCCCGGTCGCGGGAAAACGCTCAAAGAGCTCATGCTCGAGCCGGTGCGTTCCGGCGACATCAAGATACTCCCCGAGCATTTCGAAAAAACCTATTTCCATTGGATAGAAAACCTGCGCGATTGGTGCATCAGCCGGCAGATATGGTACGGGCATCGCATCCCCGTCTGGTACAAGGGCGAGGAAATAACCGTCGGCGAAGCGCCAACAGGAGACGGCTGGATGCAGGACGAAGACACGCTCGATACGTGGTTCTCTTCCGGTCTCTGGACGTTCTCCACACTCGGCTGGCCCCACTTCGCCGAAACGGCTACGCGGGGCGAGCCCGGGCCAGAAAACGATTTTGCAAACTTCCACCCGACCGATCTCCTCGAGACCGGCTACGACATCCTCTTCTTCTGGATAGCGCGCATGATACTCATGACCGAGTTCACGCTCGGCACGATACCTTTCAAGACCGTGTATCTCCATGGCCTCGTCCGCGATGCGCAAGGTCGCAAGATGAGCAAATCGCTCGGCAACAACATGGACCCGCTCGATGTCACGACGAAGTTCGGCGCAGACGCCGCACGCATGGCGCTCGTCGTCGGCAACACGCCCGGCACCGACATGCGCATCAGCGAGGACAAAGTGAAAGGCTACAAACATTTCGCGAACAAACTCTGGAATATCGCGCGTTTCGTGCTCGACAACACGAAAGATATAAAAGGAAGAGATCTTACGACAATAGCTTTCACTCAAGACGATATAGTACATCTGAAATATCATGATTTCCTCACTAAAGAAATCACAAATGACATTGAGGAGTATCGTGTTTATATGGCGGCAGAGAAGGTCTATCATTACGTTTGGCACATGTTTGCAGATCTAGTGATTGAAGAATCGAAAGAAATCTTAGCTGGCAACGATGCTGTTGCTCGCGCTACGCGCGAGAGACTCTTACTCACTCTTCTTGATCGTAATTTAAGATTGCTTCATCCGTTCATGCCATTTATTACCGAAGAAATATGGCAATC
>Ga0172379_10003775_pt1 | contig 23510 bp, 32 predicted proteins | sample GrowelOW334metaG_FD_119756 | JGI IMG/M metagenome (GOLD analysis project Ga0172379, IMG submission 119756) | Groundwater microbial communities from an aquifer near a municipal landfill in Southern Ontario, Canada - Groundwater well OW334 metaG | ecosystem: Environmental > Aquatic > Deep...
ATACGAAGCTACTCCATTTATACCTACCATCAAACTAGTTCGTATATTACCTGTACCAGCTACATCCAATAATGTTCCAGGCGTCGTCGTCCCGATGCCGACGTTGCCGTTATTCAGTACGGTTATGGCTGTAGTAGCCCCATTATTGCCGACTAATCCCTGAATAGCGGGGCTTGTCAAAGTACCATTTCCTGTAGTGCCCTGTAACTTCAAAATATCAGTAACAGCCGTTCCACCAATAGCGGTTTGACCACCCGTTACACCTGCTAGAACTAAGAATGTTGCGGCTAAATCAGTATTAACAGTTTTGGCTGTCAAACCAGCGATCATCTTATAAACTTTCCCAACAGTGTTCTTAGTTGAGGCTGATGTTCCTTCTTGGGCACGGGTTACCGTTAATGTATCCGTAGAAATATTAGTAACTCTAACAATTTCTACGTTTGGATCATCAGTTGGATCAGGATAATCACTTGAATTCCACCAAGTTACATTAAAAGAGACAGTGGGGAGTTTTAATCCTTCCCCCCCACTTAAAACAATAGAAGTAGCACTAGCATCATAGCCAGTTGAAACCGTTACTTTAGAGAAATTTTTGGCATTATCTAAACTCATAAATTTTTAATTAAGAATATTGGCGAGAATTTGTATTACTCAAACCTGTCTGTTCGGCACTACTAGAAGCTACAACAAAATTGTCTTCAAAACCAGTAGTGGCTATTGGACTCTCAGTATCATCGACATCAAATAATAAAAGCGAGGTAGCCGATTCGGTAATTGTAATTGCATCGTTGACCCCTATATTATGCACTAAAGTCATATTTACATTCTCATTGATAGTTACTTCCTCATAAACTGAAATTCCCCCCAAATCTCCAGATCTTACAATATTTTCAGAAAGGGTAATTGAATCATTGACATTAATAAACAGTGTAACAAATTGACCAAAATTTTCACTGAGTGTTATTGCATCATTAACTACGATATTACCCAAATCACCTGAGTTAGTTATAGATTCGCTCAAAGTTAGGGAGTCATTGACATTAAGAAAATTCTCTATTTCAAAGGTATTTGATTCAGTTAAGGTGATGCTATCGTTTACATTAATATCACCTAGATCCCCAGATGTAGTGATCGCTTCTGTTAAAGTGATTGAATCATTTATATCAATATTCCCAAGATCACTACTCGTAGTTATATCTTCCGTAATAGTAATTTCGTCATTTACAAAAATAAAGTGAGTAAAAGTTAGCCCAAAATTCTCAGTAATAGTTAGTTCTTCATAAACACTAATAAACAATGTAGTTAATTGTCCAAAGTTCTCAGTAATATTTAATTCATCAGTTACAGAAATATCATTAATTAATGTATCTAAAACTGTTTCAGTAATAGTTAGCTCATCATTAACATTAATACCACCCAAGTCTCCAGAGTTTGTGACAGACTCAGTAATAGTTAATTCGTCGTTAACACTAATATCTCCAAGTTCTGGAATAGTAACAGTAACTGATTCAGTAATATTTAACTGATCTGAAACCGAAGTTAGATTAACAAACTCAGAAGAAAAATTCTCAGTAATTGTTAATTCATCAGAAACAGAAATATTTCCAAGATCACCTGAATTGGTAATAGCTTCAGATAGAGTAATTGAGTCATTAACATCTAAAAATAGTTCAGAAAAGAAGAATGCAATATTTTCAGATAGAGTAATTGAATCATTTACAGAAATTCCACCAAGATCCCCTGAAGTAGTAATATTTTCAGAAATAGTTAAGGAATCGCTAACATTGATAACTAAATTAGTCACAAGTGGAGTAGTTGATTCAGTAATGTTTAGTTGATCTGAAACGTTAACAAATAATTGTCTAGAAGTGGTAACTGATTCAGTAATATCTAATTGATCGGATACAGAAATAGATAAATCTGGTACGGCATACTCAAGTACTTCAGCAGCAACACCTGCATATCGACGTGATGTAGACCAATCAAACCCAACAGCTTGATCTCCAATTGAAGTTTTTTGATATTTACCAGTTCTAAAATCTCCAACTCCTGCATTTGATGCTTGTGAAATAGCTGCTTCCGTTGGGCTAGTTAAATTCATTGCTCCACTACTAGAAGCTTCGCGTCTTATTCCATGAACTAATAAAATTGAATTAGCTCGTGTGGTTGTCAAAGTGAAAGAGACACTCGTTCCAACAACATCAGTACTTACAGTCCCATCAAAATCACCGATAATATTAGTTTGGTCAGCTCCAGTCAAAGACATTGCAGCTGCTACCATATTCTTCGAGGCACTTAGAGAAACGACAACATCATGTGTTCCAGTTGTAGGATTAGCCAACTTATAAATGTAGACACTAACAGGTTGAGATGCCTCAGTATTTTCAAGATACTCAGCAGCCTGCGTCATAGCTGTACCGTTGTAAGTAACCCCAGTAATTACATCATTATTAGTAGTTGCTTGAACGCCAACCATTACAATCAAAACTCTATTACTTCCACCAGAAGTAACTGTATGAGAGAATGTTAATGATGTCCCAGGTGTTCCTGCTGTATTTCCATGAGTCCCTGCATCAAAAGCTATTGCCATAAAATATTAAATAAAAATAAGATTAAGTATGATAAATTTCACACACAATCTCATAGTTTCAATATTAAGCAATCCCCACAAGATTTAATTGGAGGACTGCTGTGATTATTAAGATTAGCGAATATAAATCGCATCACTTGATAATTTATATTCAAAAATTCAATCTTTTGGATTATGTTTTTCACTCTCTTCAAAACTTTTAACCCAAAACCCAAAAGACGTTCATAGATGCAAATTTCATCGCATACTCTAATTTCTAATGTGTTAGTTATTAAATTTTGATTTTGTGAATCACTCATGATTATCCTCCAAAGATTGATTTAATTGGAATCTCGTCTTTAACAAGAATTTCTAAGGTATTACCTGATAAGTTTGTGGTATTCTTTAATGCTTGGCAAAGATCGCATGCTTCATTAAAAACACCACGAATCTTTCCATTTTCATCAGAATACGCATGTTTTCTAAGAGCGTGATCATTTTTAAGTTCATCTAACATATTGTTTACCACTTAATACTTACCACTTAATATTTTCACAGCCTTTGCTAATTTGGCTGGATCTTTAGGTAAAAACTGTTCTGGAAACTGTAACGGATATTGACGTCCTTGTTTGTCAATATGACGAACGAATATACTTGTATCAACCAAGAAAGGAAATTCTTTATCTTGAAATTCTGGCCATCCAGCTTTTTCAAATAAACGATCCTTCATACATCGTGTACACCAAGCAAGGTCTGTAGTTCCACCAGTGGCAACTGAGCCACCTTTTTCTTCATCAAACCACATCATACTTGGAGCTCCGAAAACACGTCTTGTCAATTCTCCACCGACTACGTACTCAGGACTTTCTTTCCACGCTTGTTTGATTAATTCAGCGTCCATTAACAAACAACCCATCGGTACTCCATCAACCCAGACTTTATCACCAAGTTCCCAATCTCTATAATAAGAAGTTCCTCTTCCTCTATAAAGAATTGGCTCTGGTGGTTCTGATTTAACGAAGTATAATCCAGATACTACTGGAGCAGTACGGTTATTTATATAATCATTGAATTTCCAAAAAGTATTATCTGGAATTACATTATCTTCTTCAATCCAGATGATCCATTTATAATCATCTTCCACTACTTTCTTAGCCATTAAATTCTGAGCATCAGCCAATTGATATTCCAAAGGAACAAACGGGCTTAAAAATTGATGAACTCCGACATTAGACCAATTCGTAGGGATAACTTGACCATAACGAGCTAATACCCACTCCATACGCACACTCCCAGTAGTTGGAGTAAATATTAATACACGATCAGTCCAAATCCCATTTTCACTCTTCGGATTCTTCTTCATTCCATTCGGCATGATTGATGAATCAACTTTCTTCTTATTTAGGCTTGTTTTCATATCGTTTTTTTAATTCATTTAAGAATTCTTCTGAACCATAATCAGGGTCGACCAACCTTTTTTCTAGTCTTACTTCTAAAGTTCCTCCTGAATTCCAAATGTTATCCACAATTTTCCAAGGTTTTGGCTTGTAAAATCGATAGAAACCAGAAAGATCAAGAGGGTCAAAATAAGCAAGGGTAACTTCATTAATAGGATTAACATGTGTTGGATCTTGCCAGTATCCAAGTGAACCCGCATATGGCACTACGAATATGAATCTGCCCCCTGGTTCAAGAATTCTCCATACCTCATCCATAAAACGGATAAATGTATTTAAGTGTTTGTATTCACCAATATATTTATCAGCTTCGTCATGATTAATTACACCCTTATTAAGAAGCAAATCAATCAAACCAACTAATTTTGGATCAGGCATCGTCGGATTTATATGCTCAAGAATATGAGAACCAAAGACAAACGATACTGATTCATCAGGAAATGGCCATGGAAATTTTTCAAGATTATGAACAAAATCTACTCCAGGAAAGTACCTAACATCCATATTGGCACAACCTTCCATCGGATGGCTTCCACCGCCAATATCCAATCGAAGTTTTCCGTTATACTTTTGTAAAGCTCTTTCGTACTCAGGATATTTGGTTATAGTCGCCTTGGACTTTTTTTTCATAGTATAAATTTAATAATTTAAGTTAAAAGGGTGTTTTACAATTAGGGATAACACCCCCTAACCCTTTAACCAAACCAATTGGTTTAGTTAAAATTAAGCTGATGTGAAGCGAATCTGATATGTAGCGTTAACGTTCTGATTAGTAGCGACTGCTGAAGAAGCGTATGTGTTACCTGCAAAAATTGTTCCAGCACCAGTAGTTACTGTGTTGAACAATCCTACATTAGAAATGTTTGCAGTAGCAGTTACGAAACTGTCAGATGAAGCCCACGCAGCAGTAAACTGTGCGGTTCTAGAAGCAACTGTTGAACTAGATACTGCCTTACGAGAGTTCGTAGCGTCAGTAATTTCTCCAGCCAAGCTTGTAGCATTAGAAGCAGGTTGAGAACCAGTTCCTAAGGCCATATAAGTTACTTGCTTACCACCTGAACCGTCTGTCAACCAAGCTAACAAATATTGAGCAATACCCAAGTTTGTTACTTGATTTTTCTTCCAGCCAGAGTCTCCAACAACATGATCGACACCATTCATATCACGTTGAGTGACTTGAAGACGGAAACGACCAGCAACTCCGATATTATCAGTAGTTGTTTTAGCAATTTTACTCATGTGAATTAAATCCTTTGTTAATATCCTTTTCGACCTTTGAAATTTATATCATTTCATTATCATCTTAAAACAAGTAACTGCCTACAAACAAGCTGATTTACTGTTTTCTTGCACCAAATGTAGGCACTCGCCCTTCTCCATAATAATAACCAACTACGCCGCCTGCTAATACTCGCAAAGCTTCTGATGCCCCATTATTCACAATGGGAACAAACAAGGAAACCACTGCACCACCAACAATAATTACTGCAAGTAAACTTTGTGTTAAATCTTTAACATTCATAAAATCCTTTCTTTTAATTATTAGACTTAAATAAAACAGAACTTGCTAAGTTAAATTTAGCAAACTGTTCTACTGATAATTCAATGACACTTTCTGTAGAACCACCCAGTGCTGTAAATGCACCCCAATTAGCAATGGGAACTAAATTATTACCCACACCGACATAAACCGTCGGATCCCCCACCTTTTTATAACCAATCATGGTTTTATTACCTTTCACAGTTAATAATATTTTATAAGCATCTTGGATTTCACTAATATCCACCTCTTTGATAAATGGATCATAAGTATCAAAATATTTAACTCTTCGTCCATCAATCCCTACTCCAGCCACAAATCCTGCTATAGCATGACCTGGAATAACAAGTTGTAGTGGAGCATGCTTAAAGTGTTTTACAAAATTTTCAATCGTAACTGGCACCCACTCACAATTAACTTGGTATTTATCTTTAAATTGCTTCTGTGCTCTATCTTTCACAAATTGAGGAATTTCTACATAATAATCATCCCAACCAAACGGTTCAGGCGGAACTGGCCATTCTTCCTCCAATACTCCCCCATCATTCATTAGAGTATCACCAACTATGTAAAGCCAGTTACCCTTATGGGTAGTGCCTGACATTTTTGCAAGAAACCTATCTGAAAAATTAACCTCAACCCCAGTCTGATGTTTAATTTGAATTTCACAGATATTGTTAGCAGAAAACGAAACACAAGCCATAGTATCAAAGGTTGGAAACCATTGTTTTTCGGTTCGCACCAAAAACGGAGTCCAGTCCCCACTCGGATTTCGTACCTCATAAGGAATTGAATCAACTCCACCAACTTTCCAATCTCGTTTTTTATGACCTAGGATAACCCCATGATTTTTAATATAATTTGTCATTTCTATTTAGCTTCTAAAATTGTTAAAATTCGTTCTAGTTTCTTATCTACATCAGCATCGTGAGCATCATTAGTTTTTAAGACATTTTTTATCTCTTCTATATCATCCTGAATATGAGACAAGTGATTGTCTTCTATATAATCCACCCGTTGAGACACTTTTTGTAGAGGTAAAATAACCATAGACAAAAAAGCATAGGCGGTAACTACAATACTAATAAGTAATGTGATGTCGTTTTTCATAACACGTCTTACCACATTTTCAGTATTTCCGTTTCCATTATTTCCATTTGTCGGTAAATTTAATTCTGGCATAAAGTAATTGAATTTCGTTTAAACACTGTAGGGGGCGATGATTTTACATGCCCCCAACAATTAATTATTAACTTGCAGGACCATCTACTGTTAGCCCTTCTGTAATGGTTAACTCTTCATTTACACCAATGTTTCCTAATTCAGGAGTTTCAACTGTGGCAGATTCTGTAATGGTTAATGCATCACTTACATTAGGTTGAGTGGTGACCTCAGGTGTTCCAATATTTTCTGTAATGGTTAATGCATCACTTACATTAGGTTCAACTGTGATTGCTGTTGTTAACACATCAGTAATGGTTAATGCATCACTACTATTAATATCACTTACAAGCACAATAGCCACATTTTCAGTAATAGACAGATTATCTTTGGTACTTTCAATAGTAAGATCTGTTGTACCAGCAGGTGATGCCACGGGCAATTCCCAATCAGGTTTAACAACTTCGTCCACATAATTCATTTCCAAATAGGAAAGACTTTCATTGTCAGCAACATTGTTGGCAATATAAACAGGCAATACAGTATTTTGAGGTACAAGATTACGATCTGTAATATCTGCAACTGTGATTCCGTTTATAGCAAACACAACTCTGTTACGTTGCCAGAAAATACTAAAATCGTTATTAGTTGTCCATGTAATAGCATCTATTGCTGTTTGGTTTAGAGCAGTTGTAGTAACTGTTCCACTTGAACCAATTGTAACCGCATTAACTACCGTTCCAAGAATCTGGAAATAGGCAGCATTACGTGCACTCGCAATGGCTTGACTCTTCAAACCAAATTCCTTATTTTCACCCGACGCAGGGGCTGATGCCATAGTAAGTCCAAAAGTGAACTTACCTCGCAAATACTGGTGCTTGGAAACAATCGTAACGGAATTTAATCGAATTTTATTCGAAACCGTGCTAGCCGAACCGTTAAGCTCTTTCCAAAATGCAGTATTAAGCCCATAGATAGTTGGATCATAAATAAAGGAATAATAGGCTTGATTACTTCTTACATCCATAAAATTATTTTTCTAATTTAATTGTTGGTTCGTCTTTTTAGTTTCGACTCATCTAAGCTAAAAGCTTAGCAACTAACAAAGACAGCATTTTATCATGCCCCTTAAAGTTGCTAAGCTTTTATCAAATTACTACTTAGTCTTAGAGGGACTTTTTAGAGTCGCCTCATCTTGCGTTTCTGGTTCTGGTTCAACTTGAACCGTAACCCTAGCTGCTTTTTCTTGCTTTTTTCCTAAATCTTTTTTATCCCGTTCTTGGATAATTTTCATAGCAAGTTCAACAGCCATATCCGATACGGCTTTTTTCAATTCAGGAGACATAAGCGGTCCTTTTTTATTACCAATACTTTTGCCTGGGTGTCCAAATTGAACTTCCGTAATTTCGTGTTCTGGTTCAATTGAAGATGATCTGGCTACAAGAGCAGCCTCTTCTTCTTCAGAAACAGCAACGAAATCTGTACCTAATCCTGGGTGAGCCATTAATCGTTTGATATATTCAGGATCATTAACAACGGTCTCGCCATCTTGAAACAACACATACATTCCTGGTGTAGCTAGACGACCTACCATTGGTTCTGCTGGTATACCTGGACGCAAAACGAGTCGCAAATTTGCATTTTTAGAAATAAACTTCATAATAGTTCTTAATTCATATTAATTACTTACCTAGTTCTACTAGGGGCTCAAAAGAACCCCTAGTAGAATGAGAAACCTATTCCAATGTACCAATTACTTGGATATAACCATCTGCGGCATCAACAACCGTGCCGTCGAATTGAACAACCAATTCTTCATCATTACCAAGGGTAATTTTTCCATTACCAGAAGCAAATGTTAAAGAGGCAGCGGAATTATCCGTATTTGTTGCGGCATAAAGTACTGTTTCAGTTGTTCCTTTTCGCTTTGTGATTGACAAAGTATCAAAGGCTGCGGTGTTATTCACCAAATAATCAACTTCAATCAAGCTAACCCGATGACCGTTTGGTGCATCAAAGTTAACATGTGGAGACAAGAGACAACCGAAGGTTGCTGCGGCTGATGTATCAATTAATAGATCGTAGCATGCTACACCATTTTCATCGGTTGTAGCTGCAAGATCTGCTGTGGTGATAAAGAAATCATCAGGATTTTCACTGCGAAGTGCATCCATAACTTTTGATTCCCATCGACCAGTAGCATTAATTGCATCAGAAAGAGCACCTAGAGTTGAGTACGCTGAAAACAGAAAAGTATCTGTTGCTGCTGCGGTTGTAAGAACTACGCTTGTGGCTTGAGTTGCCGCAACTGTAGTAACGGTGCTTGTGCCAATATAGCGAAGTCTTAATCCAACTGACGCATCATTCGTAACTCGTCTAAGAACCCCTTTTGCAAGAGCTTGTCTAGTTAAAAGTGAGTCTAAAGATGACATAATTTTAAGTCTTTCTGCTAAGCAATAACCCGTGCTTGCATCGGGTTAGTAAACTAAGTTACTAAGAGGGTCTTATTGTAATCCCCAGACCCCCGTAAGGGTTAAGTTAAAGAATTAAAGAGTAACGCCCTTTAACAATGCGTTGCGAGGAGCTTGCATTCTCTGCAAACCAACCTCACTCAAGTATTGATCAATTTCACCGTCAACATCAGGAGCTTGAACATTAGTCATCAGCTTGGTATCACGGTTATTCATGTATCGATATTTGAAGCACTCCAAGTCAAGCAAGAAAGCATAACCTGCATAATCTCCAACAAACAATGTGTTTTGCACAATGCTGATGTTGCCAAATGGAGTCATATACTTAGAGATTCGAACTCCATAAGAAGTATCACCAACTGAAGTTAGTAATTGTCCTCGTGAGAATTCACTGATTGCATTAAGAACAGTTCCGCCTGCAAACAAGAATTTATCGGAGTTGCCGTAAGTGAAACCTTCCTTTAAGAAAAGGTTGAAATCAGGTGCAGTCAACGGTCCGCCTTGATCTTGAACATAGGCATTACCGCTATTAATGAACTCTAAGATACCACCAGTGGCACGTTCTGGATGACCATTAGTACCAGTTGTGGATTTCTTTTCACCAAACCAAAACGCTCGTTCAATGTCCAAAGCGTGTTCAGTTCCCTTCTTTGCCCGTAGGTATGGAAGGTCTTTGCCACCGTACAATTCAGCTTCTGATTCAGTACCAGAAACTGCGATAGTGGTCTTAAAAATTTGAGTATAGTTGCTCTGAGATGTTGAGCGGGTGGTGTTCACATTTCGTGCACCAGCATTTTCTTCGCTCACATTGCCGATGATATACAAACCATCGCCATCAGCACCTGCTGCAGCTGCGGTAGTACCATAAGCACGGCCAGCTGAAGCTACTGTAATAGTAGTTGCAGAAGCAATGGTGGCAACTTTCATGTTTTCACCAGTGCGACCGTTTCGGATAATATCGCCTACTGTAAAAATGTAGGCAGAGCTAGATCCAGCTCCAGTTACTGTAATAGTAACAGTTCCAGAGGCAGCGTATGTGCCACTGTTTTTTGCGTATCTTCCACCATAGTAATCTTCGCTTATTGTTACCCTTTATTAGGGGCTACAACATTTCTGCGTAGCTCTCATGATTTCGCATGAGATCGGACTATATCATCTCACTTTTTGTGAGTCTAACGTGTAGTCTCTGGGGACTCTCTGTTTTCACAGGTTGCCTGCTGATTGTCCGTTAGTGCTAAACCTTTCAGTCTTCGCCTCTTGGGAATTTCCAGCATATAGTTAGATTTTTAATGGTCCTAAGATTAACTTCAACCATTTGAATTCTGGGTTGCCCGTTGGGGCTTTTAACATCCCAGAACCCTTCCAAGCTTTTCCGTCATAAACTTTTCCGACGTTAGTCAATACAAGTTGTTACTTCAATTTTTTGAAGATGCAATCATTTCTGTTGCATTCTACATGTTTCCATGTAGTTCGGACTATATCTTCACCCAAAAAAATTGGGGATTAGCGTGTAGTCTCTGGGGATTTAGAATGATGTAAGGCCTTGATTTTTTCTACCATCATTGGTTCAAAATCTGTATAAGTCTTTCGTTGATTTCCGCTTAAACGATAAGTGATAAATTCTTTAACTAAGATTACTTGATTCTTTTTAGTTATCACATAATTACCAAGTAAATCCAAAAAAATCTTAACTCGTTTAATTCCATAAAGACTTAATGTCCATGTCGGTCTCCACTTTGTAGGATTTTTAAGATGTTGACTACGAATATTTAAATTCGTTTTGCAACCATTTTTTTCTAACCATTCCTTTATTAATATTAATGATTCTTTATCAGTATTCACTATTACTATTAAAGGTTGATAAATCCAAGTGTGACGACTTGAACAGTAGGTTTTTCTTAAACTTAGATGACCTTCGCCATCAAAGAAACCACCTACCCAACTATACATATCTATCTTTCCTGCATGATTGTCTCTATTCATAAGATTTTTACCTTTTTAGGTACTCATGACTTAATTCTTGACTTTACCTACAGTATATAGTAAGGTTTCTTATTAGTCAAGTACGAGAGTTTCCAGCATATAGCTAATTTCTTCTGTTAAGAATTACTTCTTAACGACACTATTTTGTTAATGTAACTAACGGATGTTTGTTTGGTTCGAGTAGGAAGATACGGTCAACAGCGTCTACAACCAAACGACCTTCAGCACTTGATACCGAAGTAGTCCGTGGGGCTGCTGCGGTAGTGCCTTGATCATGAGTTATTTATATTAACTTTGTGTTTCCACAAAGATTGGACTTTATCTTCATCCCTACGGATGAGCAGCGTCAAGTCTCTGAACGTTCCTTAATATATTGTAAGAGTCTATCTTGTTTGCGTTTAATGGTAAAAAATAATCCATTCTCCATAAACGATTCCACTTTTATTCCAAACCTGATAATTGGTTCTTTTCGTGGCAATTGAATATCAATCTCTGGTTTTAGTGTTTTAATTCCCAACTGTTGTAGAAATTTTTCAAATTCCCAAATCCATCCTTCTTTTACTCCACCCACACCAATTCTATATTGGTATTGATTTGGATACAATTTTCTAGATGTTTTAGAAATCCAACCATCCCCATCCATAACTCCTGCTATGAACCATTTCTTAATATCTGTTCTAGCTTTCCAGATTATTAATGGAATGTGGTGCTTATTACCTGTTTGTTGTTTAAAAAATTCTCCAAACTTCGCAAATCCGACATTTATACAATATTGTTTTTGCGTTTGGCTAATTTTTCCATCTGGCCAAAATCTAGTTCGAGGCGACTGCTCATACACCTTCGCTATACAGGATGGATTTAAAGTTTTAAAAGCTTCTAAAGTCCTACTAACGAAATCTTTATCAATCGCTTTTAACGAAAAGGTGTATGATTCTGTGCAAGAAATACTACCATCTGTTAAGTAAACACCAAACAAATAAGCTAACTCTTTATTAAGGTTCTCGCTGCTGATTGACTCTATATCCATAATTTTACTCTTAGGTAATGAATAATTAACGAGTTATTCCAGCAATTTGTTGCTATACCATATTATACCATTCTTACGTTACCGTAAGAAGTCCCACTCATTTGAGGCTCCGTGTAATATGGGTATTGAGACATATCTTTTCCGTATTCTTTCGTTATTAATTGTTAATGTCCCAAGAAACAAATTTTATAAAACGTTTGGATTGCTTTTAGGAGATACTAAGCGATCCCATGGGTCAGTGGATGTCTGAACAGTTCCTGATGAAGGGGCGTTTCCACCACCTGCATTCGCAGCGACTTCTTTGGCAATTTCTCCTGCTGTTTTCTGGGTATCCTTGCTCATCTTTTCAGATAAAACAAGCCCTTTTACAGCAGAATAAGCTACCTCAATATCGTCTTGGTCGGGATGTTCATTAAGCCAAACCGTAATCTTGTCGGCATACTCTGGAAAATCGGGGGTGTTATTGATAAATTCAGTAACATGATCCTCGAACTCCTTTTGTTCGTCTACAGATTTAAAGCGTTGTTCAACGGTCTGATTAACGGTGGCTACCACCTTATCCAAAATCCGTTTTTCAATCTCAGCAGGGTTGGCTTCTCCAAATGCTTTATTTCCCATTTCCTGTTTAATTTGTTCTTGAGCCTGAACGATTTGTTCAGCGTCCTCGATTTTTACTTTACCTTCGAGTAAGGCACTGACCAATTTTTGGTCAATTTTATCGTCTAAGATGGCCTGAATGAGTTGGGGTTGATTATCTAACTTGTCAAGCAAGGGTCGAATATTTTCCACAAACTTTTGGTGTTCTTCCAAGGCCTTACGAGTTGTTCCCAATTCGTTTCCTTGTTCACCAAACTTTTTTTCAAGCTCGTCATAATTCTTAGCATTATCTGGAACTTTGGCTGTCTCCCCTGACTTTCCAGCATCAGGAACAGTTGCCGCACTCCCCGCTTCTGCGGATACGGGCTTTGTTTCGTCTGTCATAATATTAGTTCATATTAATTAATTCTAATTAAAGTATACATACAAGTAATTATCACTTTCAACTTAACACACTGCTTTGGTCTTACTACCACCCTGTCCAGTGGACATCCTTTTCTTCTTTTTCATACGACCAACCACAGTTTCTTTGATTCTCCCCACAGTTTTAGACATAGCGGTGTCCATTGCCTTATTGTCGTGCATAGGCATTAGATGTTTACCTTCCATAAAAATTCCTTTCTATCTTTAATTAACTTTCTAAAATTCTACTAGCTCTATAACGTTGTTTTACCTTTCGATCAGGAGCAACATCGGGAATAGTCGGTAAATATTTAAATGGACGTTTGTTTACTTTGGGAGTATTTATAGGTGGAATAAATGGTTTTCCAGTTTCAGGGTTAACTCTAAGATCAATCACCTGAACATCTCGTCCTTTTGTTGTAGGTATAATCTTTTTGACAATATTTTTTAATAAGCTGTTCTTACTTGCCATGTTTCTTTTCCCGTCTCTCTTTAAGTTTTCGTATTATTCCTAAAACATCGACTCCTTTTTTTAGGGGTTTATTAACAAAATCACTTACTAACCCTTTAATTTTTTCAACAGTCTCTTTATTAATTGATTCTTGTGCCATATTTACTTTCCTTCCTCAATTTTTTTAGAATTTTCTACCAATAACTCTACTTTTTGCTTAAGACTTAATAATCCCATAAGGTATCCTTGATCACGAGTAATATCCGTTGGATTACGAAACGGATCAATTGACCTTAATCCTGTATCAATTGCTCCCTCTTGAATATCCATAAATTTCAAGACAGCTTGATACATGGGCGTACCTGATAATTCTAAAAGCAATTCGTCCATTGTATCTTCAGTCATTTTTTCATAATTATATTTCATAAACTTCCTTTCTTACTTGACCTTAATAGATTTTAATTTAGCAGAAGCCTTAATTTTAGACACTGGTTTAGTAGTAGATAGCTTCTTAAGTAAGCTCTGAAGAAAAGCATTTTTCTTTGTAGATTGTTTTTTAGCCATTGTCGTTTTCTCCTACACCAACTTTAATTATCTCAAATCCAACATTATTACCACCAAAGTCATCTTCAGTTTTACTAACCTGTTTAACAACCAAAACAAGTTTATAGGTATTCCCTACTTCCCAATTTTTAGCTTCAGGAAGTTGCTTAAAATCAAAATTGATATGAGGAAGCCACCCCTTAGAAGAACTTACTGGTTGTGGTTTTTGAGCTACAATTTTTCGTAATGTAACATTTTTTGATTCTACCATAATGATTTAATTAATTATTATCTTTGAATATTATTTACCCTATTCATGATTTGAGCCTCAGGGTTCGTATTTTGAGGATTAAGAGGAATATTTGTATTAACTTTTCCTGCTCGATTCAACCCTCGTTTGTTGGTGGTACTATCAGGTGCCACTGGTGGCAACTCATTAGGATTTAATGGGATTGGAGCTGAAGCTTGAGCAAAACCAGTAGGAGCACTAGAGTTTTCAGAAATAATTGGTTGACCACCTAATAAAGACAATGCTTGATCTGCCACATCTGGTGGAATATCATTACCTGGCACATTGCTACCTAATTCAAGTGGTTGTCCTTGATCAGTTGGGACAACTTGTTGTCCTCCCACATCAGGTGTCGCTTGTTGTTCTGGTCTAACATCGTTGTAATCCCAATTAAAATCGTAAAGAATTTTAGAAATCACTTTTTTCAAATCAACAAGATTGGCTTCTGGCGGCATATTCATAAACAACTGCAACAAATCCATATCCTGTTTTTTATTAACTTCATTTTGACCTGAAATTGAAGGTAAAACAGTAGCTTTAAAATCAAATTCTCCCAATACATCATCTTTTTGAATTAATGGGAATTCAACTTGTCCATCCTGACCTGTAATTCTTAATGTCATTTGTTCAGTAAAGAATTGTTGAGTCATTGAAATCCAATATCGTTGTAGGGTTGCAAACGCATCACCTAAATGATTTACAAATAACCTTACCCGTTCAATAGTAGATTCACGCAAATGACGAACCTCGGTTGCTGATCCTGCACTACCTTGAGCCCCCATTGAAAAATCATCAACTCCAGAGGCATACCGCATATCGTTTTTAATAAGATTTTCTTCTTGAAACGCAGAACCCTTAACATCTGAAAATTCAATTTCACGTACCCCATTAGGATCTGTAGAATAAATAATACCAAATGGTCTAGTAACTAATTCCTTTTTATCAATATTAGCTAATGGATTAACTACCCACATTTTATGAATATTTAAAGTCACCGCATCTAAACGTTGATTTTTAATCATATTTAGCATAATTTGCGGATTTTCTAGAATCATTGGGATACCATAACCCTCAAATTCACCAGGAACTTTCAAATATGGGACAGCTACAAAAGGAGTTTCTTTAAAATCATAAGGGTTAGGTATTTCTCCGCCTTTAAGAATTGGCACTTCATTAACCACTACAGCAAAACGATCATCGTATGGTCTGTGCCATTCAAATACCTCATATAAATCGTTATAGCTATTGGATTGAAAATATCCAGCCATTCCTGAGGTATTATAATTATATTGAGGGGTAATTAAGTCTTTTCCCCGACTAATATCTTCATGATTTAACTTCACATCCCGTCTAATTGAGGCATAATCGCTAATATCACCACCTGGTTTAATCAATTCTAACTTAGCTGGATCCGCCATTGGATACCGTCTTTCAATTTCTACCTTATTTAAAACTCGTCGTTTAAACCAAAATCTTTTTTCTTTCGCCTCTACATTCCGCCAATCATACATTAATTCGTAATTATCTACCCAATCCGCACAAGGGGCATCGTAAAAAGTCCGTTTTTCTTTTTTCCAAGTTAACTCTTTACTTAAATCTTTAGTTCTTAAAAATTCTAATTCTCTTACATCTTTTTTCCAATACGCTTGTAAAAATCCAGTTCCGTAAACCATTGCAGCACGGACAAAATTTTCAACTTTTCCATCCATTGCCGCAATCTCCCAATAATAATCGGTTAGGTATTCAAGTTTTTTAGCCTTAGCCTGACTTTCTTGATTACGTCCTTGAACTGTAAAATCTGGTCTAGCATCCAAAACTCTCGGCATGAGAGTTTCTACCACAGCCTGAATATACGGCACGAATATATTAGCTTGCCATTTTTGAATTTCTTTTGCACGATCACCATTATAGGCAATATAAAGTTTATAGGATCTGTCTAAACGTGGTTTAATATTTGATAAAAAATAACTCCGAGCTTCATCCCGTTGCAAATAAAATTTTCGAATTAAATCTTCTTCCCCAAAATCTTCGGGTGAATACGATGGTTGAATTAGTCGCTTTTTTCTAGGCATAGATAAGAAAAGTCATTAATACTTTAATTATAAAGACAAGTAATTAGTAATTGCTAACTTAATAAGCATAACTTTTTGGCAAATAATTTTCATAGTCAATCTGGGATAACGGTTTATCCCATAAAACCTTAAATCCTTGAATGGCAATTGCTGTGGCTAAAATACAATCATCGTGATATTTTTTACTCATTGGCACCATATCATTTGCGTCATTATAAACAAAGGTCAAAAATTCATCCATAGTTTCTTTAGAATGAAGAATAATAGCATCTTTACGCAAAGCCTCGTCTAAATCATCTCGTAAAAACGGCTTTGTCACTACGGTAGTTTTCCAACCTAATTTTTCAGAAATCGGTGCTCCCATAACATCAAATTTCGCTGGTCTAAAGTACATATTTGGATAAAGCAATTGCTTAAGTGCGGTAATTGTCGTTAAACCATGATTGTTTATCTCTACTGTCATGAGGGCGTTATTGTATTTGCGACCCCATTTATTTAATTGTACCGCTAATCGATCAGGAGCAATAAAGCCACGATAGAAAGCTACTTCTTCACCAGTCCTACGATCAAATACTACTACTGCCGTATAGTCACCACCCTCTACACCCTCTGATGTGTCCACACCAAAAACATAAAGACCATCTTTTTTTGGTGCTTTATAAATGCGTAATTCATCATCCACATAAACTTTATCAACCGCACTATTATCTGTTGGAATTAGCGGTGTAGGATAAGTCTGAAACTCACTTTGGCTTCTTACAACGGCTGTAGTCTCCACGCCATTTTCATCTGTAAATTTAATAGCATCTCCAACTTTGAGGATATTTTTTCGTTGTCTTAAAATAGCATCTCGATCAAATACCAACCGTCCTGAAGTCAAAAATTGAAGTCCGTATTCCTGAGAAAATTTTTGTTCATTATTCATGCGTTTCTGAATAATGTTTATTTCATCTTCAGTATACCCCCACCACCACCCATATTCCTTTTTTACATAGCCATTATCAGCAACCCACATTTCGTGGTATTTATCTCCAATACCGTGTGGAGTGGATTCAATAATGATTCTGCTATCAATAGGCACAGAAGCTTCTAGTGTGGTAATTTTTTCTTCCGCTTTCTCCCACATCGCCAACTCTGTAATAAGCAAATTGTTGATAGTATATCCACGACCAACATTTTCATTAGATGGCAACACAATAATTTTACTGTTAATTTTCGGAAAACTTATTTCGTGCTTTGAGTTGTACTGAATGGTTGGCTTAAGTTCATCTGGTGTGGTTTGGTAAAACAATTTAATTTTTTCTAGTAACTCTGTGGTCATTTCTCGGTTATACCCAATAATAACAGAAGTTGTACCAGGGTTCATAATCGTATCGTGATAAAAAAATCCACAAACAGCCGTGGAAAACCCTAATTGGCGAGCCTTCAAGATGATAATACGTTTAGCATGTTCAAAAAGTAGGGTATTATAAAGATCTTTCTGAGCTTCATTCAGAAGAAAAGGCACAAATTGGCGTGATTTAGTCTTAATTTTACAGAAATTTTCTAAATAAAACTTAGGATCACGCAATTGCAGTAATAAATTTTCATTTGTGATTTTCCCAAAGTCGCTATGCTGATCAAAATTATTTGTCATATAATTCTTTTCCTAAGGTATTTTCCTTACTTCGTTTTTCAATCTCTGTTGGAGGAACAAGTGGAATATTAACCTCATAAGCTTTAGCTTCCAAAACAGGAGTATCTTGCCTATTCTTTAACGCTTGAATTAAAGTTTCCTCCCAACCTCTCCCACCTCTCTCATCATCAGAATAATTATCTAACCCCAGAGTTTTTAGTAAAACTTGTAACGCTTTGAGTTTTACAGAATCTAAATCACCGTTTTCCACAATATTTTTAATCTTTTCAACAATATAATCCAAAGTAATATCATGGTTATCCAATGAATCATAAAAACTTTTTCGTAAACTAAGTTGATCGAGTGTTCTAAAAGCTTCAGCCATTGTCTTAATACCAGCATACTTGGCTGCCTGCTTCACATCCCCAGCGTTCATAAGCATACCCTTCAACAACAGATTTTGTTTTTTAAAATCTGGAGTAATACTGTTATTCTTTTTTGTTCCTGTATCAAAAATGATTAAAGGAAGTTTTTTATTCTTCATTTTTTAAATCTTCTTTTTAATACTTCAGATAGAGGTAAAATTTCACTAACAAATTTGTAAGTATAATTATATGTAGTAACATCAAAAAATTGAAATTTTCTATTATGTTTTATTGCCATTTCCGACATCCACGCTCCTAGATAATCTTCGAATTCAGAAATAGACATTCGTTTTCGTTCTCCCTCTCGTAAAAATTCCATTCGGTCGGGTAACTTATGTACTAAGAGTAAACATTCAAGTTTCATATACTCAAACGGATAAGGAAAATCATAATCTAAAGCATTTATATCATCAAAATTAGGAAAAAAATCATTAGCGTAACTTCTAATAGCTGAATGAAAATTCCCACCAAAAAACATACGACTAAAACCTATAAACCTTAACCAAAATTGTTTAAATGCCGTTGATAAAACTTGTCCTTTTCTTGCCCGTTTAGTCGCAGGAACCTTTTGATTATCATAAACAATATTTCTATCAATCCACTCAACTCTCATTAATGTTAAAAAATAGTGACGCTGAAAAGCCCAAAACGATTTATTAAATTCATGGGCTATTTGATCAAGGTTATACTTAGGATCGAAACCTAATTTTTCAGCCTTGAATCCATTTCCAACATTTTTCGTAGAAAAGTATTGTTCGTATTTCTCAAACAATTCCTCAGTGCTTAATTTTACTGGGTTCATAATTAATATTCATAATAAAGTAACTATTTATTGAGTAGGCGGAACTTCTGAGCCATTTCCACCCATTCGAGTAAGATTTTGAAACCTATCCATTAAATTAGGTGCACCTTCCTCGTTATCTTCAGTTTCAGGGGATGTTTCTTCTGTTGAATTTTCAGTAGAACCTGTTGATGGATTTACTAATCCTTGAAACGCAACTTCAAACATTTCCAATAACTGCGGATCCCTTTCGCCTAATTTTTCTAAAAAGCTTCTTATAGACATTGGATCGGATGGATCTACACCTGCTTGTTTCAATAAATCAAACATCTTCATCATGAGCTCTTTCCGCATTACACTCATTTGATTTCGATCAATAACTGATTTTGTGGCTAGTTGAGAATTTGCATCCTGAACCTTGTTAAACATTTTCTGTAATTCGGCTTTTTGGTCAGGGGTTGCCATTTGAGAAGCTGAATCAATTGTAGGGGGTGTTTGTGCGGGAGTAGATGATGTTTCTTGCATCATTCCTATACCTACTGGAGCGTTTGGAAGAGTATTTGGGTTTGGTGGACCTTGTATTAGTTGATCAATATTTGGCATGTTATTTTTTAATCTTACGCATTAAATTTTTAAAGCGTTTAATAGTGGGATCTACAAATGAATCATCAACACCTTTCAAAACTCGACCAACGGCTAAAATAGGATTAACTCTTTTCAAAGCATCTAAAGCAGTCTTACCGTTAGCCTTTTCTGAAATATCCTTTGCGTGTTTTTTTAAAAATGCATTTCGACGAGCTTTAATCTCCTCTTCAGTTCCAGAGGGAGATAATCTTGACCATTTTGACATTTATTTTTTCTCCTTTCTTGTTTTATTGTCATTAATACTAAAACCAAAATCCTCTTTATCTGCTACAAAATCTTGGTTTACCCAACAGTCATGTACAGGAGTCCTTTTTTCTAAACGGATGGCTTCTTGGGCTGATTTAGCGAAAACATATTTACGCACAATGAATTGAATCTTATCCTTTGCCTTTGTCATGGGTATTAACTTAATTACTTTTATCATAACAACAAGTCAAAAAATTGTTCAACTAAAATTTATAACAAAACTCCCCTAGTGAGTTAGGGGAGTCAAATATTTAGTTTAATTATTATAACCTTTAATCAAGGGTGAATTTATAGGTAATCGTCTACCACTTGAAAATTGGCATCTTTCATAATTCGCTTCCCAATCTAACACAATTTCATCATAATCCTTATAATAATGGGCAATGTGTCCAGTATTAGTTCCTGGAAACGACTCATATGTAATAACAAAGCCTATTTCAGCAGGAACTTTTGAATTAATAGGGATTGATCTAGCAAATCCATCTAGTGTTTTGAAGTTCGTCCCGAATTTTTGATTAAGGGCTTTGACGCAATTGCAATTGATGTTAGAATCTTGGACTTGATTCGTTGTTTCTGGAATTCTGATAATTCCATCGGTTGCAATTGATGCAACAATAAGCTTATTTGACTGCTGATCTTCTTTAGGACTAGGAATCCAAAGCAAATTATAAGCAACGCTGTCCCGCAAAGTATCAGAACTATTAAGTTGTAAGTTGTTAGATTTAGGGAATGAAACATTTTTATTAAATTGTGTAGCGACACTATTTGTGGCACTTAATAAGCCAATTGCGAAGGCAAAACCAAGTCCAAACCAACGCAATGCCTTTAATTTTGAGATCTTTATAGAATTCTTTCTTATCCGATGTTGAGTATTTTTACCCCCCATACCCTCCACTCTGATCGGTTAATACCTGAACCTTGGATAATCTTCTCACTGATTATCTATAATTAGTATAACAATTAACAATTAACCAGTAAAATTATTTGTCCATACTATAACTTTGTGATAAGCTTAAATTGTTCAAGACTGTGTTCTAGGTCTGGACTGGTTATTTTTTGGTAACGGTGCCGACCAACGCACCTGCTGGAACAATTGAACTAAGGTTCCAACCCACGATTAAACACCGCTTTTATGCGGTGTTTTTGGATTATAAAACAGCCCCCAGGAATAATATCAAGGGGGCTGTTTCTACTAATTACCAATCCATAGGTGGTTCACAAAATTTAGATTCTTTTGGAAACGCTGATGGTGTAAATGAGGGGGTGGGATCGGTATCAATTCCTCTACGCTTTAATCCATCTTTGGTATCATAATACACAGTTAATACTTCGGTTGGTATTTCTGAAACACGATTAAAACTTTCTTCAGAAACTTTATGAATAGCCTTATCACCAAATTTTGTTCCAAGAGAAGTCTGTTCAATTTTCAATAAATCAACATCCTCAGATTTAATTTGATAAGAAGAAGCCTTAGAATTTCCCATTGGTGCATCACAACTATTAAATGCCGAAACAGAATTAGATGTACCTAAAGTCGTTCCAGATGTAAGAGTAAAAGTGCTAAAACCTGGAGTGGTGGTTGTATACCAAGTTCCCTGTCCCCACCACCAATCTTTAGGATAGTGATAGTGGTGTTCCTCAATAATCTTAGGAGTTCTTTTTTCTAACTCATTAATTTTATCCAATAATTCTTGGACATAATCCTTCTTTTCATAGAAGAATGCACACCCAATAATACCTAGATTTCCACCCCTACCTTTTTTAGCGGCATAAGATTTATTAGGGGAAGCAAACTCAAAATTGGCAACTTCTTTATTATTTAATCGCCAACCTGGAACTTTGGTACTTTCCCACGGATCTAAAATATATCCGCCTGACTTAAACGAACCTTCTTTGCCGTCAATTACAGACAGCCCATCGACTGTCAAAACGGCTAAAACACGCTGAGGCGTGTTATTTTTGAGAAGAACACTAAACTCCGTGCCTTCTCTTCCCTCTATATAGACACGACCATCTTGTTTGTAAGTGCGTGCCTTTGAGCCATGGATGAGTATATCGAGCTCAAAATTTGTACTTTGCATAAACAAAGCCTTTCCTCAAGATTTCCAACCTCAATGGGCAACCCATCAGGTTTTCACTTGAGACTTAATGTTAGTGCTTAAAATATATCAACAAGTACAAGGTGAAAGCAAAATAAAAACCCCCGAAGGGGGAGTCGTGTCAAGTAATTAATTACTTAATGGGAACATTAATCATAGGTTCTGCTTCCTTCGGTCCGTAATCAAAGCAGTTGCAATCAGGACAATAATGGGCGTGTGTGGTTTTTGGGCACTTTTCACGGCAGTCTAACCGTTTGCGGTTATCGCAACGACGACAATAGCTTGTGTCTTCTGCCCAGTCCCACACGAGCTTGCGAATTATATCCTTTACGGCTTTAGTTCGCTCTATATCAACCGTAGCCTCTACTAAGGTTAGTAATTGGCCTTCTAATGTGCTAATATGGGATGACCAGAAATGGTAATGTTTATCACCATGTGGACCTTCGCCTGTCATATCTGGTGCTGGTGGACAGACTATGGTTTCCTTATCACTTAAATAGTTCATAACTTAACTCTCCTCAACTAGACACGACTCTAGGTTAAGTATGAAACAAGTCATTTAATCGCTTCAACCCACATCTCATCAATCCTAAACACTTTGCCTTTATAATCTTTCATGTTACGAGCCTTAATTGGTGGCCAGTCCTTACAACCTCTAGGGAAAATGCTAATTTTAATATTTTCTGGTTTAAATCCTACACCTACCAAAATATGCCCAAGAAAGTATGGATTAAACGGGGTAGTGTGGTATTCTCCATCGTGTGCCTGATTCCCATAAATTATCTCCATCACATCAAAATACTTCTTAACCATTTCTTCACTGTCTAAGGGCTTTTCTGCAATGGTATCAATCCATTGTTTTGCTACATCATCAAAATTTGGGGTCATTAACCCTAGTTTTCCTCCTGGTTTAAGCACTCTAAACATTTCAGCGAAGGCATTTCCAACTTTATGAAACTGTATATGTTCCACTACATCTAAACTTTCTATATAATCTACATAGTTATCAGGAAAAGGCAATTTAATTAAATCTGCGTTGATAAATTGAGCCCCCTTAGGAACTCTGGCGTTTTTATAAACTCCTTTTCGTCCTTTAAGATCTTTGAACTTTAAATATTTGTCGACGTTAATAAAGGG
>Ga0172379_10003776_pt1 | contig 23509 bp, 19 predicted proteins | sample GrowelOW334metaG_FD_119756 | JGI IMG/M metagenome (GOLD analysis project Ga0172379, IMG submission 119756) | Groundwater microbial communities from an aquifer near a municipal landfill in Southern Ontario, Canada - Groundwater well OW334 metaG | ecosystem: Environmental > Aquatic > Deep...
AAAGCGTCTCAAGCCTGTCGCGGTAATTTTTTATCGCCTGGTCCTTTTGTTTAAAATAATCGCTCCCCGCCGCCTGCGCAAGCTTGTCGATCCACACTTTGCCTTTATCGCTTTTGAGAAAAGCTAAACTATCCTGCAAAACTTTTTTTACTTCCTCGAGTTTTTTTATAATTATGGCGTCGCCATTGATATCATCCTTGATGTCGCGGAAAGAGGCGGGATTCAGTTTATGCGCAGTCGCCAGATGGTCGATAAACCTGAGATAATAGCTGTTGGTGTGCGATTCATTTCTATAGCGGTCCAATTTGGCTTCAACTGCGGATAGTCTCTGGGCATATACAAGTTCCGGAATATACATGTCATCGCTGTTCAGTATAAGGGCATATGAGCCGGTAAGATCGGTACTGGCTTCCATGTGTTCGCTTGGATTTTGTACATAGTTCCAGACCTCATCCGCCGGTCTGCTCCCCAGCTCTGCGGCCGTCAGCCAGCCGATAAGGTTCGCATTCTCTTCCTCATCCATGTTCATGTCATAGAGGTCGGTAAGGGTGTTGGGAACCTTTTTCCGTTCCAGAACATGCCCCAACATTTCGCGCGTAAGAACGCTTATTCCTTTATCGCTGGCGTACTTCATAAATAGCTTGTTTAATTTAACGTTGGGCGGATCAGTGGTTCTTGTATAACCCAATGCTCCCCAAACAGTTTTTTTGCCGGCCACTGTCGCTATGGCGCTGCCCGGCATCTCTTCAAAGGCAACTTTCGCGGTCGCACCCGCCTTTATGAACTGCGCGGCTTTTTCCCTGGCCGTGGGGCTGTCCATCATGCGCAGGATCATGGCTTCCAGGGCGGCTTTTTCCGCCGGGTTGCCGTGGTCGTCGATCTTCAGTCGTTTTTTGAATTTGGCGGCCAGTTGTGTTTTATCTTCTATGGCCGGTGCGGCGGCTGCCGCATTTTTAGGCGCATATTGCGTCGCATGGTCGAACAAGACGGCGTTCTTCTGCGCCTCGGCGTCGAGTTCCTCCGCCTTTAAAAGCGAAGCCGTACAGTTAAAGGCCATAGCGGCCGAAAGTAGAAGCGCCGGAGTGCGTTTCATAGTAAACATAGTTTAAGGCATGCACTAACCGGTGTCAAGGGGCCGAATTGAATCAGTTAAAATGTTACCGAAACGGGGCCGCAGGACACGATGCGCGGCCACGGGGGCCGATAGCGTGCTCGGCAGCTCCATGCCCCCGGCAGGCCCCGTGGACTCGCAGCCCTGCCGTTTTATTGAGCCCTGCGTAAGTAATGCAGGGCTCAATAGCCGGCCGAACTGTTTAAAATCTGCGGAAGACGAAGGATTGGTTCTTTTGACCAAGGGTCAGTAGTTTGAAGAGCAGCCAGAGCAGCAACCCGCCTATGAGCAGCAGGGGGATCCCGATTATGGCGCCGATAAAGGTCGAGGTAAGGATCAGACCCAGGATTATAAGCCCGACGCCGGCCAGCAGCATAGCGGAGATAAGAAGGACTTTTAGCCTGAGGAACAAGCCGTAAAACGGCAGAGCGGACGGTTTGTGCCCCGGGGCGTTCCCGTCCCCGGCCCCTTCACGGCGCGCGCCGGGCCCGGACACTATCTCCGCGTCCACGCAATCGTCTTCGGCCGGTTTTTTAAACATGTTTGTCCCCGTTTGATCAATGGCTATGCAAGTACGATAAAATGTTGTGCACAACATTTTATTATACCAAGAACTTGTAACAAATCCGCAAAAACATTCAGGCTATAATATATGCATGTAAGCGTTGTCGTTCCCGTAAGTTCTACGGGCGCGCTCATATGCCTGCATCGATCGGCCTGACCGAGTAGAGCGTGAGTCTATGAAAAAAAACCTATCCGCCGGGGTATGGCGCGGCCTTTCCGACCGGAGCGCGCTGTTCCTGCTCGCTTTTTTTCTTTTCCCTTCCGTTTCACGGGGCGTGCCCGCCAATCCCGCTCCTGTGTATGTTTCCCAGCCGGACGGGAGCAGGATCAGGATCGTGCTCAGAGGCGACGAGTTCTATAAGTGGCATGAGGACGATAAAGGGTACACCATCCTCAGGGACACTTCCACCAAAGAATGGACCTACGCCGAACGGGGCGCGGGGGGGCGCCTCAGACCCGGAAAATATAAAGTCGGTGCCCATGACCCCTCAAAACTGGGGTTCGCTAAAAGGCTGGCGGATCCCGTAAGGGTCTCCGGCGCCAGGCTGCGCCGCGCGAAACGGGATGCCGTTTCGGTCCTTTCCGCCTCCGGTGCGCGCCTGTCCGCGACCGGGGCAAGGCTTCCGGCGCTGACGGGGACCATGAAAAATCTGGTCATACTGGCCGAGTTCCCGGACCTGCCGCACACCTATACCCAGGCCCAGTTCAACAGCTTATTCAACCAGACCGGCTATACTGTGGACGGCGCCGTCGGCTCGGTGCGGGATTATTACAGCGAAGTTTCATACAACAAACTTACGGTGCAATCAACCGTGTCCGGCTGGGTCACCCTGCCGCACCCCTTCTCCTATTACGGCGCCAACGATCTCAGCGGGAATGACGAGAAGCCGCAGGAAATGGTCGCGGACGCCGTAAACGCGCTGGCCGCCACGGGATTCAATTTCGCCTCCGTAGACGGGAACGGCGACGGAGAGATCGACGGACTTGACATTATCCATTCCGGCCGCGGCGAGGAGACCGGCGCCAACAATCCGGATTACATCTGGTCGCACGAGTGGAACATGGCCGCTCCGATCGTTAAAAACGGGGTACGGATGCAGATGTACCACACCGAGCCCGAGGTCAGGGGTGAGGATTCCAATGCCGGCACCTGGGGGCTTACGCGCGTCGGAGTCATCTGCCATGAAACCGGCCATTTCCTGGGCTTGCCGGACCTTTATGATACGACCTATGCCAGCGCGGGAGCCGGCGACTTCTGCCTGATGGCCTCCGGCAGCTGGAACGGCCCCGGAAGCGACGGGCGTTCCCCGGCCCATATGAGCGCGTGGTGCAAGAAAACCCTGGGTTGGGCCTCGGCCTCTCAGCCGTCGACAAGCGGGTCGTATTCCCTGCGCAGGGTGGAAGATCATAGCAACGCGCTGTACCTGTTAAGCGCCCCGGTTTTTCCGTCCACGGAGTATTTCCTGGCCGAGAACAGGCAGGGATATGGTTTTGACGCTTACCTTCCGGGGTCCGCTAGGGGGATGCTGATCTGGCATGTGGATGAGAGCAGGCTTGATAACAACGACCCCACGCATTATCTGGTGGACCTTGAAGAGGCCGACGGGGTGCAGAACCTTGAGCAGAGTTCCCTCGCCACGGGTACCGACGCTGATTATTTCCGCCAGGGTAATAATACCGCCTTTGGGGACGATACCAATCCCAAAAGCAGAAGCTATGCCGGAACCGGCCTTGGAATGTCAATAAGCGGCATCTCGGCGACCGGCGATCCTATGACATTCAGTTTGGGGGGGGTGGAAGCGGCTCTGGCGAGCCTGAGGAGCATGGACCGGCTCAAAGCCTACCCCAATCCGTGCTATTTCAGCAGGTCGGTCCTTCATATAGACGGGATCCCGCCGGATCCGGCGCCGGAAATATATATTTACAGCGCCGCCGGAGAGCTTGTCCGGACCCTCAACCGCGGCGACGGGATAGACTCGTTCAATAATGCCGTATGGAACGGGAAGGACAAAACGGGCGCAAAGGCGGCCAGCGGGCTTTATCTTTATCTGGCCAGGACGGCCGATTCCGGCAATGCCACGGGGAAATTCTATATTTTTTGGTGAGCGGGTAAAGCGTGAGGCGTGAAGAGTATCACCGGATTATGAAACAGAGCGGCATTTTCCTGACGGCGGTCATGCTCGCGGACCTGATGGCTCCGGCGCTTTACGCCGGAGCTGGGGCCGACGGGGCGGCTTTCCTTAAGATCGACGCCGGGGCCAGGGCCGCCGCTATGGGGGGCGCGTTCACAGCCGTGGCGGATGACGCTTCGTCCGTTTTTTACAATCCCGCGGGACCGGCTTTGCTGCGTAATCAGGAGATCATGCTGGGCCATAACGAATGGCTGGAGGGGCTTAGGAACGAACACGCCGCCTATGTGCACCCGGTGTCTTCCGCCCTTACGCTCTTCACGGGCCTTGCGGCGCTCATAACCCCGCCGCTCGCGGGTTACGACGACGCCGGCGCCCCGACCGGAAAGTTCAGCGTCATGGACGGCGCGGCCGGAGCAGGCGCGGCCTGGGCGGCCGACGGTGATCTTTTTTTCGGCGTGTTCATAAAGGGCGTCTATCAGCAGGCGGACGGGCAAAAAGCCCTCGCTTACGCGGGCGACCTGGGCGTTATAAAAAAATGCGGAGCGAGCCTGCGCCTGGGAGCGGCCGCGCAAAACTTCGGCACTCCGATAAAACTTTACACGGATAGCTTCGATCTGCCGCGCACTTATCGCGGCGGCGCGGCGTACCGCGTCACCGACCGGCTTTGGGTTTCAGGCGAGGCTGTAAAAGCAGGCGCTTCGGATGTCACGGTCGCGGCCGGGGCGGAGGGAAGCATTGAGGACACTTTTTTGGTGCGCTTCGGCTATAAGACCGGCCGCGCGCAGTACGGCGGCCCGGGTTTCTCCGCCGGAGTCGGTTTCAGGGAAGGCGACACCTCCATTGACTACGCCTTTACCCCGTTCGGCGACCTGGGGAGTACGCACCGTCTTACGCTTTCGTTCAGGTTCGGGGAGAACCGCTGGGAATTTGCGCCCGGCCGGAAACCCGAACGGAGCCGGCGCTCCGTCAGGACTCCGGCGCGGACGAAACCGTCCAGACCCGTACCTGCTGCGGCAAAACAGCCTCCCGCCGCGGCGGAAGAGAATCCCATCAAGTTTATCTGGTAAATTGTGCCGCTCCGCGTTACGGCGTCAGCAGGTTTCGCCAGAGGGCGGCGATTTTTGAAAGTTCAAAATCTTCCGCTCTTCTGAGCCCGGCGCGGGCGTATTTGCCGCGCGAACCGGCGTCCTCAAGCATTTCCCCCATAGTTTCGGCCCAGATCTCTTCGGTCGGATCGAGAGGAGCGGCCGCCGCGCGCCTTAAGCCCGAAAGGACCGGCATGAGTCGCCCGTAGGGGGCCGGCTCCGCCTTGAGAGTGCGGTAATAGAAGGGCGTTTCCGGCGATAGTATTTCCCTCGGGCCCGAAGCGCAGTCGGAGGCTAAGACCGGAACTCCCGAGGCCAGGGCTTCCACAAGAGCGTTCGGGAAACCCTCCCAGAGGGAGGGGAGCGCGAACAGCCGGGCCCTGGCCAGAAAGCGATACGGGTTCGCCTGAAACCCGGTAAAATACACATCCGCGTCCGGCGGCGGGGTGCCGCGGCCTGAAAAAGTTTTAAAGCCGAGTTCCCGGCTCAGGCCCGCCAGATAGTTCTTAAGCTCGCCTTCACCGAGCAGCACCAGCGCCGCGTCATCGGCGGAAATCTTTACTTTTTTAAAGGACCTCAGCAGGTGCCACTGTCCCTTGGCGGCCGTGAGTCTGCCGCTGGTTATTACGACCGGCCTTTTAAAAACGGCATCGTAGAAGCCTTCAAGCGGCCTGGAGGCCTGCTCAGCTATGCCGGCCGTGTCGCAGCCGTTGTGGATCACTTTTATCTTCCCCGCCGGCACGAAAAAGCCGTCCGCCAGGTCTCTTTTAACCCCCAGCGAGTTGGCGACTATAAGGTCCGCCTCGGGGTATAGTTTTTTAATGAGGGGCCTCATGAGCGCTCCGCGCAGGCCTGAAAACTCCCCGGAAGGGCGGGTGCGTTCGCAGACGACCGTCCGGTGCCCGCTGCGGCGCGCAGCCAGGATGTTGACGAAATTGGAACGCTCCATGAAGGACAGCACCGTGTCCCCGCGTTTTGTCAGCGCCGCCAGCCTGCGGGCGTAGACCGGGATGCAGGCTGTTTTAAAAGCCGAGGATGTGGAAGCGTCATGGTCGGAAAGGAAGGCAAGCTTCTGGAGACCGGGGGCCTGGGCCGTTTCCCGTTCCAGCAGCAGGAACAACTCGTGAGGAAGGAGGGCGGCGAGGGCGGCGAATTGCTTTTCCGCGCCGCCCCTGAAGAGAGAATTTATCAGAAGTTTAAGCGCCATGGATCGACCTTGTGGTAAGAGGGAGTTTGAGGGAGAAGGGGGCTTCGCCCTCAACTCCGACGCGGGGACGGCAAAACCCGTGTCGGGCACTATAGAATGTCGCTTTGCGGCATTCTATATCAGGAACCCGGTTATGGCGGCCGTCATAAAACAGGCCAGCGAGCCCGACAGGACGGCGTACAGGCCGAGCCGCGCGATGTCGTGGCGGCGCTCCGGCGCCAGCGCCCCTAGGCCCCCTATCTGGATGGCGATGGACAGGAAGTTCGAGAAGCCGCATAGGGCGTGGGCGGCTATTATAAGCGAGCGCTGGCTGATCGCGCCGGGGTTGCTTTTAAGGAAGTCGGCCATGCTCAGGTACGCCACGAATTCGTTAAGGACCGTTTTCTGGCCTATCCAGTTGCCAACCTGGGCCGCTTCGCCGGCCGGTATTCCCATAAGCCAGGCCAGCGGCGTGAACAGCCGGCCGAAGATGATCTCAAGCGAGAGCTGCGGATAATGCAGCAGCGCGCCGGCGTGGCCGACCATAAAATTAAGCATGGCCAGCAGCGCCATGAACGCCAGCAGGCAGCCCCCGACATTCAGCGCCATTTGCAGGCCGGTCGTGGCGCCGTTGGCGGCGGCGTCGATAACATTCTTATCCGGCAGTTCAAGCTGCATTTTCAGCACGCCGCGGGTCCTGGGCTCGCCGGTCTCCGGTATCATGATCTTGGCTATAACAAGGGAAGCTATGGCCGACATTATCGACGCGGCAAGCAGATGCCCCCCTATGCCGGGAATATACGGCATAAGCATGCCGGAATACGCCGCCATGACCCCGCCGGCTATGGTGCCCATGCCGGCCGTCATAACCACGAAAAGTTCGGACTCCGTCAGGGCGGGCATATACGGCCGTATGGCCAGCGGGGCCTCGGTCTGTCCCACGAAAATATTCGCGCTCGCCACCAGCGATTCGGCGCCGGAGGTGTTCATCAGTTTTACCATTATCCTGGCGAAGAAAAGCACTATTTTCTGCATTATGCCCAGGTAATAAAGCACCGACATAAGGGAGGAGAAGAAAATTATAGTGGGCAGGACCTGGAAAGCGAAGACGAAACCGATGGACTGGTTGTTAATTAGGCCGCCGAACAAAAATTTCGCCCCGACATCGGTGAAGGAGAGCAATTTTATGATGACGCTGTTTATGAACATGAAGAGTTTCTGTCCTACGGGAACTTTCATGACCAGCGCGCCGAAAGCGATCTGCAGCATAACGCCGCTCGCCACGGCCTTGTAATTTATGGACCTTTTATTTCCGCTGAACATCCACGCGATGCCCAGCAGCGCGAACATACCGAAAAAACTTATAAATCGTTCCATGGCGCCTCCTGCCTGACGGGTATAAATTTTTGCGGCAAAAATTTATAATCAAAGTGTAGATAATTTATCCCGCAAATACAACTTTAAGCGGATTCCGCAATTTTGATATCATATATCGCGCCATAAAGGCGCGATATATGGGCGCCGGACCGATTTCCTTTAGAGGTCCGGCGGCAATCCGCCCCGCGCATTGAGCGCGGGGTGCGACATAGGCCCGTGCGTTTCCTTTGCAGCAAGCACGGGTACCGCTTAAGGGGGGTTTAGTTCACTGTACCCCGCCTTTTAACGGCGGGGTAAAAGTGAACGACGATGAAACGGGGGGCTTAGCCCCCCTTGTGGAGCACCGGACCGATTTCCTTTAGAGGTCCGGCGGCAATCCGCCCCGCGCATTGAGCGCGGGGTGCGACGGAGGAACTTATGTCGGAAACCGATGAACAGTCTTCTTTCAAATACGAGTGGTTCACGCTGGGCGATATAAACGGATTTTTCGGGCTGATGTTCGACAATGTCACGGTCCTGTCGTTCATGGCCGGGATCCTGATCTTCGCCTTCGGTTTTCCTTCCGAAGTTGTTTTTAAAAAAATGTTCCCGGGCACGGCTTTCGGGGTCCTCTTCGGCGACCTTGTTTACACCTGGATGGCTTTCCGCCTGGCCAAACGTACGCTCAATCCCAAAGTTACCGCCATGCCGCTGGGCCTTGACACCCCGTCCAGCATCGGCATCGTCCTGGCTGTCCTCGGTCCTGCCTTTATCGGGTTCAAGGCCAGGGGCATGGCGGAATACGACGCCGCCATGATGACCTGGTACCTGGGCATGGCCACCATGGTCCTTATAGGCCTGGTAAAGTTCGTTCTTTCTTTTTTCGGCGGCTGGCTCCAGAAAGTCATCCCCCAGGCCGGTCTGCTGGGTTCGCTTGCCGGCATAGGCCTGGTCCTGATCGGCTTTATCCCGATGGTGGAGATCTTCGGTATGCCGCTGGTGGGGATGATAGCGCTCGGACTTATCCTTTACACTCTTGTGGCCAAAATTAAGCTCCCTAAAAATTTCCCGGGCGTGTTCGGAGCCGTGGCCGTGGGGACGGTCCTGTATTATGTCCTCGCTCCCTTCGGCCTTGCAGGCGGGCATTACCAACCTTTTACCGCGCAGCTGCATTTCGGTCTGCCCATACCGTCGTTCGATTTTATTAAAGGCATGGCCGAAGCCGTAAAATATCTGCCCATCGCCGTGCCTTTCGCCATACTCACCGTTATCGGCGGCGTGAATGTCACCGAAAGCGCCCGCGTGGCCGGCGACGACTTCAACACCCGCGATATCCTGCTGACCGAAGCCGCGGCTACCCTTCTAGCTGGCATCTGCGGCGGCGTGGCCCAGTCCACCCCGTACATCGGCCAGCCGGCATATAAGCAGATGGGGAGCCGCGCGGGGTACACCCTGCTGACCGGCATTTTTATCGGTTTGGGGGGATTTCTCGGTTATATAGGCTTTATAGTGGAACTTATTCCGCGGGCGGTCATTGCGCCCATATTGGTTTTTGTGGCGCTGGATATTATGTGCCAGGCTTTCCACGCCTGTCCTGTCCGGCACGCCCCGGCGGTGGCCTTCGCGTATTTTCCCACTGTGGCCCGTCTTTTGCAGATCAAGCTGTCCAACCCCGCCTTTGTGCCGCCGGAACTGTTCGCCAGGCAGCTTGGCGCCGTAGAGAAGGGCCTTCCCGAGCTGCTGGTGACCGTGGCGCTGGGCAACGGCTTTATTCTCACCGCCATGCTATGGGGGGCCTTCATCGCCAAGCTGATCGACCGGGAGGTCCGCGCCGCTGCGTTCTATGTGCTGGTCTGCGCTTCGCTGGCCTTCTTCGGCATTATCCATTCCGCCATCCCGGACGGCAACATGTATCTGCCCTGGTCGCTGGCCTATCCGGCCAATCAGATCCCGTACCAGTTCACGGCAGGCTATCTCGCCCTGGCCGCGCTGCTGCTCGCGCTTTCTTTCTCAAAGGAAGCCAAAGAGCTTTAGTAAAAACCACGTATTTTGCCGGTGACCGCTGAGAGCGGGAGGAAGTATATTTTTTCCCCGGTCGCCGGGTCCCTCCAGGTGGAGGAATCGCCTGAATTGTCGCGGTTGTCTCCCAATACGAACAGTTCTCCCCGGGGCACGGTAAGCGGGCCGAGGTTGTCCCCGTCAAGCAGTTCGTCCGGCCTGGTGTGTTTGGCGTATATCTCCAGGAGCTTTTCGCCGTTAACCCTGACTTCCTTGTTCCTTATCTCCACCGTGTCGCCGGGCACGGCTATGACCCTTTTGACGGATTCGTGCCCAAGGCCCGCCGGAAAGCTGAAGACCACTATTTCGCCCCGGACCGGGGCGCGGAACCTGAACACGAGCTTGTCCAGGATAAGGCGCTGGCCCAGATAAAGCGTGGGGGTCATGGATTCGCTGGCGATATACATCGGCTCGTAGGCGTATTTCCTGGCCGCCAGCGCAGAGCTCAGGGTTATCAGGACGATTAGAAGCGTTCGTTTCATTAAAAATTTTTGCGATAAAATGTCGTTTTACGCATTTTATTATTCCAGCTTTACCGGCAGCCGTCCTCTCGGGTCCGTCTCACCGGTCAGAACTTCCCCGGCCGCGGCCATGCCCGGGGCCGTCATGCCGTATACGGCCAGCTGTGTGCCGGCTTCCGGGTAGCCGGCCAGATCGTAGGGGCTCATGAGGCTGATCAGGATCGAGGGCTTCCCCAGGGCCAGCAGGGCTTTTATCGCCCTCCGCTGGTTGGCGTTCTGCGCCTGCGCCCATTGGAAACTGCCTATGACGAGCCGGTCGGCTTTTGCGCCTATGGCGGCGATTTCGGCCGCGGTCCTTGCGTCCGGATTAATTTCGAACACGGACTGCTCAGCGCAATAGCCTTTCGCGATGATCGCCTTGTAAAGAGCCAGCGCGTTAGGGTTGAAGCGGGGCGGGGCGAATATGATGATCGCGGTCTTCAGAGCCTTGTCTTTCAGCGGGATAAGGCGGTCCTTGTCGCCCACCAGCGTTACGGCTTCGCGGGAGAGGGTTTCGGCGATGCTGACATAAGCTTTGTCGAAGGGGGACGGATAGCTCTGGGTTTCAAAGAGCCCGGCCGCGCGCTTGGCTTTACGGATCCGGTAATAGGCGTCGTCCACCCGGCTCTCGGGGATCATGCCGGCTTTGACCTGGCGGACGATTTCGTTCCTGGCTTTCATAAAATCGCTCTTCCCCAGGAGCACGAGGTCGGCGCCCGCTTCGACCGCCCTCGCAGCCGCTTTAGGCACCGTGTAACGGGAGCTTATGGCCAGCATGTCCAGGCTGTCGGTTATCACCAGGCCTTCAAAGCCCAGTTTTTTCTTAAGCAGGTCCGTTATCACGGGTTTTGAAAGCGTGGCCGGCTTTCCGGGATCGAGTGCTGGGTAGAGGATATGGGCCGTCATGATGAGCGGCACTCCTAGCTCTATCGCCTTTTTAAAAGGAGGCAGGTGCAGGGTTTCCAGCGGAGCGCATGCGAGGCCGATCACGGGAAGAAGTTTATGGGAATCCTGCTCGGCCGCGCCGTGGCCGGGAAAGTGTTTCGCGGCCGCCAGGATCCCCGCCGCGCGCCAGCCGTTGATCACGGCCGCGCCTATTTTTGAAACCAGTTCCGGGGTCCCGCCTATGGCCCTTACGCCGATTATCGGATTTTTCGGATTGGTGTTCACATCCAGGACCGGGCCGAAGGCCATGTTTATCCCGGCCCTTTTCAGCTCGCGGCCGGCCAGGTAGAAGAGGGAGGCCGTATTGTTCTCGTCCTGCGCCGCGCCCAGCATCATGTTCGTAGGCAGTTCGGTCAGTCCAAGCGTGGTAGGCGCGTAAACGCTGCCGCCCTCATAATCGGTGGCTATGAAGAGGGGGATGCGGGAAACGCTTTGAAGCGCCTTGCGCTGCAGTCCCTCGGTAAGGCGGCGCGTGTCTTCCAGGGAATACGAACCCCATTGCAGCTGTATTCCGCCCAGGCCCTGCGCCACCGGCTCCGAGGCTTTGGCCGCCTCCGCCGCGTCAATGGAGATCATCAGGAGCTGCCCGGCTTTCTCCTCAAGCGAAGGCTCCGCCCGGGCCCGGAGTCCGGCGTCGGATAACGATAAAATCCCGGCGATCAGTAGGTGTGAGAACATTTTACGCGGGGCCCCGGTTCACGGCCGGCTGAATTTATAGCCTTTTTTCACGGCCTGCTTATGCACCGCGTCGAGGACGGCTTTGTCCAGGGTCGCGGGCCCGCCGGAGAGTTTCTTTTCCTGTTCGGCGATGTAGCTCCTGCGTTCGTCCTGGAGACGGAGGATCTCGGCCTTCACTTTTTTGCGCTCGGCCAGCTTGCCGTCTATGAATTTATTCAGTTCGGTCCCGTTCATCCGCCTGAGCTCTTCCGGAAGCTGTTCTTGTTTTATGTCCGCGCGTTTTATCGCGCCGCTTTCCACCGCCGTTATCATGTCCCACGACGATTCGCGGTCCTCCATGGCCGCCGGCGCGGCGGCTTTGAAGGCGGCCCGCTCCGATAGGATGCCCGCGCCGCCCGAGGAGGCGATATTGCTTTCAAGCGCCTCTTTGCGGCTCAGTTCCGCTTTGCCGCGCGGGCCGTACGCCACGAAGGTGGAGTCGAGCCTGGAACTGAGATCGGCTATCCGGTCGTCCTGCGGCGCGTTTACGGATACCACCGGGGCGGCCTGGTCGATATTGGAATATTCGCCTTCGGCCAGTTGGGCCGCGGCCAGCCATTGTGTGGCTATGCCTTCCTGGCGGCGCCCGCAGAAGATCGTGTTTACAAAGATGCCTTTGGCCTTGGCCAGCGCGACGCTTTGTCGGAAGTCCGCAGTCCCCTGGGTAAAAGGTTCGTTGCCGGCGATAAAAATAGCCTTGTATACATCGTCCTTGCCGCTCCAGACCAGTTCTTCCACGGCATTTTTAATCACCTGTCCGCAGAATTCGTCGCCGCCGTCGGTCTTCAGGGCGAAAAGTTCTTCCGCCACCTTGTCCAGGTCCCGGGTGAAGGGGAGCACCCGCCGTATATAGCCGTTAGAAGAGGGGAGCGAGGAATTCCCATACTCGTAGACCGCGACCTCTATCACGGGTGAGGAACCTCTTTTTTCCGCGGCGTTAAGTTCGTTGACTATTTTCCAGACCTGGTTGCGGGCCTGATTGATAAGCCCGTCCATACTGTTGGAGGTGTCCAGCAGGATCGCCAGCTGCACCAGCGGTTTTCCGGCATAGTCTTTGCCGGGCCGGGCCGGGGCGTCCGCGTCGTGCCAGGTTTTTTTGATCCCGGCGGCTCCGGCGGAGAGGATCTTTCCCGATCCGGTCTCCACCAGACGGGCGTTGACCTCCGTTTCTCCCTCCTTAAGATCGTTAAGCGTGCCCGTGACCACGGCGTCGGCGCCGAGAAGCTTGCCGAGTTTTAGGGCGGCCTCCTCGTTGACGGCTCCGGAAGCCTGGAGTTTTAATTCGCCCAGAACTTTGTTGAGAAGGTTGCGCTCTATGAGGGTCAGTTTTCCGTTGCCTGCCAGCAGGGTGGTAAGGCGTTCCTGGACTATCACGGGCCCGTCGGAAGCTTTTCCGTTCGTGTAGGGGAATTCCAGGACGGCTATTTTTGCGGCGGGCCGGTCCTTAAGTCCGGCCTCTATCGCGGAGGCTATCCGGGCTAGTTCCGTGGAAGGCGCGGCGTCGGCGCCGAACGGTATAAAAGACGCCAAAACGAAAAAGATCATTGTTTTCATGAAGGTCACCTTCCGTGGTTTGAAATTAAACTCGAATACCGCCGGCCGAAGCCGGCAACTTATATTAAGGAAAGTCTACCAATAAGACGGCCGGGTGGCAAGGGGACTGCAACAACTGTTCCGGGCGGGGGGAACTTTGGTACGATATGCGCTTATATGGAACAGGACCGATCCCGTCGCGCAATAACGCTCGCTTTCCTGGCGCTCTCCGTGTATTTCCTTATTTTCTGGCGGAAGCTGTTCTTCTGCGGGGTCGTACCGGCCGACGCTAACACGCTCCTTGCGTACTACCCCGGCTGGCGCATAGGGAAAATGTTTTTCAACGGCGCCCTGCTTCCGCTATGGGATCCGTTCAGGAACCTCGGGGAGCCGTTCTTGGCCGATCCCCAGACTTCGATCCTTTATCCCCTGACCTGGCTCTCTTTCCTCGGCGGCTGGGCGGATTATGTCAGGCTTTGGACCGCGGCCCATACGCTCCTGGCGGGAGTTTCGGCCTATCTGCTCGCCAAAAGGCTTTTCGGGGACGGTGAGGCGGCTCTTACGGCCGCGATCCTGGCGGCTTTTAACGGAATGATGATAGCCAGGTCCTCCATTCCCGGTCATTTTGCCGCGCTTTCCTGGATGCCGGCGGCGGCATATTTTTTTATTTCCGGGAGGCCCGTCCTGCTGGCTTTAAATCTGACGGCCCAGTGGTTCGCCGGCTATCCGCCTTTTTCCATGATAACCTGCGCGGCGCTGGTCATGCTGCTGCCTGTGACTGAAAAGCCCGTAAAAAGCGTCCTGCTCCTGGGCAAGGCTTATCTTATGTTCTTTTGCCTTGCCGCGGTCCAGCTTCTGCCGTTCCTTGAGATGCTTAAAGAGTCCTCCAGGGGGATGCTGGTGGACGCTTCCTCCGCTTTTGTCTACTCCCTCTCCCCCGGCGAGCTGTTGAAAATGATCTTCGTTCCGCTCTGGTACGGTTTTTTCCCGCAGAATTCGGGCGATCCTGCGATGGTCGATTTTTATTTCGGCCTTGCGCTGCCGGCCGCCGCGCTTCTTGCGCTCTTGCGGAAAAGGGAAAAAAACCGCCTGTATGTGTTCGCGGCGCTTGTTTTCGCGTTCGCTTTGTGCCTGGGCCGGAAAAATCCGCTGTACGCTTTTCCTCTGATGAAATTATTCCGCTATCCGGCCAACTGGCTGGCGCTGGCCGCCCTTTTTGCGCCTTTGGCCGCCGCCGCCGGCTTCGGCGCCGTCAAAAGTCCGGTCTGGAAACGGGTTCTGTCCGCCGCGGTCGCGCTGGAACTTCTTGCCTACGCGCAGTTCCGCCATAAGCTGTGGGTGGAACCGGCCTTTTTTTCGGATATGCCTGCCGTCCTGAAAGAATGTCCTGGAGGGAAGGCGGTCTTCCACTCCCCCGTGCTCAGGGCGAGTATGGAAAAAGGCTTCGGCATAGGCACTGCGGGCGACGCCCTTCTGCTGAGGGAGACCGCTTATCCTTCCTACGCGGCGGCGTTCGGCTTCGGCGAGCTCGGAAGCTACCAGGTCCTGACTTCCAGAAGGGCCAGGGCTTATTACGGCAGGGCGGCCGCCGCCGGCCCCGGCTCCCCGCTCCTGGACTATGCGTCCGTAGGCGCGGTGATCACATTCAAGGCCGACCCTTCCGGAAGAATGCTGCCCGCGCCCGTCGCTCTTGCGAACAGGGAGGCCAGACCTTTCTGTTATCTTGAGCCGCCCGGCGGGAAAATAGAAATTGAAGAAAAACGCCCCGGCCGCCTAAGGGCCGTCGTCGAGCCGTCCGCGCCCGCCATGTTCGTAGTTTCGCAGGCCTGGTACCCGGGCTGGCGGCTTAAGGTGGACGGCAAAAAGTTCGCGCCCGGTATCTTTGAAGATTTTTTCCTTTCCACGCCTCTTAGCCCGGGGCGTCATTCGGTGGAACTGACATATATGCCGCTGTCTTTTGCCGCCGGTCTTGCGGTCTCCGTGCTGTCCGTTCTCGCGCTGCTGCTCCTGAAGGCGGGGGGCCGCCGTATTTGAAACGGAAGCGGGAAAACTGGTATCCTGACCGTGCGGGGTAAAAAATGGTCCTTTTCAAAAAATACGCTTTAGCCGCCGCCGGCCCGGTCTTGGCGCTTGCGCTTTTCTCCTGTTCAAAGAAAGAAGAGCCGTCCTATGTCCGCACCCTGTTCATCATGGGCGTGCCGTCTCAGATCAGGGTCTTCACCTCCGACGAAGCCGGGGCCGGGGCGGTCGCCGACGCCGTGGTCAAGGAATGGGCGCGGATCGCGGGGGAATATAATTTCGGCGAGCCCTCCACCTACACCTCCTATGTCAATAAAAAAGCCTATGCGGAGTGGGTCGAAGTGGATGGGGAATTCCTGAGGCTTCTGACCCTGTCGCTGGATTATTACAAGCTGACCGGCGGCGCTTTCGATATCACCTTCGCGCCGCTGTGGGCGGTCTGGAAAGAAGCGGCCTCTTCCAGGAAGATACCCTCGCAGGAGGAGATCTCAAAGGCCCTTGCCGGCATCGGCTCCGAGGCCGTGCTGACGGACCCCGCGCGGAAGCTGGTCCGTTTCACGAAACCCGTGCAGATAAACCTGGGCGGCCTCCTGCGCGGTTACTGCCTGGAACGAGGTTATAAGGTCCTCAAAGAAACCGCGGCGGATAAGTTCGCCGTGGAACTGAGACTCGGCGGCAATATGCTGGCCTACGGCAAGAGGGACTGGTCTTATGAGGCGGCCGATCCTCTCCACGAGGGGCGTTCGCTGGGGCGGCTCCGCTTCAGCGGCGGCGTGGTCATGTCTTCGTCGGGCCGGGACCATTTCGTGCAGATAGACGGGAAGCTGTATTCCCATATCCTGGACCTGAAGACCGGCTACCCGCTGCCGGATTTTTCCAATCTTATAGTTTATTATCCGGGGATAGACGACGGAGAGTACGTCCCTTCGGCGGTGCTGGCCGTGATGGGCAGGGAAAAAGCTTTCGCGCAGCTGGGCCGCATAAAAGGCTCGGCCGCGCTGTGGATAAACGGTTCCGGCGACGTGGCGCCGTTTATCAACCCGGGAAGCCCTGCCGTCTGGGAAAAACGCAGAAGCTTTTTTTAAGCTGAATTCCGTTGTTTAACCTGATTTTTATTATGAAAACCAGGGAACAGACTTAGCATGAGCCCATATTCGCAAATATTTACCCCAGAACAACGAGAGCATCTTGGCCTAGCCGCCACTACATGGCGCTTTGAACACCAAAAAACTTCGCCCCGACGGGGCGAACTAATTGAACATCATGAAAATAGGTGTTTTTTTGGTTTCACTGCGGAAGATGGGCCAAGGTAGTCGCGTGCAATGTTGTTTGCGATATACAAGACGCTTATTTCTGCATTATGGAAAAAAGCCTTGTAAATAGGCGAAAAACCTGCTATACTTTTCTATAAGAGGGAAAAATACATGAATATTGCCACGCGATTGAAAGCTGTTAGAGCAGCTTTTGGGCTTACGCTTTCCGATGTTTCCAAACAAACAGACATCGGAATTTCTTCATTGAGTGACTTTGAAAATGGCAAGCGGGAGCCGATGCTTGGTCAGTTAAAAAAACTTTCAGGTCTTTATCAGAAGCCGGTGTCTTTTTTTCTGGAGACTGCGGCTATAAAAGATCCCTGCATTCTGTGGCGCAATAAACCTTCAGCCCCAAAGAGCGTTCAATTGGAAGCGGAATTTGTAAAATTCTGCACACAGTATCAAAATTTAGAAGTATGGACAAAATCAGCTAAAGTTAATTCTTTTAAAAACCTCTTTGCTGCCGTTTTCCCCAATGACTATGCTGAGGTAAAGCAACTAGCGCATGTGATATGTAAAGGAATGGAGTTAGGGGCCAGACCTGGAGCAAGTTTGTTCCGGGTTTTGGAGGAGGTTTACGGCGTAAAAATATTTCATATAAGCTTAGGGGGTGACGCTTCTTCAGCTTGCATCTATACTGAAGAATATGGGCCGGCAATCATGTTGAACAGCGACAGTGCGCAATGGCGCAGGAATTTTGATCTGGCCCATGAACTATTTCACCTTGTTACCTGGAATGTTAGAACAAAGACGGAGCTAATGGAGAAAGAGGAAAAATTTGCGAATCATTTCGCCGGTGTGCTTCTGATGCCCGAGCAGGAAATACGGGAAATTATAGATCTATCACTTAAAAATGATTCATTGTTGTACAACGATTTGGATACAATAGCGCGCCAGTTCGATGTTTCTCTCGATGCTCTACTGTGGCGCATTCATCAACTTTATAACACGCCGCAGGAAGCGACAATAAAATGGATAGAAGAAACAAAGTTGTATTCGCAGCTGCCGCTCAGGCGAAGCGAGAAACCGGAAAAATTACCCTCAAGATATAAATCACTTGCTTTTGCGGCGCTCAAAGAGGGGGAGATTTCAACAAGGCAATTTGCCAACTACATGGACATGAACATCTCCGATACTTATTCCTACCAGATTGGAGATGGGGCCAATGCTTTCAAAATCAACGATAGTCCTATGTGATACATGCGTTATTTTGGAGGCTTTTCGCGTCGGCGCCTGGACGGCTCTGATTTCCAAATTCAACATTCTTGTCTCAGAAACAATAGTCGCTGAGACACTCTGGTATACCGATTCGCGGGGAGTTAAGAAACCGATCGACCTCGCGCATTACATTAAAAATAAACAAATACAATCTTTTGATATTTCCATGAAGGATTTAAAACACTTCGTCGGGAAATACGATCCTGCTTACCAGGACAGATTGGATTTAGGGGAATTAAGCTTGCTGTGCTATTTGTTCCAACAGGACGGCAGTAATATGCTCATTTGCTCCGGAGATGCGATAGTATTTAAAATTCTTGGGAAGGCCAGAAAATCGGCGCAAGGTGTTTCCCTAGAAGAGTTATTGTCTAGTATCGGACATGCCAAACCCGTTTCACATCAATTTAGAAAAAAATTTAAGGAACGCCATGGACAATCCGGCTTTTCAGATTCATTTTCGTAAAACAGGGATGTGGATATTTCCAACCCCGGCGGTCTGCTCCCGAGAGTATCATTTGAACAGATTGAAGTGCTGTTCTTCGAATTCGCCTTTGGTCTTGTTCTTCCTTACATTGTCCCAGTTGAAATAACGGCCGTTCATCGCGATGTAGACGCCCGGGGGGAGCGTCTGCGAGAAGGAAATAGCCGAGCCGAGATTGAACATCCCGTCCGAACTGCCGAATTTATACGGCACCATGGCGCCGGTGAGCACCACGGTCCTGTCCTTGATCTTGGGGCCGAGGAGCCGCGCGGTTTCCGGCATGGTGTCGGTGCCGTGGGTTATGACGATGCTGCGCTCCCTGGAAGCCAGGCACTCTTTGAGGATCCTGCGCCTGTGCGCGCCGGTCATAAAAAGGCTGTCTATCATCAGCAGCGTTTTTATGTTCACGCTTACGCGCGAACGGCCCAGCGCCAGCATCTCGCGCAGATGGGTGTCCCTGAAGAAAAGCTCGCCGTTGAGCTCGTTGTATTCCTTGTCGAAGGTTCCGCCCGTAACGATGATCTTTATAGGCATAAGAAAAAGAAATTTCTTCCTTTGCTCCGGCACTGGGGTTTATTCGCCCAGTGCCGGGTGCGATAAAATGCAGGCTTACGGCATTTTATTATTTCCTGGCGTCCTTAAGGAACGCGAGATACGCCTTATAGGCCATGTAGATATCCAGCTTGCCGGCCAGTTCCATGGGAGCGTGCATCGAAAGAAGGCCGACGCCGCAGTCCACCACATTCATGCCGTAGCGAGCCATGAGCCAGGCGATCGTGCCTCCGCCGCCCTGGTCCACTTTGCCCAGTTCGCCGGTCTGCCAGATCACGCCGGCCTTGTCGAAGATCCGCCGTATTTCGGCCACGAATTCCGCGCTGGCGTCCGAGGAACCGGATTTGCCGCGGGACCCCGTGTATTTGGTCAGGCACACGCCGTGGTTGAGGATGGCGGAGTTCTTCTTGTCCGAAACCGAGGCGTAGAGCGGGTCGAAAAGCGCGTTCACATCCGCCGAGAGCATCCAGGAATTGCTCAGGGCCCGTTTTAAGGCCAGTTCGCTGTAGCCGTCCGTGGTCAGGTTAAGCAGTTCCGCCGAAGTGTTCTCGAAGAAGTTCGAGGCCATGCCCGTGGCGCCCACGGAACCGATCTCCTCCTTGTCGCAAAGAAGCACGCAGGAGGTATGTTCCGGGACTCCTTTCAGGTCCGCCAGGGCCCTGAGCGCCGTGTACGCGCAGACGCGGTCGTCCTGGCCGTAGCCGAGGATCATGGAACGGTCCAGGCCGGCTTCCCGCGGCTTGCCCGCGGGCACCAGCTCAAGCTCGGCGGACTGGAAATCCTCTTCGGTCACGCCGTATTTGTCGTGCAGCAGTTTGAGGACGGCGTATTTTATTTTGTCCTTGCGGTCCTTTTCTACGACCGGCATGGAACCGACGATGACGTCGAGATTCTCGCCTTCGATGCCTTCCGAGAGGGTCTTTTTGGCCTGGTCGGCTCCGAGGTGCGGCAGCAGGTCGGTGATGCAGAGGACGGGGTCGGAAGGGTCCTCGCCGATGGCGACGGTGATCTTCTTCCCTCCGGGTTTGACGAACACGCCGTGCAGGGCGAGCGGGATGGTGACCCACTGGTATTTTTTTATGCCCCCGTAATAGTGGGTGTCGAGGAGCGCCATGTCGCCGTTCTCGTAAAGGGGGTTCTGCTTGATGTCGATGCGGGGGGCGTCGGTATGGGCGCCCACGATGTGCATGCCTGCTTCCAGCGGCGTTTTGCCGATGACGACGGCCATGAGCGTTTTCCCCGCGCAGGATTTGTAAACCCGGTCGCCCGGGGCCAGCCTGGTCCGCTCCCGCTCGAATTTAACCAGGTCCCTGAAACCGGCGGCCTCCAGCAGGCGCACCGCTTCGTCGTGGGACTCTCGTTCCGTCTTGCCGGCGCCTAAAAAATCCAGGTACAGTTTGTTCACGGCTTCCATCAGCCTGGCGTCGGCTGCGGAAAGTTTTTCGTAGCCGTTCTTATTGGCGTATGTCAGATCGTTGGCTTTTTTTGAAGGCTTTCTGGTGAGGGTTTTCATGATATCTCCTTAAAGATCACGGATAGCTCAGTAGCGCGGAAGTCCCGCCGCTGGAGCCGCACGGCTGGCCGGCTATTTTTAAATATTAGCATAATTGTGAATTTTTGCCGCAAAAAATTATATGACATTTTATCGATTAAAAAATTTTTGCGGCGAAAATTTTTGGTATCATAGCCGTAATGTTCACGGATAATCCTTACTCCAGAAGGGTGCTGTTCCTGGTTTTCGGCATCAGCCTGTTCAATTATATAGACAGACAGGTGCTTTACGCAGTTTTTCCGCTCATTAAAAAAGAGCTTTTCCTGACCGATACGCAACTGGGGCTGCTGGCCTCCTCGTTCATGATCGTTTATATGTGTTTCGCGCCCCTGGTCGGCTATTTCGGCGACAGGTACAAGAGGTCGGGAATAATCGGGCTTAGCGCGGTTTTCTGGAGCGTTGCCACCATCTTCACCGGCTTGACCGGGACCTATGGCCAGATGCTCCTTGCCCGCTCGGCCGTGGGAGCGGGAGAGGCCGGTTACGGCACGGTTTCGCCGTCTTATCTGGCGGAGTGGTTCCCCATCGGAAAGCGCGCGCGCGTCATGGCCCTGTACGCCCTGGCTATTCCAGCCGGCAGCGCCATCGGCTACCTGCTCGGCGGCGTGCTGGGGCAGCGATTCGGCTGGCGAGCCGCTTTTTACATCGTCGCCGCGCCGGGCATACTCCTGGGAGCGGCGGCCATGTTCCTCAGGGAAACCGAAGAGAAAACGGCGAGAAAAGGCGGGCAAACGGATTCGCCCCGGTACAAAGAACTCTTCAGGAACAGGACCTTCCTCCTAATCGCTTTCACGCAGGCCGTCGGCACTTTTACGGTGGGCGGCCTGGCCGCCTGGATGCCGACCTTCTTCGTGAGGGATTTCGGACTCACGGTGGCCCAGGCGGGTTTAATGTTCGGCGCGATCACGGTGCTGGCCGGGATCTCCGGCAGCCTGGCCGGCGGCTGGGCCGCCGACTGGCTGCGTACAAGGACGCGGCGCTCTTATTTTATCGTCGGGTACCTCAGTTTTTTTCTCAGTATGCCCTTCGGCGTCCTGGCCGTGCTGGCCTGCGATCTGCGCACGGCGCTGGCCATGGTCTTTCTGACCGAATTTTTTATCTTCGCGCATTCCGGCCCTTACCACGCGGCTATCGTGGAGATCATCCCCGTGGAGATGCGTTCCATGGCTTTTGCGGTGGATATTTTTATCCTGCACGCTTTCGGCGACGCCGTTTCTCCCACGATACTCGGCATGGTTTCGGACGCGGGCGGCCTGGGGCTGGCCATTTTCCTGGCCGTGCTGGTTTTGTTCTTCGGCGGAGTCCTTTCGATTTTCGCCGGACGGTGTTATAAAAAAGACTTCCACCCGGAGACCGCCTGATGAACCTTTTGAATATACTTTTCGAGGATGAAGATTATGTCGTGGTCGATAAACCCTCGGGCCTGCTGACCATGCCGGGGCGCGGCCCCGCGGCCAGGGAAAAGAACCTGCTGGCTCTCCTTACCCAGGCGCTTAAACGCCCCATGTTCGTGGTTCACCGCCTGGACAAGGACGCAAGCGGCCTGATCCTTTTCGCCAAGACCGCGCAGGCCCATCGCTATTTCTCCACTCTGTTCGAAACAAAAGGAATAAAAAAGAAATACCTGGTCGCGGTGGAAGGCCAAGTCGCTCCCCGGCGCGGCGAGATAGATAAACCGATCAAACCGTACGGTTCGGGGCGGATGGGCGTCGGTTTCGACGGCAAGGATTCTTTGACCTGCTATGAAGTGCTGGAAGAGTACGATCGCGCCACCCTGCTTGAAGTGCGGCTTATCACCGGCCGGCGCCATCAGATCCGGGTGCACATGTATTATATCAAGCATCCAGTCATCGGCGACCGTCTTTACGGCGACCAGGCCAGACAGGCGGCGTATCCGAGGCTGATGCTGCATTCCTATTCGCTTGAATTCGCCGATCCGGCCGGCAGAAAAAGAACCTTTAAAGCGGACCCGCCGAAGGACTTCCTGAATGTCCTGCCTTTTTTGTAATCTTTTTACGGGAGGAGCTCATGGCGATAATGGATAAGGAAACGACCGACGAGACGCGTAAAAGGCTGGAGGCGCTTGAGGCGGAGGTTAAGCTGGTTTTTTTCAAGGAAACCCTCCTGTGCCGGACATGCGGCCCGGCCGAGGATTTCCTCAGGGAGATCTGCGCGCTGTCGTCCAAGGTAAAACTTGAGATCTACAACCGCGTTACGGATGTGGAAAAAGCCGCGGAGTACGGCGTCACTCTGACCCCGGCGGCCGTGCTGGAGGGGCCGAAGGGCCGGCGGGTCCGTTTCTACGGGATCCCCGCCGGTTACGAATTGGTCTCGCTTCTGGAGGGGCTGAAAAATTCCGCCGCGGCCTCCGTAGAGCTGTCGAAGGAAACCCTTGAGGCGCTGGCCGCGGTCGTGTCGCCGGTGAATATCAAGGTTTTTGTGACGCCGACCTGCCCCTATTGCCCGGCTGCGGTCGTGCTGGCCCATAAATTCGCGCTCGCTTCGCCCAAGATCACGGCGGAAATGATAGAGTCGACCGAATTCCCGGAACTTGTCCGGAAATACGGCGTAGAGGGCGTTCCGCGCACCATAGTGAACGACAAAATAGATCTGGTGGGGCTTCAGCCCGAACAGATGCTTTTAAAAGCCGTCCTGGAAAGCGCAGCCGGCGGAAGGGCTTGATTAAAAATTTTCGCGGCAAAAATTTTTACCATGTCGGGTATGATAAAATGCCGTCTTACGGCGTTTTATGAAGGAGGGGGATTATGATAACCAAGAATGTCGGAAGTCCGGACCGGATTATACGGATAGTGGTCGGGCTCGGCCTGATGTATGTGGCGTTTATGAACTCCGGGGCGGCCTCCGTCATCCTGTGGATCGCCGCGTTGGCGGCGCTGGCGACAGGATTGGTGGGCTGGTGCGGCGTTTATTCCCTACTGGGGATCGATACGGCCTGTAAAGTGGATAAGCCGTAAGCGCGGTTGTCCGCGACCTTTTAAGGAAACGGCAGGTCTGCGGGTTCGCGGGCGTGCCGGGGGTATGGAGCCGCCGGGCACGCTATCGGCCGCACCGCGGCCGCGCTCCCGCTCAGGCGGAAGTAGTGTCCGTAGTAAACCTCTGGTAGCGTAGTCCACTCGGCGCTTGCGTAAGCCTCGGCTTGCGCGACGGCCCGTCAGCCCCACACCCC
>Ga0172379_10003777_pt1 | contig 23495 bp, 20 predicted proteins | sample GrowelOW334metaG_FD_119756 | JGI IMG/M metagenome (GOLD analysis project Ga0172379, IMG submission 119756) | Groundwater microbial communities from an aquifer near a municipal landfill in Southern Ontario, Canada - Groundwater well OW334 metaG | ecosystem: Environmental > Aquatic > Deep...
AGACATTACTGCTGGTGTTTGGAAAGGCACAGTAGTGTCTAGCACTTATGGTGGTACCAATCAAAATAGTTCTGGTTGGACCGGATTTACTAAAGTTACCAATGGGGTGTGGGCGACATCGTCTATTGCAACCAGTGATTTGACTGATGTTACTTCGTTGGCCTTTTTGAGTGCCAACCAGACCTTTACTGGCACGAATAATTTTGCCACCAGTTCGTTTAATTATTTGACTGCGACCTCATCAGTGGTTAGAGATCTTACTGTTAGCAACAACGCCGATATCTATTATGCTAGTATTGATAGTTCAAATATATTTTTGTTTCAATCAACGAACGCTTTCTTGGATTACATGACTTCTTCATACAGAGCTAGTTTTAATATTTTGAATACAACCGGCAACACCACACTCGCCACCACCACTATTTCCAGCTCAACTATTACTACTTTAAATGTATCTGGCAACACAGCGATTGGTGGTTTGTTAAGTGTAATTGGTAATTCAACTTTTGGAGACATTACTGCTGGTGTTTGGAAAGGCACAGTAGTGTCTAGCACTTATGGTGGTACCAATCAAAATAGTTCTGGTTGGACCGGATTTACTAAAGTTACCAATGGGGTGTGGGCGACTAGCACGATTGGTTTGACTACGGATGTTTCTGGAATTTTACCTGTTGTTAATGGTGGTACTGGTACGAGCACTTTTGCTAATGGTGGTATAGTTTTTTCAAACGGTACTACTTTGACACAAAATGCGAATCTTTATTGGAATAATTCCAGCGGTTATTTTGGTGTAGGAACATCAGTCCCAACTGAGAAAATGCATTTATATAATGGGACTTTGTTGGTGGATAATCCAATCAATCCAACTATCAAGGGCTCTTTGACTAATGTGGAAAGTTTGGGTGGTGTAGGACATTTTGATATTGTTGGGAAATACGCCTATGTTGGAGCTTTAATTGGCGGAATTCCAATTTTGTCAGTTTTAGATATTTCAAATCCAGCATTTCCTTTTTTGATTAGCACTTCTACTTCTGGTCAATTACCATCAAACATTGATGATGTCCAAGTGCTAGGAAAACTCGCTTATGTATTTGGTAAAACTTCCGGATCAAGTACTTTGACTGTTATGAATTTATCCGATAATAATAATTTAAGTGCAATTGGATCATTAACTAATGGAGAACTTTCTTCACAATTGAATTCAATTTTTGTGGCCGGTAATTATGTTTATGCGACTGGTGGCAATACTGTAACTGGCACATTCCAAACTATAGATGTCACCCGACCAAAATATCCGCAAGTGGTTAGTTTGCCACCCGGCATGGGTCAGCAATCATTATTGACAAACGCTAATTCTATTTATGTACAAGGTAAATTTGCCTTTTTGACTGCTAGTAACGGTTCAAGTCCAACTGGTACATTAATATCTGTTGATATTTCAGATGCTAGAAGCCCTAATGTCCTTGAAAATATTACTGATGAAAGTCAACAAACAATATTGTCAGGTGCAAGAGCTTTATATGTTTCTGGTAAATATGCTTATGTGGTGGCATCTAATAATTCAACAGGTACATTGGCAATAGTAGATATAAGTCGTACCCCCCCTAATTCAATGTCGGTGGTTGGTTATGTAACTTCTACAGCCGATCAAGATTTATTAGGTGGTGCGAGAGATATAGAGGTTTCCGGTAAATATGCTTATTTGATTTCGCGAGATAATACCACCGGCACTATAGCTATAGTAGATATTTCTAGTTCTACTGCTCCTTATGTGGTTGGGTCAGTTTCTGATATTAGTTTGAAAAATGGTCGGAGTATCAAAATTTCTGGTAAATATGTTTACACAGTTGACGATGGGGATGGGACCTTTAGTGTTGTAGATATAAAAGGTGCAGATATCAGTTCGGCGAATATTGGTAATATGTTTGCCAGTGCTCTTACTGTTTCTGAAAAAGGTAGTTTTGGAAGTATGTCTATTCAAGAAGGATTAAATGTTGGTTTTCAGGGTATTTCTTCTAACGGACCGGTAGCTATTAATGCAAATAGTTTGAGTTCCTCATATAACGGTGTTTTTAGTGTCTCACGAAATTCAACGCGTCCGGATTTCTTTATTAATGGTAGTGGTAATGTGTTTGTAAATTCCACTTCTTCTGTTGGTACTATTTATAAAATGTTCATTGATGCTGAAAATAGTGCGAGTGCTGGTTTGGGTGTTAATGGCTATATAAAGGCCAGTGGTTATGTTACATCTGGTACACTTGATTTAGCTGAAACTTACCCAGTCAATTTATCGTGTGGTGTCAATAATAATTGCCCAGTAGTTGGTGATGTGGTTTGTTCCGACGAGACAGTGGTCGCTGGAGTAAAAAAATGTAGTTTAGAAAGTGATGATAATCTTATTGGTATAGTTTCTACAAACCCTGGTTTCTTGTTGGGGGGTGGAGATTTTCTAGCTTCTGATGATCATTCTGGGAAAGTAAAAGTAGCACTGTCTGGTCGTGTTCCAACCAGAGTGTCTGCCGAAAATGGGTCGATAAATGTTGGGGATAAATTAACCTTATCAAGTATTTCTGGCGTAGCGGCGAAAGCAGTGGGTGAAGTGCAAACGGTGGGTGTGGCAATGGAAAATTATTCTGGAGATGGTGTTGGTGAAATAATTGTGTTTGTGAATTTGGGATGGCAAAATGAGTTGTATAGGATATTGTCGGTGGATACAGATAGTAAAATTTTAAATGTGGGCACTGAGGTCACTCCATACAATTTAGCTCTGAATGGTGAGTTTACAATGTTTAATAATGTAATAAATAAATTGGTCTTTAATATCACCGCGCTGTTTGAATCCAGAACAAATAATAATAATGCCTTTATTTTTAATGCGGTGAATTTTAACGATAGTAATGAACAAGTTTTGTTGTCTTTGCGATCCAATGATCAGCCGAGATTTTCGGTAATGGCCAATGGCGATATTCGTGCGACTGGAAATTTGTATGCAGCCAGTGCAGTTTTTGGAACATCCACCAATCCAGGTGATTTGGCTGAACGAGTAGATATAGCACTGGATGATACTGTGGAAGCCGGTGATGTGTTGGTGGTAGATAAAAATAATACTGATGTGTATCGTCGCAGTAATAGTCCTATAGAGCAAGCAGTGGCTGGTGTGGCTTCTACCAACCCCACTATTGTGGTAGGCAATGGCAAGACCGATTATACTGCAGTGATGGCGATGGTGGGGCGAGTACCAGTAAAAATTTCTGGAGAAAATGGTGATGTGCATCAAGGTGATTTACTTGTAACTGCTTCTAGTACAGGGTATGCCATGCGTTATGATGATGAAAAAAATAATGGAGAGAAGATGGTCGGTGTTATTGGTATTGCTTTGGAATCTTTTTCTGGAGACAAAGGAAAAATAATGGTTTTGATTCGCACTGGATGGGTGAACAATCGTTATGAAACTATTGCTAGTTTGAAAGATAATATCCAACAATTGGCTTCAGCACAAGGTATTGTTTTGGGAGTGACTAGTACCGAAGTATTAAATATTAATAATAATTCTGGCTCATTACAATATGATGGTGGTGATTTAAATTTGCAAGGAAATTTATTATTAAATGTTGCTTCAATTATTGGTAAAGATAATCGTTGGTCGATTGATGAATCGGGACATTTTATTACAAGGATGAATACTTCACAAGGTGAAAAAGAAATGTTTGCTATTCAATCTCCAACTTCTGAATTTGTTTTTTCTAGTTCTTCTCAGTTGATGGCTGGTGAAGTTCGAGTTTTGTTTGATCAACCGGTTTCTGAAATAATAGATTTTTCTCAGCCATTAAAAATAAATGTTACTCTAACATCAGGAGAGGCCAAAGGTATATATGTTAGTGAGAAAAACGAACAAGGTTTTGTAATAAAAGAATTAGACAATGGGACAAGTAGTGCCACGTTTGATTGGATGGTTGTTGCTAAACGGAAAGAGGCAGTAAACGACCCAATAGTAAATGAACCACAGGTTGTAGTACCTTCAGAAGATATTACTTTACCAACAGTAGACGAGTTGAATCAAAGTAGTTCTACTATCGAAGAAATTAGTTCTACTACTGATAGTTTGATTCCAGCAAACGAATCATCATCTGAACAGATTTTGCCAGAAGTTATAGCACCTATTGTAGAAACTACTCCAGTGGAGCCGGTTATCGTATCGACACCCGAGCCAGCGCCTATTACACCGTAGGTATTGAAATTTTTTTTGGTTGTGTTACAATGTAATTCGTTAATGGGCCGTTAGCTCAGCTGGTAGAGCGCTTGCATGGCATGTAAGAGGTCATGGGTTCAAGTCCCGTACGGTCCACAAGCGGAGCTATTATAGCTCCTTTCTTTTTTAAAAACATATGTCATTTTCTATTGGAATTGTTGGCTTGCCAAATGTTGGAAAATCTACTTTGTTTAATGCTTTGACTCGCAGCAAACAAGCTGAGTGCCAGAATTATCCATTTTGTACTATTGATCCAAATGTGGGTGTAGTGCAAGTACCAGATGAACGATTACAAAAATTATCGGATGTTTCTAAATCAAAAAAAATAATTCCTACTGTTATTGAGTTTGTGGATATTGCCGGATTGGTAAAGGGGGCATCAGAAGGTGAGGGTTTAGGAAATAAATTTTTGTCTCATATTCGTGAAGTGGATGCTATTGCTCAAGTAGTGCGTGCTTTTTCTGATAGTAATGTAATACATGTGGCGAATAAAGTGGATCCAACTAATGATGCGGAAGTTATAAATTACGAATTAGCTTTGGCTGATTTGCAAACCGTGAGCAAGCGATTGGATAATGTAAAAAAAGGAGCCAAAGGTACAGCGGTCAAAGAGTTTGCTAAACAGATTGAATTGTTGGAAAAAGTAAGCAAACAATTACAAGATGGAAAACCAGCTCGTGAATTAGAATATGACGAAGAGGAAATTGAAATGGTAAAAGAATTACACTTACTTACAATGAAACCAATGTTGTATGTAGTAAATGTAGACGAAGATATGACTGGGGGTAAAAAATTTGTCGCACCCGCAGGAAGTGAATATGTGGAAATTAGTGCAAAATTGGAGGCGGAGTTGGCGGAATTGAGTCCAGAAGAATCAAAAGAATATTTAAAATCTGTTGGATTAACCCAAACCGGTTTAGACAAATTAGTTTTGTCTAGTTATAAATTATTAAATCTGATCACTTTTTTGACCTCTGGCGAGCCAGAAACTCGCGCCTGGACTGTAAAAAGCGGGGCCAAAGCTCCAGAAGCAGCCGGGGTAATTCATACAGATTTCATCAAAGGTTTTATCAAAGCGGACGTATGTGATTGGAAAGATTTTGTGGAATTTGGTGGATGGAGCGGTATCAAAACAAGCGGGAAACTACGCTTAGAAGGGAAAGATTACGTGGTCAAAGATGGTGACACTGTATATTTTCATATTGCATAATCAGTATAAAGAAAAAAACAGGTCAGACATAATTATCATTTGAGCGGGTTATGCGCCAAGGCGCATCCTTTTGCCCTCGCGGGCAAAAAAGCGAAAAGATAATTATGTCTGACCTGTTTTTTGATAATAAATATTTAAAGTCGTGTTTTTAATCAATTAAACTTTTTTGAATCTCCAAATTTCTCGTCCAACATGTTGATTTGTTCGCCAATATAATAAATGTTTGTGTTCGGATAATAAACCGTCATTTATAAAACCCATTTTTAGGATTTCCGATTCGCAATCAATTTTCACCCATTCATTTTTTACAATGAAACGAGGAACGATAAAAATTACCACCCCATTTTTTTTCAATATTTTTTTGAATTCGAGGAATGCTCTTAAGTATAGTATTTTTAATTCATCAGTTTGTTTTTCTACTGCTGTTTTTGATTCGGTGCCCCACATTGGTTTTCCTAAATATGGTTCAGTGATTATAGCGTCTACAGATTCCTTGCCGTTTTTTTCAGATATCATCCCGGCATCATGTTGGAATAATTTAATGTTTAAATCGGATGTATTAAGATGATAATTATTTTTTATCCAATCAACATTTTTGATAGTGTCTTTTATGGCATTATCCAAAATATCTGAACCAACAATGTTTTTATACCCCATTAAAATTGCTTCTGTAACTACAGTGCCAGAACCGCAGAAAGGGTCATAAATGACGTTTTTTTCTGCTTGCATAGCCAAATTTATCATTATGATAGCTAATTTTGGTGGCAACATTCCGCTTTTATCATCTCGTCCCGGGCGGCCAAAATCTCGTTTGGAAAAATCATCAATTGGCTGTACAGCCGAGGTAATAAAAGCTGAATTATCACAAATTTCAATGTCTGCTCCGCCTTTAATGAGGTTATTATAGATTATGGTAGCAGTATTTTTTGATTCAATATAACGTGCAGACCTACCCATTTGTTTTAGATTTTTTTTAACCTCAATTCCTAAAGCATTAAAACCATTGATAGAAAATTCAATTTTTCCTTTGGTTATTTTTTTATTCAATATTTCTGCTAGTTGTGTTTTTTGGTTTTGTAATGATCCAACGAAATCACATATTTTAATAGTGCCACCCAGTCGATTTATCAACCAGCTTGGATCTATTATTTTATCTGCGTTTATTATTAGTTTATTATCTTTTTGGTAGAGTATTTCAAAGTGTATTTTTTTTAATAAAAAAACGGCCTTTATTTCGGCGATAGACAAAATTGATTCTCGGCCGAGAATAAAAAGGCGGCTATTGTTTGTTGGTGTTTTTGTTTGTATTGGCAGTTGAGGTGGGGATTTCAACATAATAAAAAATATTTCTCACTGGTTCTTTTATTAAGGGCAGATCAATTTTTAATTTTATTAAATCTCGTGCTATTTTTAGAGCTTTGCTGTCTACAGCATCAACACTCAAACTGGAACTGAGCGCGACAATAGCGTTGGCGTTGGACAAGGTAGTATATGAAAAAGAATATATAAAATACGCTACTAGAATAATACTAGCCACCAATAGTCCGATGATCAACAAACCAACAGATTTCCAGAGAGTGTATTTATTGGTTGGTTTAAAATACCGTTTTATTGAATTTTGGTCAAGTTTATCGTTTGTTGGCATATAATAATAATTCTAAATTCATTACTGCAGCATTGGGATTTTTATTTTGTGGAGTAAAGGCAGAAGAGAAAGTTAATTGTTTGATATTAATAAAATATTTTTGTTTTTCAAGTGTGTTTAGATATTGAAGAACGTTAATGTAGTCCCCATTTACAGTAATTGAAAAAGTAATTGTACCGTCTCCGGTTTTATCTAAATTGGATTGATTTATTTTTTGGTTTACTTTATTGGCGGTGGCTAAATTTTCTAGCATGGTTATTAATTGTAATTCATCGCCTCGATAGAAAAGATGTTCTTCAAAATCAGCCATCATTGTTTGTATCTCTTCAATTTTTTGTTTGGAATTTGATAGAGAACGAGTATCTTGATATTTTTTTTCCATGTATTGTCTAATTTTACTCGTTTCGTCTTCAAGATTTTTTATATTATATAAAGTTGGCAAAATCACACCGCCCACAATGCCAATAGTGACAATTGAAATAATTGTTAAAAATATGATTGTTTTTTTCTCGATGTTTAATTTCAGTTTCATATTTAATTATCGGGCCGAATTATTTTAAATTGGCATTCTTTTTATTTTGGCGTGAATTTCAAAACCAGTATTTTCTTTTTGGAACAGCTGTGATACAGGTGTGGTAATTTCGTTGAGCCAGTTGTATTTTTTTAGATCGGATTGGTAGTTCAACAAGCCGTCACGTGTTTTTGCTACTCCACTGATAACAATTTCCATTTTTTCATAGTTAATAACTACAGAATTTAATTTAATATCGTCTGGTAATTTTTCTGATAGTTGAGTGATTTTTTCGGTTAGTGGGAAAAAGTTTTTACTACTATAATTCAATTCTTTTATGACGAAATTTATTTTTTTAATGTCTTGGTTATAGCGAGAAAATTCTTTATTAACCAACAAGGCGCTTTCTGTGAGTCCATTGAATTGTTCTTGTAATACTACCCAATTCCAAATTAACACAATTGATAATACTGAGACGACCAATAAAATTATTTCTAGCATTTCTTTAAAAAAAATAAATTTGATCAGTTTTTCTGTCCCTTGTTTTTTTCTGTCTGGTAGTATGTTTATTTTTATTGGAAACATATTTATTCTGTGTAGGGATTAAGTGCTGCTCGCATTGCTAGACCAGTAGCAGAAACAAGAGTTAGGCCATTTTTTTTCAAATTGTCATTGATGCTTTCTTGTTTTATATTACTCCAAGCTGTACCAGGAACACAACGTATTTTTAGACGGCGTGAAATAGTAGCGTGTAAGTTTTGCATTTCTGTCATACCGCCGCATAAACTTATTTGTTCAATTTCAGCGGTAAAAGAGTAATGATTTTGATAATAAGTTAGGATTTTTTTTATGTCAGCAATCAAGTTATTTACCAATTCATCCACAATTTTTAAATATCTAGGGCATTCTTTGTCATAATTTAATCCATTTTTAATTTTTAAATCATCAGCTTGTTTATATTCAAGTTTTAGTTCTTGTTGAAGTGCGGTAGTAATAAGTTCACCTGAAAAATTGATTGAAGTACTAAAGCGAACTCCCCCTTTATCATAGATAATAATAGCTGAACGGGTAGCTCCTAAATCTAAGATGGCATGTGCCCCAAGCACAGAATCGTCAGCCAATGCACGGGCAATAGCCAATGCTTCTATTTCTAAGGCCAGTGGTTGTAATCCAGCGCTTTCCAATAAATAAGTATAAGCATCCGAGATTTTTTTTGGCACTGCCCCTATTAGTATACGTGTTGTGAGTGGGTTGTTTTTTGTATCTATAATTTGATAATCAATATAGGCCTCTTCTAAATCAAACGGTAAATGTTTTTTACATTGATATTCCACATCTTCTCTGGTAATTTGTTCAGGTAAAAGATTAAATTCTATAGAAGTGAGAAAAGTTTGTGGTTCGGGAAGATCGGCTACTACCCACGGAGAAGTAATTTTTTTACCCACCCCTTCTTTTCCCAATAGTTGCATTAATTTTTTGCGTACCATTTCTGGTTGTTGGATTTCTCCATTTACAATATAACCAGGCGGCAAAGGAATGACGTTGGAATATTTTATTTTAAAATGATCACCATTTGACCAATTTTTTATTTTGGTTAGTTGTACTAATTTTAGTGATAAATCACCAATATCTAAGCCAAAAGCGTCTGGAAATGGATTTTTAATAAACATATTAAAATTCTTGTGCCAATGAATACATCGGCATTATTACTGCCACTGCAATAGCGGCTACCATCAGACCCAACATCACAATTACGACCGGTTCTATTATGGTAGAAAAATTTTTCATAGTAGCATCAACTTCGTTGGAATAATACTCAGCCAACTCTTTCAACATATCTTCTGTTTTGCCAGCTTCTTCCCCAACCATAATCATTTCAGTAACCATGGGCGGGAAAATTTCTGAATATTTTCTCAAAATTTGTGACAAAGTATTGCCGGTTTTTAATTCTTCCGAGACCGCAATCAGCGCATCGCGATACATTAAATTTGTTTGCACGCTGGCGGCAATTTTTACTGCTTCAATTATCGGTATAGTACTTTCAAGCAATGAAGATAGTGTGAGAGTAAAACTGGCGATATTTATTTTTTTGATAATTGATCCAAATATTGGTAATTTAAGATTAAAATGGTGGACAGCTTTTTTGATTGGTCTTTTTTTATAAAGCCACATACACAATATAACCATTCCGATTACGCCAAGCAACACCATTAAACCATAATTTTGCATAAATTCTACTACAGCCATGAGTGCTTTGGTGGCCAAAGGTAATTCGGATCCAAAATCTTTGAACATTACCATGATTTTTGGTAAAACAAACACAATCATTTCAATACCGATACCGAGAATAGCAATCAAAATCACAGCTGGATAAATCATCGCGCCATGAATATGAGAAGTAAGGTCATGACTTTTTTTCATTTGATTGGACACCTGGGTTAGCGATTCCTCCATTTTTCCAGCCGCTTCTCCGGCTGCAATCATATTTACATAAATTGGCGGGAAAATTTTTGGGTATTCGGATAGTACTTCACTTAATTGTCTGCCTTTTTCTACTTCCGTCTTTATTTCTCCAATAATATTTTTAAATTTTTTGTTTTCTGTTTCTTCACTTAATATTTTGAGGGCAGCCACAATAGACAAACCAGCTTTTACCATTATTTGTAAATGAAATACAAATAACATTTTTTGAACAAAGCTAATTCGTCCAAAAAATATACCAAATAAATCATTTAGCTTTTGTTCAAATGGCGAAAGTTTTCTTTCTTTTTTAATTGCCATAATATTATTCTTTGCTAACTCTCAAGATTTCGTTAATTGTGGTAATACCAAGTTTGGCTTTTATTAAACCATCTTCCAACATAGTAACCATGCCACATTCGCGCGCATACGTTTTGATTTGGTCAGCAGTAGCACGTTCATTGATTTTTTTTATCATGCCTTCGTCTACTTCCATTACTTCATAGATGCCAAGTCGTCCTTTATAACCAGTTTGACCACAACGAGCACAGCCCGCACCTTGAGTAAAGGTATGGATGTTGGTTTTAGTACTAAAATCTTTGATGTTGTCTTTAAAAAGGGCGTTTAATTTTTTAATATCAAAAACTTTGGCCAATTCATCAAGCGCTGCTCCTTCTAAAACGAATTCTTTTTTACAATATGGACAAATTTTGCGCACCAAACGTTGAGCAACAATAATATTTACAGTATAAGCTACTAAAAAAGGGGGTATATTCATATCCATCAAACGCGGTAGAGTGGTCGGAGCATCATTGGTGTGCAGAGTGGAAAGCACCAAGTGGCCAGTCATGGCGGCGTTGATAGAAATATCCGCTGTTTCTTCATCGCGGATTTCGCCGACCATAATAATGTTTGGATCTTGACGTAAAAGCGCACGCAGACCATTGGCAAATGTAAAACCAACTTTGGGATTGATTTGACTTTGGTTTACTCCGTTTACTCGATATTCAATTGGATCTTCTACAGTCGATATGTTGACACCAGGTTGATTTAAAATACCTAAAATTGAATATAAAGTTGTGGTTTTGCCTGATCCAGTTGGTCCTGTTACTAGAATCATGCCGTGGGGCTTTTTGATTGCATTTTCTACCTTTTTTTGAGCATTTCCTAGAAAACCGAGCTGATCCAAACTTAATGGTTTGGCACCCTCGTGCAATAAACGCATTACAATTTTTTCGCCATCATATACTGGTAGAATTGAGACACGAAAAGCAAGTTTTTCTTCTTGTACTATGATTTTAAAGCGTCCATCTTGAGGAATCATGTGTTCGTCTAGCTTCAGGTTAGCCAAAATTTTAATTCTCGCAACAATACCACTTTGAACATTTTTGGGCAAAGTCATCACAGTTTTGAGAATACCATCAATGCGATAACGAATTGAGACCTCTTTTTCCTCAGGTTCTATATGAATATCTGAAGCACCTTCATAAACAGCATGTTCTAAAATACTATTTACGATGTTAATTATAGGTAGTTCTTCGGCTGCTTTTTTTAAATCACTCGCCCCGACAGCCACTTCACCAGAATCTTGTCTAATGACAGAAAATTCATCTTTTAGTTCCGCATGATAGCGACGGATAGCGTCTTTGAGGTCGCTTGGGGTAGTAATAAATATTTTTGGTTCTAAACCAGTTTTGCGTCTGAGAAATTCAATAGTTTGAATATCAGTAGGGTCGGTCATGGCTAACTTCAGTTGGTTTTTTTCTTGTTCAAAAGCCACTACTTGATGCGTGCCAGCAACCGGGCCAGGAATAAGATTTAGTATATCTTTTTTGATTTCTTTTCCTTTTAAGTTTACAAAAGGTACATCCATAATCTCGGCTGCTTGTTGATATATCTCATTTTCGTCTACCAAATTTTCAGCAATCAGTTCTTCTTCAAGGGTTTTTTTTGTTTGTTTTGTCTTATCCTGAGCCATTTTTAGCTCTTTGTTGCCGATTTTTTTATCCAGTTTCTTTAAAATTTTTAACAATATTTTTTCGGATAACATAAATTTCGGTGATTAACTTTATTTAATTTAATTATACCATAAAAATGTCCTAATTACCAAACTAATTGCCGTTATTGACTTTTTTTGGTTTTATGGTATTATATTTCTGCCTATCTACAAAGTATCTAAAGAAAAAACAACTTAAAAAGCCGATTTTGGCTTGAAATTATATTTATATTATGATGAAGAAATACGAGTTATTATTGGTTTTGCCAGGGACTCTGGATGAAAAAGAAGCTGAAGTTCGATCCAATGAAATTCTCACTCTAGTTAAAGAATTTGATGAAAAAGTAGAGATGATTACCATGGGAAAAATGCGTTTAGCTTATCCTATCAAACAGATTCGTTATGGCTATTTTTACACTTTAATATTTAGTGTAGAATCAAAAGAATTAAAAGTTCTTCAAGAAAAATTAGGTTTAACACGTGATTTGTTGAGAGCTTTGGTATCTGTCCATAACCCAAATTTTTCATCTTCTCAAAAATTGTCGTATACTACCAACGAAATTGGTGTTACCACAATGAATAACGAAGAATCTGTTTCTGAAGAAGAAAAATTTGAACACACAGAAAAACAAACAGAGAACAAAGTAAGCATTCAAGATATTGATAAAAAATTAGATGATATTTTATCTGGAAATATTATCTCGGGTGTTTAATAATTAAATTCAAATATATGGATTTAAATCGCGCTTCTTTAATCGGACGACTAACCAGAGATCCAGAAGTTCGCACTACTCCCAACGGCAAAACCGTCGCTTCTGTTTCGGTGGCTACTGGTCGCACATGGACTGACGCAGCTGGCCAAAAACAAAAAGAATCTGAGTTCCACAATGTAGTAATGTGGTCAAAATTGGCGGATATTGCAGGACAATATTTACGCAAAGGCGCTCGTTTATTTGTGGAAGGTCGTTTGAAGACGCGTGATTGGACTGGCCAAGATGGAGTAAAACGTTATCGCACAGAGATAATTGCCGACAGCATGATAATGTTGGACGGAGCTCCTCGTTCAGGTGGTTCATCTGCTCCAGATTCTATTGCCCCAATTTATACTTCCGATACGTCATCTGATTCCCAGCCCGTCATTGAAGAAGAAATAAAAGTTGAAGATATACCATTTTAAAAATAAATAATTTATGTCTGTAAATAGTAATACTAACAATAAAACCGAAAAGAAAAGCTGTTTTTATTGTGTAAACAATAAAATGGCGATTGATTATAAAGATATTGCCAATTTGCGTCGGTTCGTTTCTTCTTATATGAAGATAGCTCCACAACGTCGCAGTGGTTTGTGTGCTAAACATCAACGTAAGGTGGCCAATGCCATTCATCGTGCACGCCAAGCTGGGTTGATGCCTTATATACCAAAATAAAAAATCGTCCCGACTCAATCGGGACTATTTTTTTGATTTAGTTTTTTTATGTCCAATTGGGGAGATCTTAAAAATAATCCACGTTTAAAAAATATTTATGATACGCGTTTGGAGATTTTACGTCTAACGCGTAAATTTTTTTGGTCGCAAGATTTTAAGGAAGTAGAGACCCCGATTGCTTTACGACATGTTGGGCAAGAACCGTATTTGAATCCGATGAGTTTGCAATTTAAAGATCCTTTTAAAAATAATTATAAATTTTTTTTACGTACCTCACCAGAGTATGGTCTCAAAAAGCTGTTAGCGTCCGGTTATGAAAAGATATTTGAAATCGGCAAATGTTTTCGTAACGGGGAGAGTTTTGGTGGTGTCCACAATCCGGAATTTACCATGATTGAGTGGTATCGATCCCCAGGTACTTATTGGGATTTTATGCAAGATACTGAAGAGTTGTTTAAATATATCGGTCGAGAATTAAAAATTGAATCATTAAATTTTCAGGGTTTGAAAATTGATTATTCACAGGTCTGGGATAAAATGAGCGTGAAAGAATTATGGCAAAAATATTTGAACGTAAATTTGGATGAATATTTGGAAGTTGATTCAATAAAAGAATTAACTTTGGCGTTGGGACTTCAGGTAGATGATGGTGATCGATATGAAGATTTATTTTATAAAATATTTTTAAATAAAATTGAAAATAATTTAGGCATAGAACGACCAATATTTGTCTATGATTATCCTGCCCAAATGTGTTCGTTGTCAAAATTATGTGAAAATAATAGGCGCTATGCCCAAAGGGCGGAATTGTATGTTGGTGGATTGGAAATTGCCAATGGTTTTGGTGAACTGACAGATTCAGTTATGCAAAAAGATAATTTGCAATTAGATCAAAATTTACGGATAAAATTGAATCAGGAAATTTGTCCAATTGATGATGATTTTATAAACGCTTTGGAATCGGGGATAAAACCAACTGGGGGTATTGCTTTAGGTATGGATCGTATGGTATTATTGTTTACCGGAGCGCACAATTTGAATGAAGTGATATTTCAAAGCGCTGCCGATCAAATTAATTTATAATATTTTTTTATATGGCATCAACATCAGAAGTTAGAAAAGGTGTTGTAATCAAACATCAAAATGATTTGTATGTGGTGGTTGAATTTCAACATATTAATCCTGGTAAAGGAGCGGCTTTTGTGCGTACACGTATGAAAAGTTTGGCTAGTGGTAAAGTAATTGAAATTACTTACAAGACCAGTGAAACTGTGGATATTGTTAGTGTGCAATTCCAAAATATGCAATATTTGTATAAAAATGCCGAGCGTTATGTGTTTATGGATATGAGTAGTTATGAACAAGTTGAGATGGATGCTGATTTGATAGGTGATGATGCCAAATATTTGAAAGAGAGTTTGGATGTAGTGGTTGGTTTGTATGATGGTTTACCAGTAAGTATCCAATTGCCTAAAAAAATACAATATAAAGTAGTAGAAGCACCCCCAGCAGTAAGAGGAGATAGTGCTTCGGGCAATGTTACCAAAGAGATTAAACTTGATAATGGCTTATTGGTGAATGCCCCGATATTTATCAAAGAAGGTGAAGAGATATTGGTAAATACCGAGACCGGAGAGTACAGCGCTAGAGCATAAAATTAAAAGACCTTCCAAAATTTGGAAGGTCTTTTTTTATACTATTTCTTCATCGTCGTCATTGTCTTCGCCCGGCAAGATGAGTTGGTCATCTCCGTCGCCATAATCATCAAGAGCGTCCTCAAATTTACTTTCTCTTTCTCGTAGATCTTCTAAGCTAGACAATTTATCATTTTTATCTCCATCATTATCATCATCGCTGAGTGATTTTCGTTTTAGAAACATATTTTTTTAAGTTGAATAATTGTCCGTAGCGGACAATATTATTTTATTATTTTTTGTATTTTTAGTCAATTGGGGGTTGACTTTTTATCCCCAATTGAGTATGATTATTTTGTCATTTTATTTCTCACTTTTACTTCTCACTCGCGGGTATACTAAGGTATATCCCGCTTCGTTCGAAGAAAATGTCAAAATAAATTTTGTCATTTTACTTCTCATTCGCGGGTATCATATAACGGCTATTATTCCAGTTTTCCAAACTGGTAACACGGGTTCGACTCCCGTTACCCGCTCACTACAAAACTCTGCTAACTACAGCAGATTTTTGATTTATATACAAAAGATAACAAAAGTATGTGCCAAACAATTGTAATAGTTAACTATTTTTGATATTATTAAACAAATCCCAATATTGTATATTTTTAAATTATATTTGAATTATGTCTGATAACATGGAATTGCAAAAAGAAATGCGCAGGGAGGCGGCTTTATCAAAAGGGTTTAAATTTCTTGAACAAGAATGCCAGGATGGTACTTTTAGTTGTGATATATCAAATTCGCCAGATATGCGATTAAATTCTCATACGGCACCACGCGATACATGTTCTCCGATATTAATTTTACAAACAATTTTAAGAGAAAAGCCTGATAGCGAAACTGCAAAAAGGGTAATATCTTACTGTAAAGATAATCTCGAAAACGGACATCTTGGATTTTTTGAAGACGGAAGCTATCCTGAAGATGCTGATACTGCCTCTTGGTATTTGTCTACTCTTTATGAATTAGGAGAAATAGATGAAGAGATGGTAAATAAGAGTTTGGATGATATTTTGAATAACACTAAAGATGGAGTCATACAAGTTTATATAGGGGAAAGAAAAAACAGAATAGATCATGTTACGGCAACTAACGCTCTTTATTTAGCATATCTTATGGGCAGAGAGGGTGAAGTTGCCAGTACTGAAGATTATGTTTTTAATAAATTAAAGAGTGGAGAGTATTTATCTGGTTCAAGATATTACCAATCGCCAGATAGTTTTCTGTATTATCTTTCTAGATTAGTGGTTAAATTTCCAACTTTTAGAGAAAAGTTTGGTAATTTATTAGAGCAGGAATTAAAAAAACGTATAGGTATAACCAAAACTCCATTAGATCTTGCTATGAGAGTGACCGTTGCTAGAAATCTTGGCTTAAACGACAATATCGAAAAAGATGAATTATTATCGTTGCAAGAAGAAAGTGGAAGCTGGCCAAATGACGCTGTTTATCATTATGGGACTAAAGATATTTATTTTGGTAGCAGAGCACTCACCACAGCCTATGCTTTAGAGGCTATAAAGTAATTCAATTTTTAATTAATAACGGTTCTAACATCCTCCACTATGGAGCTCCACTGAAAAAAGCAGCTTATTTAAAGCTGTTTTTTGCTTTGAGTAGCAAGAGGTTGATAAGAAAAATTGGGATATTTCCACTGGATGATTTCCAAAAAATTCGAGAAGAAGTAAGAAAATTAATATAAAAAACGAAACCTACCTTTTGACGGGTAGGAATCTCGGAGCTACCTCACAGCGAGGTAACCATTTGTAAATTAACTATAACATACAAATTCAGTAATTGTCAATAAAATATAGTTTAAGTTCACTTATATTTACAATGATTTATAAACACAAGTGAGTGCCGGATTATCGTATCCGGCGAGACGCAGGTGACTAATCCTGAATGAGTCTCCCCTCCATTTTGTCTACTTCAGAAAATCTTCCACTGCTTTGACGATAGCGAGACAACTTTGCAGGTCACCGTAGGCGAAAGGGCAACCAGTAAAGGGGTAACTATCACTGTCCGTACTGGGAAGTGTAAGGCCGAGGCGAATCCAAGCGGATTTACTCTGGAATTTCACATCCCAGAGTTTGGAGAATTCCTCCATGGGCGCCATCGAAATTCTCACACCATCTGGAATTTCGAGCGTCATGCCTTCTTTTGCTTGGACAGACATGATAGCGGCAAACAGGGCGGGTGTGAAGAGACAGAAGAATGCACTAGTGAATGTATTCTTCTCTGCCTGGAAAATGCCAAGTACCTTCTCGTACAATCCCTCTTCGGAATAGCCCTTCCTAATTCCCAGGTTTGCGACAATGTCAGAGCAAACATCTTGGAGAGTACGCTGTACCCTACTGTTGGAATCCTCAAGTCGCGTAATACTGGGGATGTCTTCGAGCGGATTCTTTGCTAGATACTCTTCGAAGAATGGTGGTTTCGGTTCACTGAACATCGGCAGTCCCAGAATCTGGCGCTGTGGCCTCCACACACTTGTTGACTGCGCATACCAGTCTCTGGCGTAGCCTTCTTGGAGCGTTTTGCGAAACGTTTTCAGAGACGGGTCCGTTCTCACTCGGTCGATGATTCGTGGGAAGATGAAAGGGAGAAACATTTCTCTCGTGTGATCCTCACACATCCCAAGTCCACGGTTAGGCGGTAAATACTCTCTGGCCAGAAGAATCGCAACATCACATACAGCGCGAGTGGTGTTGGGGAATTTGTTGTGTCGGGTGGGCTGAAAGAACTTCAACTCACTCTCGATCCAGAAAAGAGGACCTTTCTCCTCATAGATGGTTTCGGGCATCGTAGGAATTCTTCCCATTCTGGGAATCCTGGTTTTCTTGGTGAATGATTTTCCCATTATCTTCCTCGTCTTATGAAAGAACGGCTTGATTGCCAGTATTGACTTTAAACTATCTCACTGTTAGTATAATGTAAACAATGTCGACACAATTCGACGACAATAATTATCTCTATGGAAATCAAATTTTTATTATCATTTTTCAATTTAACAGACAAAGAAATCCATTTGTATGAGAAACTTTTTTATGGAGGGGTAATGAGCGCTAGTGAGTTATCCAAGCGAATGGGGATTAGTCGTACTTCGGTTTATGATCAAGTGTCAGCTTTGAAAAAGAATGGTTTAATTGTGGAATCACTTGAAGGTGGAATAAAAAAATTTTTAGTGCAACCGCCAAGTAAGATTGCTCAGCTAATAAAAGACAAAGAAGATGAAATCAAAATAGTAAAAAACGAATTAGTGAATTTAGAAAAAGAATATAACAGCAAACTACGAGTGATGATGCCTCGTATTCAAATATACAAAGGCAGAGGTGAATTACAACAAATGATAAAAGATGTTTTGTTGTATAGAGACATTACTTTGTATTCCTACTGGTCTATCGGTGACACTTTGGAAACCTTAACTCCTGCTTTTTTTGCAAAATATCACAAGGAACGCGCGGAAAGAAACATTTTTCTAAAAGCCATCTGGTCCAAAGATCAGGCAATGACAAAAAGAGTTATTGGTTTTTTGAATGAGAATATGAAGGATAAAAGGGAAGTGCGTATAGCCCCTAGTGATAAAAGCTTTTCTTTGGGATATGAGATTTATGAAAATAAAGTTTGTTTTATCTCTTCATCAAAAGAAAGCTATGGTTTCATTGTAGAAAGTAATGAACTAGCACAGACGATGAAAATTCAGCATGAGATCGTTTGGCAACATGCGAAAGTGTTAAAATAGTTCTGATATCCTTGACTAAGGAGCTCACAGTAAAACCTCGCTCAAATAGCGGAGTTTTTTTTATTAAATTCCTTAGAGAAAAGATACGTTGAACAAATTGTTTATTTTTGTTATTATTATACTAACATAAGAATAAATTATGACATTTGGCAAAAACGGAGATTTTCGGCCCAAACCAACAGAACAACCCGCCTCAACAGTTGGGAGTGGTTTGTTGATTTCTGGAGAAGAAGAAGGGAGACAAAAATTCAAGGAAAGAATTAGAGAGAGAATTTCTCAAATTGTAGATGAAAATAAACAGGGAATTTTATCTTCAGCGGAGCCTCTAAAAAAACTTTTCGATATCCTAACTAAAGAATTGATAGAAAGATTAAATATTGAAGGATTGAACTTAATTCCAAAACACGGGTCAATAATTTTGGCCGCTAATCACCAATTTGGTTGGGGAGATTTTTCTATAGTTAGCAGGGTGCTAGAATCACAATCGGATAGGCCGTGGGCATTTGTTGGTAATAGTAATACATTTTCGCGAATATTTCCTGAATGGGAAAATGATCCAAAATTTTCTGGTCGTATTATTCCTGTTAGAAGGGAAACGCAGGATTCCAGTTCAAGAATAATTAATGGTTCTGAAGTTGTTGAAATGGCTGTGGATTTTTTACGAAAAAATGATGACTCCATGTTGTTTATCACTCCAGAAGGAGCAGATGTTAATTATCAAAGTAGAATCGGTAAACCAAAGAGTGGACTTGGGCGTATAGCACGAATGGCTGATGCATTGATAGTACCAGTTGCTATTAGTGGGGATGCAGATTTAGATAAAATTAAATTTAATTTGAAAGGGGAGGTGTGTAAACCTTTTTCTGCCCAAAATGATGACAAAGCAACATCAGAGGAATGGCTGAACAGAATTATAACTTCGGATTTGTTTGGTGAAAATGGTTAAGTGTTCTGACATCCTTCACCAAGGAGCTCACCGTAAAACTTCGCTCAAACAGCGAAGTTTTTTATTTTTTAGCTTTTATCTAACATAACCTAAGTTATGGACTTTATTTTTTAAAAAAATACAACAAACTCCAACTTTTATGTTATAATATCTTTGATTTATAATATATATTATGTATTTTCAAAAATATACAACATTTTCTTTACAGGACATCCTTTTGGATTTAAAGACGTCCGAAAAAGGATTGTCTAAAGTCGAAGCAGTGGCTAGATTGAGAGTTTACGGAGAAAATAAAATAGTCGGTAAAGAATCCCATTGGTGGAATATATTTTTTCGTCAATTTAAATCGCCATTTATTTATTTGCTGTTCTTTGCAGCGGGTTTAGCTTTTTATCTTGGTGAAAAAATTGATTCTGTAATGATTTTGATTTTTATTACGATTAATACTATTTTGGGTTTTTTTCAAGAATATCATTCGGAAAAATCATTACAGTTATTAAAAAAATTCGTGATTGCTCGAGCGCGTGTAAAACGAGACGGTAAAGATGAGTTGATTGATGCTAGTCAACTTGTGCCTGGCGATATAGTGATGGTTGAGACCGGTGATGTGATTCCCGCCGACCTTCGTATAATTGAGGTGGAAGATCTAACGGTTGACGAATCGGTGTTGACCGGAGAGTCGGCGCCTGTAAGTAAAAAAAGCAAATCTACAAAGGAAGAAATTAACGAAGTCCATCTGGCAGAAAATTTGGCATTTTCTGGTACTCTGGTGGTGAGTGGTAAGGCGGTAGGAATTGTGATTGGTACCAACAAAAAGTCAGTGATGGGCGAAGTATCTAAAATGACTATTGAGACAGTACGCAAAAGCGCTTTTGAAAAAGGGATAGCAAAATTTAGCTCTTTTATTTTGAAAATGATCGTGGTGATATTGGTATTATTATTTGCAGCTAATATTTTGATTAAAGGTGATGGTACAAATATTCCTGAATTGATTTTGTTTTCCATTGCCTTGGCGGTTAGTGTTATTCCAGAGGCCCTACCTTTAGTGACTACACTTTCATTATCTCGCGGTGCCTTACGTTTGGCGAGAGATAAAGTAGTAGTCAAGCGTCTTTCAGCAGTGGAGGATTTGGGTAGTATTGAGGTCTTGTGTTCTGATAAGACCGGTACGATTACAGAAAATAAAATGAGAGTGGCCGAGGTAAAATCACAGGATAGAGAACAATGTTTATTTTACGGAGCATTAGCGTCGTCCTTTTTGGGAGAAAAAAAAGCTGAGCCAAACAATGCCTTTGATTTGGCGATGTGGAATGAATTGACAGAAAAAGACAAAAAACAAGTTAGAGCTGAAGTTCGTGTTAAAGAAATTCCTTTTGATCCTTGTCGCAGGAGAAATGATGTTTTGATTAAACGAGATAATGCATGTGAATTGATAGTGCGTGGGGCCTTGGAGGATATTTTACCTTTATGTGTAGATATAGAAATTGAAGAAAAAAATGAATATAAAAAGTGGGCACAAGCTGCCGGAAAAAATGGACAAAGAATTTTGGTGGTAGCGATTAAAAATGCAAAGGAAAGTTGTAATATTAGTAAAGAAGAAAAAGGTTTAAAATTAATTGGGGCTATTTCCTTTGTCGATCCAATTAAATCAACTACCAAAGCGGCTATTAGTAAAGCAGAAAAATTGGGAGTGAAAGTAAAAATTTTGACCGGTGACGCTAAGGAAGTGGCTGGTGCAGTTGCTTATCAGGTGGGCTTGGCAAAAAACCCAGAGGATGTAATTACTGGAGAAGAGTTGGAAAAAATGTCTGATAAATTGCGTCTTGAAGCTGTAGAGAAATATAATGTATTTGCTCGTGTTTCGCCGCAACAAAAATATTTAATTATTCAACTACTGCAGAGAAAATATGAGGTTGGATTTTTAGGAGAGGGCATCAACGACGCACCAGCTTTGAAGTTAGCCAATGTAGCAATGGTAGTTGAAGGGGCTTCTGATATTGCCCGTGAAGCGGCGGACATTGTGCTTTTGAGTAGTAGTTTGGCGGTTATTATAGATGGTATCAAAAGCGGGCGGGAAATTTTTGCTAATACTATAAAATATTTAAAAATTACTTTAATTTCTAATTTTGGTAATTTCTATGCTATTGCTGTGGCTTCCTTAATTATTACATTTTTACCGATGTTGCCTGTACAAATTTTATTGTTAAATTTACTTTCAGATTTCCCAATGATTGCCATAGCAATGGACACAGTAGACACGACGGAATTGCGTCGTCCGCGTTGCTACAACGTGCGTGAGGTGGTATTGATGGCTATTTTTTTAGGAATAGTGAGTACTGTTTTTGATTTTATTTTTTTTGCTTTATTTTATCGTCAAGGATCGCAAATTTTACAGACGAATTGGTTTATTGGTTCAGTTTTGACAGAATTAGCCCTGATATATTCTGTACGCACCCATTTTTTCTTTTTGCGGACAAAGGTTCCGTCTGCGGTACTTGTTTTGCTTTCCATAGTGGCGGTAGTGGTAGCGATCGCAATTCCTTTCTCCAGCGTAGGTTTATCATGGTTTCATTTTGTGGCGCCGTCTCTTCGAAATATTTATATAATAATTAGTGTGGTAGCATCTTATTTTGTCATTACAGAATTGGTAAAATTATTATATTATAAAATTACGACTCCACATGGTGGATCAGTTTGATTTGTTAGAAAAAATAAACACCCCGACTAAATTTAGTCGGGGTGTTTTTGATAATATGGTGCGCCGTATGGGGGCTGGGGGTCGCACCGGTCTTTCCTAGGACACAGTGGCAGGCCCTGATCTTTAGAATTGCGCGTATTCTGTCTGCGCGCTACCCTGAACCATACGGTCTATCGTCGTGTCCCTTTTCTACGAAGTCACAGGACTCCATACCCCACACACGGCTTAGACATGTTACCTCATTTTTATCTGTTTGTCAAGATATAGCAGTTAGTAAACTTATCGGCATTGACAAATTCTCAAAATACTATATAATTGTAAACATTACGCGGTAGTAGTTCAGTTGGTAGAACGTCTCGTTGCCAACGAGAAGGTCGCCGGTTCGAATCCGGTCTGCCGCTCCAGTATCACTTCATTATATCGCGGGGTAGAGCAACCAGGCAGCTCGTCGGGCCCATAACCCGAAGGTTCTCGGTTCAAATCCGAGCCCCGCAACAAAAAACCTCTCAAATTTGAGAGGTTTTTATATTTTTAAATTTATATTATGAATTGGAATCCAATTCTTTTTTGAAATATTCATCATACATTTCCCAGAAAGCCAACAACAGAGAGGCAATCACTGGGCCGATAATAAAACCAGAGATACCAAATACTACGATACCACCGAGTGTAGAGAAGAGTACCATCAAGGGATGCATTTGCGCATTTTTACCTACCAAAATTGGGCGCAAGACATTATCTATAGTACCGATAACAATTGATCCAAACAAAATCATTCCTACGCCTACCCAAATTTTACCTATCAAAAGCATAACTATGGCTACTGGCAACCAGACAAAATATGATCCCAAACCAGGTATGGAAGATAATAGTACCATTAATAATCCCCAGATTAAAGTGCCTTCAATTCCTGCAAA
>Ga0172379_10003778_pt1 | contig 23495 bp, 33 predicted proteins | sample GrowelOW334metaG_FD_119756 | JGI IMG/M metagenome (GOLD analysis project Ga0172379, IMG submission 119756) | Groundwater microbial communities from an aquifer near a municipal landfill in Southern Ontario, Canada - Groundwater well OW334 metaG | ecosystem: Environmental > Aquatic > Deep...
AAATATGGCGTTCGGCAAAATTAAACCCACCTTGGGTTATGGCGGGTTTTTGGCTTGTTTGATAGGTTTATTGGATGGTCAAGGCAGGAATTGTTTGAAAAAATCGAGAAGGAAATTTTTGATGTTTTTTACGCTGGGTACGCCGCCGCTCGACTCTTTGTCGGAACTGAAACCGAGAATGCAAAGACCGTACGCCACGGTCCACGCGGGGATGTTTACCATTTCGCCTTTGAATTGCGAATCGCCTGAGCGTGGGTCGGCGGATCCAAAAGAAGGATAACCGATACGGGAGGGAAGATGGAGCGCAGCTTTTGCCATATCCGAAACCGCAGAGATGCCGGAACCGCCGCCGGTGATGATGACGCCCGCGGGGAGCAATTGATTTCTTCCGATCTGCGTCAGGTGAGCGTCGATAAGATCAAAAATATCCGAAAGACGCGCAGATACTATGTCGTCGACCTTTTTCTTCGGGAAACGTGAGTCGGCTGTTTTTCCAAGCTTGATGCTTTCTGCTTCGTCGAGAGACACTTTGAGGCCGAGAGCGAGGTCGTTGGTTATGTCGGTCGAACCGATAGGGAAGACTTTAAGCGAAACGGGAATATTATTTTCAAACACCACGATCGATACGGTTTCAGCGCCGATGTTGGCGAGAACACATCCGGCGGTTTTTTGCTGGCGCGTGATCGTGACGTATCCGGCAGCAAGGGGAGACGCGAATACATCTTCAACTTCTATGCCGGCTTCCTCCACGGCAAGGATAGTGTCGTTGATGTGCTGAGAGAGAGCGGTGATGAGCAGAAGCTTGGCTTCCAGCTTCATTCCTTTCATCCTTTGTGGTTTGCCGAGCACTTCATTTCCATCGAGACGATAGCTGATGGGAATGGCGTGTATAATACGCTTGTTTTGGAGCTCCCGGGATTCCGTTTCGCATGAGTCGATCGCTTTTTTTATATCGAGATCGGTGACTTCGCCATCCGCTCTGGTGATCATCGCCGTGCCCGTGGCTGATATGCCGTCGAGCCCGATGCCGCCCGCGGAAATAAATGCGCGGCGTACTTTTACTCCCGATGCCTTCTCTGCTTTCGCGACCGCTGTTTGAATGCTTTTGGCCGTGTCGCCGATATTGACGATGTATCCATGGCGCAAGCCTCGAGATTCTGACATACCCGTCCCGATGATGCGGGGCATGGTCATATCTTTTCCCCACTCAGCGATAACAACCCGCACCGTGTACGTTCCGATATCTATTCCCGTAACAATTTCTCTTTTTCTTTGCATGAGGAAATATTCGCGTAGGAAATTAGAAAGAAGCTAAACTTTTTCTTCTCTTATTTCCATTATACCGCCATATTTCATTCCTTTCAAATGAAACACGAAAGTGGATAACTGAGACAAAAGATTTAAGGATTAACGGATTTAGGGATTTACGGATGCGGACGAGATGAAAAATAGACCCTCCTCCGCTAAAGCTACGGCAGGGCAAGAAATAGAAAAACTTTGCCAGAGCGGGGTTGCACCCCGGTCTGGAATGACATTTGTGATTCCGCTATGTTTTTTTGTGGAGTCAAAAAAAGTGAGACACTTCAAACGTTTCGGTTCGGGGTGCAACCCCGAACCGGCGACGAAAGACAAGCAGAGGATAATTTGAGCAAGAAATTATACGCGGAATTTTTTTCGGGTCTTGGCTTCGGATTTTTCCATTTCGTTGCCGTGGTCCATTCCTTTGAGGTGATAGAGTCCGTGGATGTAAAGATGAACGATAAATTGTTCATGAGTTTCGTCAAACAGGTGCGCTTCTTGTTTCGAGCGATGAAGATCGATAAAGATCTCGCCGCTCTCTTTTGAGAGAGGGAAGGAGAGTATATTCGCAGGTTTGTCTTTGCCGCGCAGTTCGCGGTTCATTTTTCTTGAGCGCGACGACCCGATCCAAACGAGAGAGAGGTCGTACTTTTTTCCGAGAACGTGATCTTTAATATCACGAAAAAGCAACCCGTCTACTGCCGGATTGCTTCTTGTTTTATTAAGTACTGAGAAATTTTCTTCCTCCATTTGGGAAGATTAATTTTTTACCGCAATTTTTCCGAGCTTCTTCAGACGATCCATCTTTTTGGTGGTCTCAAGATTCTTCAAGACGCGGCGTTTTTTGCGCAGCTTGGACTCCGGACGCGTGGTGTATTTCTGCCCGCGGACCGTATTCAATATCTTGGCGCCATGCATCTTCTTGGTAAAACGACGAAGAAGATTGATGGTATTCTCGTTTTGCGTTTTCTCCACTTCTATTACTGTCATAGTCATAGGGAACATACTATCACAGAGAACGAAAACGCGCAATATTTCGGTGATGTTGACAATTATTATTATAAATGTTATATCTGTATCAGTTTAAGTTCAACAACACAAGGGGAAATAAAATGAGCGCTGAAATGATCGAAAAACCAAAAATAGATCATCTTTTTGATGAAGAAAAAATTATCATGAACGGGAAGAGTGTTTCACTCCGTCGTTGTAATGTTAATTCGCGAGTAGTTCAATATGGAAGCGATATTAATGGTCGTATCCGGATGGATGAATTTCTTCGAATGCTGGAGCACTAAGATAACGATACGTTTCATCCAAAAGCGTTGCGGTTAAAACCGCAACGCTTTTTTATACATAGTTGATCAACGTTTCGGACAGGGTCAGAGACCCGCGTCCGGCAGGAGAATTTTCTAACGGTAACTCCTCACACCTCTTAAAATATCGTAGTCCGTTGCCGGAGCGGGGTTGCACCCCGTTCCGAAACGTTTGAGCTGTCATCTGGAGGTTTGTGATAAATCAAAAAAACTCGACATTTTAAACGTTTTGGTTCGAGGTACAACCTCGAACCGGCGACAAATTTTGTAGGGGTGTGAGGAGATATTTCTAACCGGTGTTGACAAATTTATCTAAGATATTCTTTTTACAGAAAAACGATGTGGAGGTGTAAATGAAACAGAACAGAAAAGTGAAAGAATTTTTGAATGAACTCGTAGCAATGTTTAATGTAAAAGCAGAACATTCCGGTACATCCAATAATGGGGAAAACATCTGGCGTATTTCACAAAAATTAACGGAGATAGCGGACAGCGAAAACCCCAATTGGGAAAAAGAAATAGATTGCGAAATAATGAAACAAATAATTTGGGCAAATTTACGTTTTTTTGTCGAAGGTCGTAATGTTATAGACACAAACCACCAAATGTACGCATGGGTAATTTATGAAATAGTACGAGATTGCTAAACATAGCAAACCAAAAGCGCTGCGGTTTTAACCGCAACGCTTTTTTCTTGCTTTCCATTGTTCGCTACACCAAGGACAGTCCTTTCCCCGTCATTCCGCTGCGCTCCATTCCTCCTTAAGGACTGTTCTTGTTTCCGCTCGTTTGGACTTTATGAACTTGATAAACTTGATAACTTGATGAACTTTTATTTTATCGTCTTCACATACTTTGCCAACTCGGTGATCTTTACCGTCTCCTGCGACCTCGTGTTCATATCGCGTACGATGACGGTGTCGTCAATGGCTTCTTTTTCTCCGAAGATGATGGCGTACGGAATTTTATTTTTCTCTGCGGCCGAGAGCTGGCTTCCGAGCGAATCTTTGGCGAGCGATTGAGCGATCGGAATGCGCGCGTTCCGTAAAATTTCGATAATATTCAGACTGCGCATTTTTGCGTGGGTGCCGAGCTGAATGAAGTAGACTTTCGGGTGTTTGATAATGCGCGGGTCCATGCGCTTGTATCCTTGGGTCATGAATATCCGCTCAACGCCCAAGCCAACGCCGATCGCCGGAATGTCTTTTTTGCTTCCAAGATTTTTTGCGAGGTAATCATAGCGTCCGCCTCCGCCGAGTGCGAGGGAGACAGCGACGATCTCGGATTCTTTTACGTTCTTATCTCCTTTCTTTCCTCCTTTTGCTTCCGGTTTTTCTTCCGCTTCCATGGCCGGAACGTCTTCGTAGGTTTCTTCCGTGATCTCAAAAACGGTGCGCGAATAGTAGTCAAGTCCGCGGACGAGATTGTTGTTGATGCGGTAGGGGATATTCAGCGCTTCGAGATACTCCAATACTTCTTTAAAATGCGAGCGGCATTCATCGCACAGGTGAGTGACTGAGCTCGGCGCTCCTTCTTTGATCACTTGGCATTTGGGGTTTTTGCAATCGAGCAGACGGAGCGGGTTTTCTTTTACTCGCCTCTTGCAGTCTACGCAAAGTTCCGAAAGGTGTTTTTTGTAATAATTCGCGAGTTCTTTGACATATTTGGGGCGGCATTCGCGATCGCCGATGCTGTTGATATTGAGAACGAGATTTTGAAGGCCGGCTTCTTTTAATATGATCATCGTCGTGTGGATGACCGTGGCGTCCGCGATAGCTTTCGGAGTACCGAGGATCTCAAGACCGAACGATTGGAATTGACGAGTGCGGCCTTTCTGAGGGTTTTCGTGGCGGAAGAACGGACCTTTGTAGTAGAGCATGACCGGCTGGGTCCACGACTGCATGCCGTGTTCGATATACGCGCGCATGATCGGCGCGGTGCCTTCCGGACGCATTACCAAATGATCGCCGCCCTTGGTTTTGAGCGAGTACATTTCTTTTTCGACGAGATCGGTGTCTTGCCCGACTCCGGAAGTAAACAATTCTTCCTTTTCAAGGATAGGCGTTTCGATCGGCTTGAAACCGTAATACATGGCTATCTCGGATGCTTTCTCGTAGAAACCGCTATAAGCATAGGATTCCTCTCCAATGATATCTTGCATTCCTTTCACACTCGTCGGAACTTCTTTTTTTGCGCTTGAATTTGCTTTAGTCATGATCTTTCTTTAAGATGGCCGTTTGGTAATTATTATTCATTTTGTTTTCCGGGAAAGAGCCCCGCTGTTTGGAGCGGAAACAATCTTACAAAAACTCTTCCGATAATATTTTTTTTGTGAAGCGGTCCCCACATTCTGGAATCGAGGCTGTTGCTGCGATTATCGCCCATGACAAAATATTCGTTCTCGCCAAGCGTTTCGGTGAAATTGTCATAGGAAAGTTCTTTGATGTACGGCTCGTTCAATACTTTTCCCGAAGGATACGCCGCCCCAGTGATGGTTATGATCCCATTCGATACCGACACTTTTTCGTTCGGCAAACCGATAATGCGCTTGATGAAATATTTGGACGGGTCTTTCGGGTACTTGAAGACGATCACATCGCCTCTCTCGGGCTGTTCTTTTCGATAGGTGAGCTCATCGACAATAAGATATTGTCCGTCAGAGTAGGTCGGATCCATCGATTCGCCGCGCACTATAAACGGCTGAGCGATAAAGAGGCGTATCGGAGCAACAATGAGAATGGAAATGATCGTGAACTTAATGATCTCCATAATGAAAGAGCCGGTCGAAACATCTTCAGATCCTGTATTTTGAGGTTCATTTTCCAGCATTTTCGGATGAAACGGCGGAATTTTTAGTTCCGGATTTTTATTGTTTTCAGATATCATAATGTTGAATATTGCCCTATTTTACCTCATAGTAGGACTTCGCGCAAGGAGCGGTTTTCCCCTGTATTCAGGCTATTTTTTTGAAAATGAGCGTTACGAAACACTTGACGTATATCGATTAATGTTATAACATATGTGAAGTTTTTCTTTATAACGGAGGGGATAATGATCCTTGAAATAGTGAAGGCGGGGAATTCGATCTTGCGCCAACAAGCCAAAGAAGTGTCGGATGTGCTGGACCCTGAAATACAAAAATTGATCGATGATATGGAGGAAACGCTGGCATCGGAAAAAAAAGGCGTCGGTCTCGCCGCTCCTCAAGTCGGCCGTTCGCTTCGCATAATCTCAGTTAAAACCGCAGACTTTACGGAGGTACTCATCAATCCGGTCATTGTCGAGCGCCACTCGCTTGAGAAGATCGCAAAAGAAAGATGTTTGAGCATTCCTTCTGTCGAGAAAAAAGTGAGGCGCTCGCGAAAGATCACCGTCTGGTATCTGACTCGCGAAGGTTTCGAACTTCAATTAACGCTGAAAGATTTTTCCGCCCGCGTCGTACAGCATGAGGTGGATCATTTGAATGGCGTTTTGCTCACCGACAAATAATTTGTTCGCGGTCGAAAAGATCGCCCGCCCGCACGGAAATTTCCGTGCGGGTTTTTGTTTTATTTTTTTTTCTGGTACAATACTTGCTATGCCTTACATCATTGCCGGGCTCGGAAATCCGGGCGACGAATACCTTAATACGCGCCATAATACCGGGCGCATCATGATCGAGCATTTTCGCGAGACGCATGGTTTTCCCGACTGGAAAGACGATAAGAAATCCAAAGCGCTTACCTCAAAAGAAAAGATCGGAACAGAAAGCGTTGTGCTTATGGAGCCGAACAACTTTATGAACAACTCGGGGAAGTCGGTCGCGCCGCTCGTTAAAAGCAGAAAAACTGCGGAAAAACTGGTCGTGATCTACGACGATATCGATCTGCCGCTCGGCACCATAAAAATTTCATGGAACAGAAGTTCCGGCGGACATAACGGACTTGGTTCGATCATCAAGGCTTTAAAAACGCAGGAGTTCATCCGCGTGCGTGTCGGCGTTTCCAAAATGTCCGCGAAGGGCGTGGCGAAAAAACCAAAAGGAGAGGAAGCGGTCTTGAAATTCTTGCTCGGAGAGTTTAAAAAAGATGAGATGCTTGAGGTCAAGAAGCTCGCGAAGAAGGTTTCCGCCGCTCTCGAGATGATAATCAGCGAGGGGAAGGAAAAGGCGATGGGAGAATATAACCGGACGTAAAGATTAAAGAATCGCAGCGACGAACGATCATAAAAATCCCGCCTTGTTTGAAGGCGGGATCTTGTTTTTAGAGTACTCCCGTAAAATAGCCTACGGCGTCAGTTGATCTTATTCCCAAGTATTCACCAAGCGCCATCAGCATAGCTGCCAGGATCAAGATGCCCACAAAAAGAAGATTGTTTTTTAATGTTTCGTTCATTTTGCTCTCCCGAAAAAAATGTCGGATGTTATGGAAGGTAATACCATGAATTTTCAATAGGCAGCGATACTTTCGAACCCGAATATACAACGATCGCTATAAAAGCGGAAAGTATGGATATGTATAATATAAAGAACAGTATTTTTGTCGCCGTTTCGCTCATATACTTCACCTTGCTGTGTGTTTGCTCTCTCTATATCGTAGCTCATTTTAACAAAATTGTCAACCACTACTACTACATAATAACCCGGCGTATTTTTTTCGCTCTTTCATGGCATTTCTCGCTTTGAGTGATATTCTGTGATATATATAATCAAGAGGTATTTGACTCAGGGAGGAAAGTACATGTATTTTTTAAATAGTTTCGCGCAGTTTGCGGGATCGCTTATCTTTTTTTCGATACTTATATATTTGATCGTTGCGGTCTCGGTCGCGCTCCCCGCCGTACTGTTCCTTTATGGAAGTGAACGAAAAAAAATCTCACGGATACAATATTTTTTTCACGTCGTTTTACATTTATGGATATGGGTGATCATCTCGATTCCCAACATCATCATAGTGCTGTATATTCGACGAAAGATAAAAAGGGGACACACCATTTGGGATATTTCCAAACAATTGAATTGGACGACTCTCACGGCATGCGAAGTGCAAAGATGGAGCCAAATGTCGCTCTACCAATGCGCTTATATGCCGATCGATAAAATACTCGACCAGTAAAACCAAAAAGCTCTCGCGTAATGCGAGGGCTTTTTTTATCGTTTGTCGCCGGACGGCAGTTGTACTGCCGTTCGAAACATTGGAAAATCTCACCATGCTTGATATAGTATTTCCATGCCCTCGATCCATATTTCAAAAGAATTAAACGCCGGTGCGTATTTCCTGACTTTTACCGTCAAAAAGTGGTACCATATTTTTGATCGTCACAATCGCTGGAATATTATTGCCGATTCGCTTCAGTTTTGTCGCGAACATAAGGATCTCAAAATACATGGTTTTGTGTTGATGTTGAATCATATTCACATAATTGCGGAGTCGCCGAATATCTCCGATTTTGTTCGAGATTTTAAAAGGCATACCTCCCGTGAAATTCATAAAAATATTCTTGCTACCGAGCCGATGATTGAAAAGCTGTTTATTGGTTCGGATGGAAAATTTGCGATATGGCAGGATACGAATATGCCGATATTTCTGGAATCGGAAAATGTTTTTTTGCAGAAGCTGAACTACGTTCATGAAAATCCTGTACGGAAAAATTATGTCGCTTATGCCGAATATTGGTATTGGTCGTCAGCAAACGAAGAATGCGAGTTGAAACCGGATGATGTGAATGAATAGAGTCCGGTGTTCTGTCCCAATGTTTCGAACGGGGGTACAACCCCCGTCCGGCGATGCACGACGCAATTTGCTTTTTGTTTTGTCTCGTGATATTAATGAGTTGGTTTTGTTCATTAACTTTGGGAGAATGAAAATGAATTTTGTTGTTTCTTTGGTACACTTTATCGGTTGGGTTATTTTGGCTATCACGTTGTTTTATATTATCTTTTCGCTGGTTTTCACTGTTTATGCCTACCTTTTCATTCGGCGAACAGATGATTTTAAAAATTGTCTTGATGATGTGTGGAGTTGGCGACGGTTTGCCTGTTATGTCGGCTTCGTTAATTTATGGATCTACGCAGGGCTTGTTTATGAATTAATAAGGAGGAAATTACGGATCAGATATTTTTTGAAAATAGGATATTCTATAAGCCAGATAGAACAACGGTTTGACTATCGCTGCGTTGAAGTTCTGAAAAGCGATATATTTGAGGTTTACCCGATTTCTGTAATTCTTGGTTACGTAATTCGCGATAAATTTTATGGATAACCAAAAAGCTCTCGCGCGATGCGAGGCTTTTTTATTTCGTCGTTGTTCGTGGCCGGACGAGGGTTGTACCCTCGTCCGGCGACGCACGGTGGAGCAATTTGTTTTTGCTTTTGTTTTATGGTATTAATTGTATGGTTTTGTTCCTAAACTTTTAGGAGAATGAAAATGAGTTTTATCGTTTCTTTGGTGTATTTGATCAGCTGGGTTGTCACAATTTCGGCTTTGATCTATCTAGTGATTTCGCTTGTTGTGAGTTTGTACGCCGGCTTTATTTTGTATAAAGAAGAGATTTTTGATTCTGTTGTTTTTTCTCGCGGAGAATATTCCGTTTTCATTGGTTTTCTTCTTTTCTGGTTGTGGCTCGCAGAATTTTGCATTATTCAATACGCGCTCTATCAGGGGCATTCTTGCGAAGAAATAGCTAAGGCCCGACACTTACGCATAGATATAGTTGAACAGGTTTCAAAATGGCATTTTCTTTCTTCGTTCAAAGATCAACAATAATTCGCTTATCAAAAGCTCTCGCACATTGCGAGAGCTTTTCTTTTCAGAAATTTTATGGTATCAAGGTGAAGGGTGTTTGTTCCTTAACTTTTGGAGAATGAAATGAATTTTATCGTTTCTTTGGCGCATTTTGTCGGCTGGGTCGTCGTTATATCTGCTTTCGTTTACTTTGTGGTTTTTGTTTCTGTTTCTTTATTCGCGCTTATTTTTCTTTATGAAAAAGAAAAGCAAAGATGTTCACGAATTTTTTATTTTTTCCAAGTGGGAATAAAATTCTGGATATGGATCATTGTTTCATTATCAAATGTTTTTGCGGTTGCATGGCTTCGCTTTTTAATTAAAAAAGGGTATTCGTTCGAACAGCTTGCCGACCATTTCATTTTTGATAATTTGACTGTTCACGAGCTGAAACGGTGGAGTAAAAAATCTTTTTCTCAATGCGGGTATTTTCCGCTGTCTCACATATTCTGATTGAATATCAAAAAGCTCTCGCATTACGCGAGAGCTTTTCTTTTCTTCTTAGATCCGTTAATCCGTAAATCGTTCCGCCAGCGGGCGGATCCTCCCGCTGGAGGAAAATCTTTAATCCGTTAATCCTTCTTCGCCGGAGCGACCTTGTACGACAGCGCCATTTTTTGATCTTTGGGATCAAAGTGGGTGATCTTGAAGGTGTAGGTCTTTCCAAGTTCGAGCGAACTCTTGAGGTTTTCTTCCGTGCCGAATTCGGAAAGATGGACGAGTCCGGCGACGCCTTCCTCGATACTCGCGAGTGCTCCGTATTTATTGTATTTGATGATAACGCCTTTGACGTCATCGCCTTTCTTGTAGGTGTCTTTCGCATTGATCCACGGATTGGCGCGGAGGGCTTTGATGGAGAGGGAAATTTTTCCGCCTGCGATCTCGATGATCTTGGCTTTTACTTTGTCTCCAACCTTGAAGAGTTTGCGCGGATCTTCGACGAGGCCCCAATCGAGTTCGCTGATGTGAACCAGGCCTTCCAAACCTTCTTCGATCTTCACAAACACGCCGAAGTCGACGATGCCGGTGATCTCTCCTTCCACTTCATTTCCGACGACGTATTTTTCAACAATAACAGCGCGCTCTTTCTGGTCGTTGCCTTTTTCGGTAAAGATGAGTTTTCCTTCTTTCGGAACGGCGGTGAGGATGGAAACGGAAATTTTCTGTCCGATCAATCGTTTCAATTCTTCCATAATCTTCACTTTGTCGCCGTCTTCGACGCGGGGATAGTGCTCAGGTCCGAGCTGAGACGCGGGGAGGAATCCTTGCAAACCTTTCCAGTCGATGATAAGTCCGCCTTTGTTGGCTTCTTTCACCTGTACTTTGAGGATGGTTTTACTCTTCAAAAGATCTTCGGCTTCATTCCAGACGATCGCCTGATGCGCTTCTTTGAGAGAAAGTTCGACATATCCGTCTTCGTTCTCTCGTTCCAAAACCTTTGCGGTGACGGTATCGCCGATGTTGATCTTGCGGATAATATCGCGGGTCATCATGAACTCGCGTCCGAAAATAATACCGGTGCCGAACGGCGCCAAGTCTACAAAAAGGGAAGTCTTCTCGATTCCGATAACGGGTCCGTCCACGATGTCTCCCATTTCGGGATATTTCGCGAGCTTCTCGGTATATTTCTCCATGATCTCCGAAACGGTTTCCGGAGTGGCGAGCGTTAATTTTTCACTCGAACTTTGCGCTTTTTTCCCTTCGCTGGCGGGAACTACTTTTATTGCAATCTCTTCTGCTGCGTCCGCGGCAACCGCGGTAATTGTTTCATCTGCCATAAAATTTCAATGGTGTCTTCCGGGGCTCTCTTTTTCGCACGAACGAAACTGGTTCGTCCGGAAAAACAGGATTATTCCCGAAGGATGTATTAAAATATCGCAAAATTGCCAAAATTGACACGTGTGCGACAGTATCGATAAGTATACATTAATTTTGAAAATTGTACAGAGAATCTTCTCACGCCCGTCCGTCATTGCGGGCTTTGATCCGCAATCCATGTCGTCCATTGCTCGCCGTGGATTCCGGATCGTTGTCCGGAATGACGGACTAAAATTCCGTATTTGACATCAAAATTTGGCAATGGTATACTTAAAGCAAGACAAAATTTGAACTTTCAAACTGGAGGTGCGTTATGAACAATTTGTGCGCAATCACAGGGACTTGTGGGAAAGTAGACTATTTGCGCGAGAAAATTAAGCTCGCTCAAGCTCTCGAGAAACAGGATGAGCAAAGGTGTGAATTATGGCGAATTATGGGAGAAATTTCCAAACTTGCCAAGACAGAGCAATTCGATATCATCGGCCATTTAATGCCGCATGAGATTTCCGCTCTATGGAAATCAAATTGCGCAGGCTGAGTATCATGCCAAACGTATGACGAACCCGCTCCGCTTGAATAAGCGGGCGGGATGTTTCTATATGGCGCGCTAAAAATGCGTTTGTTATTGTCGTATTCGTATTCATTCGTATATTGGTACCCATTCGCATATTGGTATCTGTATTTTGCAAAAGAAGCCCCAATTTGGTATACTATTCCTTATGATAATCACATATTACGGGGCGGATTTTATTAAGCTCCAGTTCGGCGACGTGGTCGTCGGGATCAATCCGATAAGCAAAGAATCAAAGTGGAAAAGCGGGCGTTTTGCCGCGGAGCTCGCGCTGGTTTCTTTGAATCAAAAGGATTTTTCGGGAACTGATTCACTCGCTTTCGGCGACAAAACCCCCTTCATCATCAACGGACCGGGCGAATACGAAGTCAACGGGATCGCGATCGCCGGTTTTTCATCAGGATCAAAATATGAGGGGGAAGAACGTTTCAATACCATCTATCTGATCAACCTTGAAGATATGAAGATCTGTCATTTGGGAGCGCTTTCCGATACCACTCTTGCTCCGGAAGCAAAAGCTCATTTGGAAGATATCGATGTGCTGTTCGTATCTGTCGGCGGTCCGGGACTCCTGACAGCCGAAGAGGCGTACAAAATTTGCGTCGACATCGGACCAAAAATTATTATTCCGATGATGTACGAAGAAGACGGCGGAAAACCGCTTAAAGCATTTCTAAAAGAAGCCGGAGCGCCGGATGTAAAGCCCGTTGAAAAATTGACGCTGAAGAAAAAAGATCTGGAAGGAAAGGATGGAGAAGTGATAGTGCTCCAGTCGACGCTGGGATAAAACGAAGTAAAGTGAAAAAACGATACTGGCAGACAAAAAATTAAAAAGTAAAAATGAAAAAGGAAAATCGACAATTAAAAAGGAAAAAATTATTACACAACTAAGTTTCGTTATCAATTTTTCATTTTACGTTGTCGTTTTTAGTTTTTCATTTTAAGTTTTTATTTTTTGTAAAGTGAGTGTTCTTTTTAATCCATGTTAAAATTTATCGAAAATTTAAGGTCCGCGCCGGATGAAACGAAAAAAACTTTCGCGACGGCTATTTCTGCGGTTCTGACGCTGATCATTGTCCTTTCCACCTACGCAATTTCCGATCCGCTTTTTGTGAAAGCCGAAAAAAAAGACGCACAATCGGCTGACGCGCTGCCTTCGCCGTTCGCGGTGCTGTCCTCGCAGATCGGCCACTCGTTCGCGGAACTGAAAAAAGATTTTTCATCGATCCCCATAAAACAGGTTATCGGCTCATTATCGACGAAAGGCACGAGTACTGAGACCGCAATTGCGCCAGCAAAAGCGAGCACTACGGTTGAGGTCGCGACGAGCACGAAGCCCGCGGCGGTAAAAGTTAGTTCTTCTACGCCTGCGGCCGCGACACTCGCGAAGCCACCGAAAGCGAAAGCGACGACAGAGGTCAAAACCAAACCAAAAGTATACGGTCCCGCGCCGATCCCGGGTTATAAAAAACCGGCCGCAACGACAGCAAGCGTTCTCACCATTGGAACGACCGCACCAACGCTTGATGACATCCCCAAATCGGAACCGCGTCCTGAAACCCCGCCGCCGACAGACATCCCGACCCCGAGCGTTCCTGATCCCGATCCGAGCATTCTGCCGCCCACCGCTCCCGAACCGCCCAAGCTGGACACATCGCCGCTTTATCAGACCACGCAATCGTTATGGCCAAAAACATTTACGAGCGGCAGCAGTAATTAGGAACTGATTAAAGTCTTTTTAACAGACGTGGATTCCGGGTCAAAGCCCGGAATGACGAAGGGGAGGGTGATTTAGTTGTAATATATAAAATTAATCGTTAGTATCATTCATACGGTATGCCAAAGAATAAAGACAAGGGAGAAATTGTTAAACAAGATTCGTTGCTCGACAGTACTATTCACAATGTGAATATCAGCTCCGAGATGAAAGAATCGTACATCGACTACGCGATGTCGGTCATTACCGAACGCGCCCTGCCCGATGTCCGCGACGGATTGAAACCGGTCCATCGCCGTATTCTTTTCGGCATGCACGAAATGGGTCTCGCCAATTCTTCCCGATTCAGAAAGTCCGCCGCTATCGTCGGAGATGTGCTCGGAAAATACCACCCGCACGGCGATTCTTCCGTGTACGAAGCCATGGTAAAAATGGCGCAGGAATTCAGCTATCGCTATCCGCTCGTGATGGGACAGGGAAACTTCGGATCGATCGACGGAGACTCGGCCGCAGCCATGAGGTATACCGAGGCGAAAATGTCGAAAGTTTCCACGCTGCTCTTGACCGACCTCGACAAAGAAACGGTTGACTGGAGCCCGAACTACGACGGTACGCGCAAAGAGCCGAAAGTTCTTCCCGCCGCCGTTCCCAACATTCTTCTCAATGGTACGCTCGGTATCGCCGTCGGAATGGCGACCTCCATCCCTCCGCATAATCTCGGCGAAGTCGTCAACGCAGCTATCCATCTCATAGACAACAAAGACGCAACGACCGAAGACCTGATGGAATTCGTCAAAGGTCCCGATTTTCCGCTCGGCGGGCGCATATACGGAGGCAAAGATATGCACCACACGTACGCATCCGGACGCGGCGGAATACTGTGCCGCGGCGAAGCGGAGATCGTGGAAACCAAAGGCGGAATGTTCCAGATCATCATCACGTCCATTCCGTATCGCGTCAACAAAGCCGAGCTCATCATCCACATCGCCGATCTCGTGCATGAGAAAAAATTGGAAGGAGTAAAAGGGCTTCGCGATGAATCCACGAAAGACATTCGCATCGCGATCGACCTCAAATCGGGCGTCGAACCGCAGAAAGTTCTCAACTATCTTTTCAAACACACCGAGCTGGAATCGACGTTCCACCTGAATTTGGTCGTGCTTGTTGAAGGCACGCCCCAAACCCTTTCGCTCAAATCCGTTCTCGCCGAATTCATCAAACACCGTAAAGAGGTCGTACGCCGCCGCACCGAATTCGAGCTCAAAAAAGCGCAGGCTCGCGAACACATTTTGATCGGTCTCAAAAAAGCGCTCGATCACATCGACGAGATCATCAAACTCATAAAAGCATCGAAAGATACGCCGACCGCAAAAGAGAACTTGATGAAAAAATTCAAGTTCTCCGATCTGCAGGCGACCGCGATCTTGGAAATGAAACTCCAGAAGCTCGCCGGATTGGAAAGAAAGAAGATCGAGGACGAATTGAAAGCCATTCAAGCGCTCATCAAAGACCTGCTCGATATTCTCGGAAGCGTCAAGCGCATGATGAAGATCATCAAAGACGAAATGCTCGCCGTCGTAGAAAAATTCGGCGACGACCGCCGGACGAAGATCGTAAAAGGCGATCCGAAAACCATCACCGACGAAGACCTCGTGCCCGACGAAGAATCGATGCTGATCTTCACCAAAGGCGGATACGTCAAACGCACCAATCCCGATGAATACAAAAAACAGCACCGCGGCGGAGTGGGCGTCGTTGATCTCAATACCAAAGAAGAGGATTTCATCACGCATTTCCTCACCACGAACTCACACTCGGATCTCCTCTTCTTCAGCGACAAAGGCAAAGCCTACCAGATGAAAATGTACGAAATGCCGGAAGGGAAGCGCGCCACACGCGGAAAGTCCATCATGAATTATCTCGCGCTCACGCAGGGCGAGAACGTCAATTCCATTCTCGCGATGCCGAAAGATTCCAAAGACAAGGAACGCTCCATCGTCATGATCACGAAGAACGGAGTGGTCAAAAAACTTTCCGCCGACAGTTTCAAAGACGTGCGCAGAAGCGGCTTGATCGCCATCAAACTCGAAGAAGGCGACGAACTCCTCGCAACATTGTTTGCCGAAAAAGGCGATGACGTTGTTTTGGTCACCGCGAACGGCCAGTCTGTGCGATTCAAAGAAAGCGATGCCCGAGAAATGGGACGAACCGCCATGGGAGTGAAAGCCATCACCTTAAAAAAAGGCGACACCCTCGTCTGTGCCGACATCGTCAAAAAAAGTTTTGAAAACCCAACGCTTTTGGTGGTCAGCACGAACGGCTACGGAAAACAAACCAAAATGAAAGAATACAAGATCCAGAAACGAGGCGGCAGCGGAATAAAATGCATGGACGTAACCAAAAAAACCGGCGCCCTGATCAGCGCAAAAGTAGTTTCCGGCAAAGAAGAGGAAGTCATCGTCATCTCAAAAAATAGCCAGGTCATAAGAACGGATATCAAATCCGTGCCGAGTCTCGGAAGACAGACGCAAGGAGTGAGGATAATGAAGTTGAGGGAAGGAGATTCAATCGCTAGCTTAGTGTGCTTATAGGGGCGAGCCGTCTTTTTGGCGATCTTCAATTTAATTTTTAAAAAAAGTTGCGGAGCAGTACATTTGTACAGCCCCGCAACTTTTTTTAAAAATTAGATCGAATCTCATCCAAAAATCCCGCCTCGCGTGCTGATTTAAAGCAATGAGCGGAACCAAGGGCAGTCCTTAAGGAGGAAGAGGGAAAGTATGAAAACCGTAGGTTTTCATCACTGACATTAGACAAATAGACTGTCCTTGGTGTAGCGATGGTTGTTTTCTGTACCGAAAGTCGTTCAAAAAATTCCCAATATCCAATTTCTAATTTCCAATAAAATGTCTAATGTCTAATTCCCAGAAAACGGCAGAAATGTCGTTTTTTGCTTTACTTGCGAGAATAATCAAAAAATGTAAGAATCGAAAAATGAAAACATATTTTATGGAAAACAAGGCATCGACTATATGGATTTTCTTTATCTCACTTTTATATGGAATTATGTTCGAGAAATACGGTTTCATTGGGATGTGTATTCAAATTAAGAATATATTTATTGATCTTATCAATACACATGAATACAACTCGTTCTTAAATGGATTTTTTACTTCTATAGGAGCGTCCTTCGCTTTTCTTCTTTTGATATATATTTTTTATCTGATGGAAAAATCGTTAATAGAAATTCACATAAAATTAGTACCCGATATGATAAAGGATTGCGATAATTCTATTGAAAAAGTAAAAGATCTAACGAAGGATATTGAAGATTCTAAAGCTATTATTGATCAGATGAAGTTACAAAGCACAAATGAGGAATTGCAGACGCAGTGTTCATTAATAGCGGAATATATAGAAAAAATCAATAAAGCCAAAGGAGAAGCAGCCGATGCCTTTCTTGAGGAAAAAAAATCTCTGGAAAAAGATCTCCGTGACTATAAAACAACATCATTTGTTTTTACTATCTATGAATTTTTCGGAAAAAAACATTTCGGAGGCACTGAATATAATAAATTTCACGATAACTTGGCATTTCATCTTGAAAAAAGCGAGAAAGCTGTTCAAGAAATGGAAAAAATGGTGCGTGCCGTTGGTTCAATTATAAAAATAATTAGGTCTTCCGCCGGACGGGGTTTGTAACCCTTACAGGGTCAGTCCACTCATTGGATATTTTGTTCGTACCTCACAAAATCCCTCAATGAGTCTTGCGGAATGGGTCCCTTCCCATTCCTCACCCGTCCATGACATTTGTATAAAATCACTGACGACGAATAGTTTGCAAAATTCGAAAATCGTAACATAAGTGGTTAATCCAAACGTTCCGAACGCGGGTGCAACCCACGTCCGACGACGGCATCACCTTCATCAATGTTCGACCTTAACAGTGATTATTTATTGAGTAAATCAGAATATGAACCGGCGATGGCGGGATAGTTTTTGAGTAGAAGTCTGTTTTTCACTTCTTCGTGTTCCTTCTCGTAACTTTCTTTTGTGTCGCCTAAAACGACTGTTTCCAATTCAATAAATTCTCCGAGATCGTCGACGGTATCCAGATGGATCCTTGTATTTTTATAGAGGTATAGATCTCTTTTTTTTACAACGCTAACTTTTGTTCCAAAAATATAGCCAAAAATAATTTTCGAGAATTTCACGCTGTTTTGAGGAATGGAAACGCGGTGATATAGAGATTCGCGAGTTCCTCTTTTTATTTTTCTCACGTAATAGATAATCTCATTTCTGGTTTTTTCTTCGCGAATTTTCAATCTTTTTTCACCAAGTAAAAAATAAGTGTCTGTTTGTTCAAGTTTCGATGTATGAGCGGCAAAGTCGAGATGATTCTTTAGGTCATCAAGATTTTCTACCTTCACTTTTATTTCCAGATTTCTCATTTCAACGATTGTTGACTTTTTTCTTTTAGTTATGTGTTGTTAACAATTATCAGTCAAATAGATAACGTGGATTCCGGATCGCGGTCCGGAATGACAGTGAGAATTTATTCTTTATGCGTCGAAAATTTTTCGCAGAACCGGTCCGCCCATCTGACAAATATGCCCCCGGCCGGCGATAGACTTTATTGCATTTGGTAAAGGTATAATGTACGAGAAAGTGTTTCTTTTCCCACATCCAGATCTATTTTTTTTACGGGCATCCAATTTGGGATCTCAAAGTCACACGAAACAATTTTTGTTTTTGGCTGGCACTCGCGGAGAAATTTTGGTCCGAGTTGGGTCATGAGTTTTGGTGAAAGATAGCAGTAGATATGTGTTGCTGAAGAAATATCAGTCCTCGATATTTCCTCATATCTTATTTTTACAGGGTAATTCCGTGAGAGAAACGATGCGACAAAAAAAGGAATAATTCCTTTTTCCATTCCGATCCCGCGAACTTTTGACACAGTTTTAACCGCATCAATAAGTATTCTTCCGTCACCGCAACCCATGTCAACAAGAACATCGCCGCTTCTCATATCCAGTAATTCTATAATTTTTGCCACAGCATATCTGCGGACCGGGACAAATGGTACGTCCGCAAAAATAGAATCCCGTAATATTAAAAGGAGAATGATACCGACAAGCACAAGAATAAGGGAAATGCTGGCGGTTGTTAATATTACAAAAATATTCATAGGGAGTATTTTAATACTATCAAGCAAAAAGAAAATATACAACGTAAGCTGACCCAATCACCCCGAACGCAAGTGCTCCCTCATCTGACTGTCGCATTCGGCGATGCGAACTTGAATTATTTACTATTTCATGTTATATTTTGATTATGAATGATCCGATAATTCAAAACGAGGTCGCGCTTAATTATTTGAATACGCTTTTTGGCAAGGCGATTTTTTTTAAGGATTTGGAGAAGGTACATCAACTGAATGTTTTAAGACACACTGTTTATTACGAAAAAGACTTTGATTATGAAGCTGTATTAAAAATACTCGGAGAGATAGAGGAAAAATTAAAACGATATGAATAATTTTGATATACAAAAAGAGGAGGTGGAGAGAATTTTCAGAGAGATGATCGTTCCTCAAACTATTGGCGATTGCGCTCCGCAAGAAATAAAGCGGGCGTATATTTTAGGAGGTCAACCGGGAAGCGGTAAAAGCGCTTTTGCAAGAGAAATATTAAAAACAAACAACAATATCGTTTTTATAAATGGTGATGATTTACGAGCCTATCATCCCGGATATTATTTTTATTTAAAAGAAAACGATATCGAAGCTGCTGATAGGACGCAAGCCGTATGTAATTTCTGGATCGAGTCTCTTTTGCGGGAATGTATAAAACAAGGATTGGATTTGATCATTGAGGGAACCATGCGAAAAAAAGAAGTCCCCATGAAAACGGCAAAAATGCTGGACGATGCGGGATATGAAACAAATCTTGTAGTTATTTCAACACCATATGAATTGTCTCTTCGCAGTTTGGAATATCGATACAATGAACTCAGGAGACTTGGACAACCGGCAAGATTTACAAAAAAAGAAAGTCATGATGAAGCATACGAGAATATAGAAGGAACTTTATCGGATTTGGTCGCTACCGAGTTATTCAAAAGGTTTTTTATTTACAAAAGATATGATGGCGGATTTGAAGAAAATATATTTGAAACAGAGCAAAAAGAAAATGTTTTGCCGATCTTCAGAGAAGGTAGACTGCGGACGCTGGAACACAACGAAAAAGATCGACGACGATAAAAGGTTCGACATTGACAGTGAAATTCGATAAATAATAAAATACACGGCGTCGAGAGTGACGCCGTGTTTTTTTTGAAGCGGGGTTTTTAAATCCCTCACTCCTAATTATCTTTCTCCAAGTCCGTAACCGCCGCTTCGATATACCGTGTTGGGGCGAGAAATCGCTTCTTTTGCCACATCAGCTAAATAAATTCTATCCCGTACAAACTCATTATAAAGTACGGTAAGCTGGCGCGTTCTTTCTTCGCCTGACATATCGCAGCAAGCGCGCAATACTATTTCCGCAGAACCTTCGCCTCCGCAAGAGGTTGAATTCCAATGCAGAATTTGTTTCGCCCTCAAATATTCGACGATCTCGACGAGTTTTTCCGTTTTGCCCGGCTCTTGCATCATTCCTGCATAGTAGACGGCGTTATGATCATGATCATGAGTACGCCAAATGTCTGAAATAGTACCCCATGCTACGCTTCTCAATGGTTCTTGAAGCTTGGTGGCATAGCGTTGGCCTGCGTCATAATCAGGATAAGGAAATCCGTTATTTACTATGCGAGCGACGGTTTCTCTTACCGCTCTTTCTTCATTGCTTTCTTGCCTTTCTGTTAATTTTTTCACTTCATCTCCTCCTAAAGAAAATCAATGGACTTTTTTTAAAGGTCCGGTTTGATATTACTGTACGTCATAGGGTATTATTTGTCAAACATTCATAATTGACGCATCGACCGGTCTAGAGTAATATTTACCTCGGATCGTGACGCGCTGAAGGAGAAAAACAATGAGATACGGTTTGAAATTCGACAAAATTCATTTTATTGAAGGATCGCAAAGAAATTATTTTGCGCCGCAATACGATGTACTTAAAAAGGGCGATCCTATTGAATGGCTCAGATGCATTATTTTTGTTCCGACCTTTGGTTTGATCTGGTATCCGCTCATAGCATTATTGTCTCTACGGATAGTTATAGTTGGAAAAAAATAGGAGGAACCTATGGAAACGCCTACGGGCGTTTTTTCTTTGTGCTTCAAATAACCATGAACGAGAAGTCTCCGAACGTTTCGGACAGGGTACATCCGGCAATAAAATTTTGCCCCCTCAGATAACTGAGGGGGCGTAAAACAGAATGATCACGCGGCTTTAAACCATTGCATGACGGGCCGTTTTGTTTTTGGATCTATGATCCATTTTATAATCACTTTTTCTTTCATGACACTCTCCTACTTGTGTATATAAATTCAAGTGTTTTAATTGTACCATATTTTAGTATATACGTCAAGTAGCGGGGAGTGACGACAACGGGACGTGGATTCCGGCTCGCGGTCCGGAATGACAGCGGGGTTTTCATCATTGGTTCCGGCTCGCGCATTGCTATGCCGTAGCTTTAAGCGAGGACACAGTTTAAGTTGCGCTTGACATATTTACATATGTATTATACTATTGCACCAGCACTACACAACTGAATGGAGGTTGTACTATGACATTAATGTCTAAAGAAAAGCGTTTTGAAATGGCGCGACAAAATCCTATGCGGATGCATTGGAGAAGGATGGATACGAGATACCAAGTGGATCTTCTCAGAGTTCACTTTGAACACCGAAATCTTACCGTATGCGAGGCATCGCGCTACTTTGATCCGGGAGAAGGATCTTCAGAAGCATTTATTGAAAAGATGCGAAGGATCTTTGATGCGATCATTCCGCATTCACGCTTGGCGATAGAAAGCGGAAGGGAATTATGAAAATATTTAAAAGCAGATTATGGGCTTGGTGGGAACTTGGGCTCGTTAAATGGTCATCATTCTTGTGCGGCATTTTTGCCGGAGCGTATTGGTCGGAAATATTCGCGCCTCATGCATTCGCTATCCTCGCAGCAGGGCTTATACTTGGCGCTATCGGGGCCATCCTTTGGATCAAAAAAATGCGTAATATTACATAAATATGCCCCGCCAAAAGCGGGGCATTTTTTAAATCATCATTGCATTGATCTCTTCGACGGAAAGAACATTTTTTGCCATGAGCACTGCGGCAATTTTGTATATTAGCGCGACGTTCAAAGGATTATTTAATATATCCTGAACTGTTTTTGCTGCAAAAAGGAAATATTGACATTGTATGTTTCTGTCGCGAGAAAGCAGTAAAAGAACTTCTTGAGCCTGTGCGCGATCCGCCGTAGAATGGTGTTCCGAATATCCATTGGAAAATAGATTTTCGGAAATATTTCCCGCGATAAAAAAACATAATTTTTCGAAATTGTCGCGGCCCGCCAGCCAGCTTACGCCGGTGAATCCTCCGTTTTCATTTATCGTAACCCCCAGCAGCTTTAATTTTCTCATGGCAAGGGCGACAATGGCATGTCCAGCCTCATGAAAAGCCAAAGCTTCTCTTATCATAATCATACCTCCACCTCGCCATCATTAACCATGGCATTGATCTCATCTTCAGTAAGAACATCTTTTACCATAAGAACCGCAGCGATTTTATTTAACAAGATAACATTCTTCGGATCCTCGAATATTTCTCGAACTTTTTTTATCGCCAAGATCCAGAATTTATACTGTTCGTTCCGGTCATGAGAAATGAGAAAAAGAACCGTTTGGGTATAAACACGGTCTGACCAGCAATGCTGTTCCGAATAATATTTTTCGGAATACAAACACTCCGTCATTTCTCCGGCGATATAAAAACATAATTTTTCAAAATTCATACCTTCTGACCACTTAACATTAGTGGTTCCGCCGGTACCATCAAGAAGTATATCAAGAACTTTTATCTTGTTCATGGCGATCGCGACGACCGCATGGCCCGCTTCGTGGAAAGCGTGGGCTGATCTTTCTCCGACATCTGTCATAACTTCCTCCTAAAGAAAATCTATATCCAGTACATCATGACCGTCACCTAAATGCAATAGCAAAAAACGCACGGAAGGTGCGCTTTTGCAGTTTCAGCCGATAAGTATATTGAGCCTCAATGTATCACTTCGTTGACTTTTTTATATGTGTCATTGGAAAGCGAACCGTTCTTTAAAAGATGATCGGCAAGATCAAGCGCTTTTCCATCAAGCAGTAATTTGCGTATTATCCCAAGGGATTCTGCAATATTTTCCGAATCAACGGGACTGCCGACGAAATCTCCAAAATCCAGTTTTGTTTTATTTTTTAACGATTGAGAAAGGATCGAAAGACAGATCGCCGTGCTTTTAACATCTACATTTTCGGAACTGCGCATTGAATTTGTGAGCGAGTCTATCTCGCTAATCGCATCCGTTTCAGGATTCTGTATTTTGTTTATGAGTTCATTTATAGCATTCAAATTATCAGCTACGGCGTTCTGGTGAAGCATTTCCTGGAATACTGGCTTGTTTTCGTGTTCTTTATATGGCATATAAGTATTTTTAATTTAAAATATGTAATAAGTATATCATAAAGATAAAAACATCCAATCTTTACTGGTTTAATACAATGTTTATTAATTGTTGTCAATCTTGACTTTATATACCCTGATGGTAAAACAAGGTAGGGAAGCTTGAATACGTACCAATGGAGGTAACGTGATGGAAAAATTGAAATATGTTTGGAAAGTACTGCTGGCTGTCTTTGGGTGGCTGGTGAAAGGGTGGAAATGGTTTGTGGCTCATGATACGCCTCTTACCTTTATATATGACGTGGCCGGCGGAATAGGTCTCGGCTGGCTGGTACATTTGGGTTTAACTCATTATATCGGTCACGGATTAGAATTTTCAGCGGCTCATCCTGCAGCAGGAAT
>Ga0172379_10003779_pt1 | contig 23484 bp, 18 predicted proteins | sample GrowelOW334metaG_FD_119756 | JGI IMG/M metagenome (GOLD analysis project Ga0172379, IMG submission 119756) | Groundwater microbial communities from an aquifer near a municipal landfill in Southern Ontario, Canada - Groundwater well OW334 metaG | ecosystem: Environmental > Aquatic > Deep...
CAGGACTTAGTGCAGCTTGGATAAATTTTTCCGCATCCTGATGCCACTGAATCACATCAATTCTTTCGCCATTTAATTCTTCTGTAATATTCTGGACGCGAACACCTTTTTGGCCCACGCATGAGCCAATAGGGTCAATTTTTGGATCGGTGGAAGCAACTGCAATTTTGCAGCGAACTCCAGGTATGCGGGCAATGGCTTTTAGCTCAACAATTCCTGCTTTTATTTCCGGGATTTCCAACTCAAGAAGTTTTTTAACCAAATTAGGATGAGTTCGAGAAATTAAAAGTTGAGGACCTTTTGTAGTTTTAATAACTTTGTCCAAATAAATTTTAATTCTCTGTCCGCCGAAATATTTTTCGCCAGGAATCTGCTGATCCGGAGGCAAAACGGTCGTGATTTTATCTAAATCAACATAAACCTGATTTCTTTCCACGCGGTGCACAAGCGCATTCAAAAGCTCATTCTCGCGATCTTTGAATGTCTGATACATAAGCTCTCTTTCCGCTTCCTGTAAGCGCTGAATAATAACTTGTTTTGCCGATTGCGCGGCAATTCTTCCATAACCAACGGGAGTAACATCAATTCGAATCACATCTCCAACTTTTGGAGAATCTTTGAATTTCTTGGCTTCGGCAACACTTAGTTGTTGGTCCGCTATTTCCACTTTCTTAACCACTTCTTTAGACAAATAAACCGTAATGTTTCCGGATTTTTCATCCAGATCCACTTCGATATTTTGCTCACGTGTGCCGTAGTCCTTGCGGTATGCGGCTCGCAGAGCTGCTTTTACGGTTTCGAGCACAGTATCTTTTGGAAGATTTTTCTCGTCACACAATTGGTTTATTGCGGCTATGAAAAGTGATTGCATATTATTTTATTAAAGAAATTATAGATTTCGGGAAACGAAAAACCCAGGATTTCAACGATCCTGTGACCCTAGTATAGCAGAGTAATGTCGATTGGCAAAGGGGGCCTGAAGGTCAGTATATATCTCACCTTAGTTCTCAACGTCAATCTGCCCAACGGCTTTCCAGATAACGTCCGCAGAAAAACCCCTCGCCGCCAGAAAATTCGCGACCTTTTTTTTACGTTTCTGCGTATCCAAACCTTCAAATTTTCGGCTCTGGGACTGTAATAACTCCTTTACCAACTTATATTCATCTATTTCGCGAGCTGCCCAAGCATTTTTAACTTTATCACCGGCTATCCCCTTTTTTCTCATTTTATTCACAAAATAAAACTTACCAACCGGCTTTGCAGAAAGCCCATAATCCAAAAAGTTATCAATTATTTTATCGTCATTTACATAGCCAAGTTCAAGGAGCCGAGCCATCACGCGCGCAACAACCTGATCCCCTTCGAGATCAGGCAGTTGCACCTTCTTTGCGCGCAATTTAAGTTTCTTTAATATTTCGGCTTCGCTATACGATTTTCGAGCCAGTAGCCAGAATGAATAATTTAGAAATGGTTGATAAAAATCTTTCATGTGGAAGCTTCCAATTGCAAACTTCGTTGCAGTGACTACTAATGGATCAATCTATTCCTCGTCGTCCTCAATTTCCTCTTCTTCCGCAGCACCCGCTTTAACTTCGACTGGATCCGCAAGAATTATTTTCTTCAATTCAGCTTCGATGGCTTTTGTGATTTTCTCGTTGCCAAGCAAGAAGCCTTTTACTCCTTCTCTACCCTGGCCAAGTTTGGTGTCGCCATAAGAATAGAAAGCGCCACTCTTGTGAATTCTCTCGTATTTAACGCCCAAATCCAGCAAGTCGCCAACATAGGAAATACCTTTGTTATACATAATATCGAATTCTGCAGTTTTGAATGGTGGCGCAATTTTATTTTTTACAATCTTTACTCTTGCCCTCACGCCAACGATAGATTTTTGATCTGCGCCCGAGGAAGTATCTTCAATTTTTCCTATTGAACGAATGTCCATTCTTACAGACGAATAGAATTTAAGTGCCTGTCCTCCTGTTGTAGTTTCCGGATTTCCAAACATAATTCCAATCTTCATCCTTATTTGATTGATAAAAATTACAGAAGTTTTGGATTTGGAAATTGCAGCCGTAAGTTTACGCAGAGCTTGACTCATAAGACGAGCCTGAAGTCCCATGTGGCTATCACCCATATCTCCTTCTATTTCCGCCTTTGGAGTAAGAGCGGCTACAGAGTCCACAACAATCACATCAATTGCATTGGATCTTACGAGAGTTTCTGTAATTTCGAGCGCCTGTTCTCCGCTGTCCGGTTGAGAAACGAGCAAATTCCCCATATCAACTCCAATTCTTTTTGCATATTCAGGATCAAGCGCGTGTTCAGCATCTATAAAGGCGCACTGCCCTCCAAGTTTTTGCGCTTCGGCAAAAATATGTAGAGTCAAAGTTGTTTTACCGGAAGATTCAGGTCCATAAATTTCCGTAACTCTTCCGCGCGGGATTCCACCACCAAGTGCCATATCAAGAGAAATTGAACCGGTAGGAATTACTTCGATTGGAATTTTTTTAACAGACCCCATTTTCATAATCGATCCCTTGCCAAAATTCTTTTCAATTTGCGAAAGAGCGAGATCAAGCGCTTTCTTTTTTTCCGTGGAAATTTGTGCCATAAAATTTGCGTTAAAAAATTATTATTTGCGTTCCTTAATTGGAAAGTAATTGTAACATATATGAGTGCCCACTCACATGCAACATATTAGGATTTACATATAGAATTTTATGCTACCGATTTGGTTTGGCTACTGGCGCGCCTGCCATTTTTGCCTACTTCAAAGTTTTACTGCGCCCACTTTATATCACAATAAAATTAAATTTCTCTAAACTTTTTATGAATTTTTTATTACAAAATTCCGGGCTATTACGCCTCCTTCACATGGTAAAAGCTCCTAATGCTTTTTTCTGTCCCAAACGCAACGTTCTTGGTAGAACAAAGCGGACATTTATAAACATATTTTCTGCCAACTTTAATTCCGGCAATTATTTTTTCACAATCTTTGCAAAAGAAAACTATTCTTGACTGCTGGTCTACTACCGGATTTTTTGGAGCTACTACTGTCTGATTCATATTTTTATAAATCAAGTCTAATCATGTAACTTCCACTTGCGGATTTTGGATCTGCCTTGGCAGCAGGATTTGCGCTAGGCGCAGCTGGCTGCTCTGCAGGTTGATTTGCAGCGACCTTTTTAGGCTCACCAAACAAAAACCCTCGCGACGCATCTTTTGCGTGCTGAGACATAGGTGAATGCTGTGGCTGGAAAAATTTCTTTGCTACCTCTGCAGGAGATTGGCCAAGCGGAGTAGATCTTGATGGCGTAACTGGCGCATGCGGCCTACCGGAAAAATAAGAAGTGGATGTTGGCTTGCGACTTGGAACAGAAAGCCCAGGAGTCTCATCCATTTTAATAAGTGGCTCAAGTTTTCCTGTTTCATCCTGTCCGGCGGCTTCTTGTTTATTCTTCAAATATCCTCCAATCAAAAGAATCACGGTACCGGCAAAAGCAAAAGTCATTCCGAATCTGCTTTCTTTTAGCGTTATATTCACTCCAAATTTTGGATGGAAAAATATTGAATTTACAAGAACCAATAAAAATAAAGATTCGATTGATGTAAAAAGATGAATTATTCCTTCGCGCACAGGAAGTCTTGGAATTCTGCGTTCAAGTAGATGATAAGAAAAAAGCCAAAGTGAAAGGCCGGAAAGCAATAAAATCGCAATGCCTACAAAAGAAGCAGGGCCGGTTACTCCCAAAAATTGATCACCTATTTTGTAAGAATCCGTATCTGCATACCAAGGCAAAATCGTAGAAATTGCCAAAATTAAACCGCCAATGCCAACCATTTTTATATATCTTGGCAGACGGAGAAAAGTTTCTTTTATGCGTTCGATGCTCATATAGGAAAAGTTAAACTATCCCCAAATTACCAAAAAAAGGCTAGAATTGCCAGAGTCTTGGCTAGAGAGCCCCAAAATATGAAAATAGGAATCGATATTCGAACGGCTTGCGGTAAAAAAGCTGGCAAAGGCCAGTATACTTTTAATACCGTAAAAGAGCTGCTAAAACAGGATAATAAGAATGAATATATTCTTTATGCCAATGCCATTACGGGCGATTTGGCAGCCTTTGGCAACGCGCACATAAAAGTAATAGACAAGAAATCTTTATTCTGGCACTTTGCCGTAATTAAGGACTTTAAAAAGCATGGCGGTGATGTGTTTTTTGCGCCAACGAGCTTTATAATTCCGGCATTTTTGCCGCGAAAAATTAAGTCGATAATTACTGTGCATGACCTTGTTTCTTTTTTGCATCCGAATTTGCACCAGGCAAAAGCGACGATTTTGGAACACTTGTTTTTTAGGATGGCTATGCGAAAAACTGCACACATTCTTGTGCCATCGCATAATACAAAGAATGATTTAATGAAAATGTTTCGCTGCACGGAAAGCAAAATCACAGTTACTCATTTGGGCGTAAGTGAAAAGTTTTTTAGGATTCCGGAAAATTTAAAAGCGGTTAAAGAAAAATATAATTTGCCGGATAATTTTATTTTGACCGTGAGTGGATTGGAACCGCGAAAGAACATTTCTGCTTTAGTTGATGCGGTTTCTAGTGCAGAGAATCTGAAAGGCGCAAAGCTTGTAATAGTGGGTAGCAAAGGCTGGAAGTCCGAAAAACTCCAGCAAAAAATTGCAGGATTAAAAAATTCAGTGCATCACATTTTGAATTGTGAAGATGATGAACTCGCGGTTTTTTATCATTTGGCAAAGATTTTTGTTTATCCTTCGCTTTATGAAGGCTTTGGTTTACCGCCTCTGGAAGCCATGGCGAGTGGCTGCCCGGTTATTTGTTCTAACATTTCTTCTTTGCCGGAAGTGTGTGGCAATGCCGCGCTAATGTTTAATCCAAATAGTGTTGATGAATTAAAAAGCGCGATTGAAAAATTGCTTGCGGATGAAAAATTGCGCGCGGAATTAAAAGAAAAAGGGCTCTTGCATGCGAAAAATTTCACTTGGCAAAAAACCGCAGAAAAAACTCTGAGTGTTTTAAAAAAACTTACCTCACTATAAAATCCCCATTGCTCTCGTCAATTTCAACCGGAACATCAAGGTGATCATTAACGAGATTTAAAACTTTCCTTATGGCCAACGTTACTTGTTCTCGTTCTTTTGGTGTTGTTATTACAAATTTTTCATCCCTTGTTACCCTAACAGGCAACTTAACGTCCGCCGCAAGATTCCTGCAAACGGAATTAACAAAAAACGTCGACACGTAATGAGCTAAAGTCATATACCTATTCCCATTCCTGCTCGGAACCCTTATTAATTCTGACGGATCTGATTCTTTAAATTCCTCAACCACATCCCAAACCGGATCCTCCGAATATTCATCCAAAACTCCTTCAGGCATTATTTCTCGAAAGGTATTTATTAGCCTAGCCAAGTCACTAAATGCCAATTTTATATCGACTACCGATCCTTCTTGTTGTTCGCCTTGAAGTTCCATAAAGTGCTCAAAATTAGCACAAAGGCACCTTGACGTCCAGTGTTTATGTATTATTAGATCGTTTCCTCCTGATGAACACCTATACAACTAATGTTATATATTGTACAATTGAATCGTGGCTAAAGCTAAAAATGGCTTCAGAAAGGTTGGAATTATCGCAAAGCAAAACATTGCGGCGAGTTCTGATTATGTAAAAAAACTGGTTGGCGAAATCACAAAATATAATGAAGAAATTTTGTTTGATGAAAATTGTGCGCCGCTAATGGGCGAAAAAACTCCTTCATATGACAAATCCACCATTTTGCGAAGATGCGATTTGGTATTTGTGCTTGGTGGAGATGGCACACTTTTAAAAACCGCCCGTGCAGCCGGATCCAATAATCCGCTTATTGCAGGCATAAATATGGGGCACTTGGGATTTTTGACAGGATTTACTTCGCAGAAAATTTTTAGTTGTCTGCCAAAAATCTTTAAAAAACAATTTAGAGTTGATGAAAGATATTTGCTCCGCGTGACTCTTTACCGCAATGGCAAAAAGAAATTCACAACGTTGGCTTTAAATGAGGCGGTAATAAATCAGGGAGGCTTTGCGCGACTCGTTACCATGAAGGTGGAAGTGAATCAGCGCAAACTGGCAAATTACCGCGCAGATGGCCTTATTATTGCAACGCCTACTGGATCAACCGGCCATTCGCTTTCTGCAAATGGTCCGATTATTCATCCGAGAATTGATGGATTTGTCCTTGTTCCGCTTTGCCCGGCCAAACTTGGCGTGCGCCCGATTGTTATTCCAAGCGACAGGCAAATAAATATTAAGCTGGAAACACAATGGAGGGCTGAAAAAAAACCGATCGTACTTACGATTGACGGCCAAATAACTATGAATATAAGGCGTGGCGACGTTGTGCGTGTGCGCAAATCCAGCCGCCTTTTTACCATGATAAGGATGGGCGGCCACAATTATTACAGAATGCTAAGGCAAAAGTTGAACTGGGGAGAGTAGAGATTCAAAGCGCGATTTATAAGCCGGTTATACCATCTACTACCGCTTTTATTCTTCTTACTCCAGAACTGGAAGCTTCTTCTTTTAGAATTTTAAAATGTTTTAAAACGCCGAGATGGTCTACGTGAGGGCCACCGCAAATTTCCTTACTAAAATCGCCCATAAAATAGGCTTTAACTTTGTCGCCAAGCGTTGAATATTTATCTTCAAAAAGTCCGATTGCACCGTGCTTTTTTGCTTCCTCAACAGTCATCATTTCGCATTTCACAGGTAAATCTTTATTGATTTGCTCGTTAACAATATCTTCCACTTTTTTGATTTCTTCCGGCGTCATTTTTTGAGGATGAGAGAAGTCGAAGCGCAGGCGTTCTTTTGTGACGTTTGAGCCTTTTTGTGCCACGTGTGGGCCAAGAACAAGTCGAAGTGCAGCTTGAAGCAAATGCGTTGCGCTGTGGTGCATTTTTGTGGCGTCGCTGGTGTCGGCTAGTCCGCTTGCGAATTTCTGTAGGGCGCCGGCGCGAGATTGTTCCTGGTGTTTTTTAAAAGCCGCGTCAAAGTCCGCTTTAAAAGAATCCAATTTAACTATGCAATTGCTGCTGGCCAATTCTTCCACAATCATTTCGAGTGGGAATCCGTATGTTTCAAAAACATAAAAAGCTTCTTCGCCGGTCATTTGCTGGCCCTCTGTTTTGTGACACACAAGCCGCTGCAGCTCTTTTATGCCACGTTCGATTGTCACAGAGAAACGTTCTTCTTCCTTATTAAATTCATTAATAATCTTGTCGCTATTTTGCGCAAGTTCGGAATAAATCTCACCATAATTTTTTATGAAGATGCTTGCGATTTGCGCTGTGAATGATTTGTTTATGCCTATTAATTTTCCATGGCGAATTGCGCGGCGAATTAAACGGCGCACAATGTAACCTTGGTCAATATTGGAAGGCGTAACTCCTTGCCTGTCTCCCATTATAAAAGTCGCCGCGCGCAAATGGTCTGCAATTATGCGGCTGGACTTTGCGTAGTCCGGACTCTTTGTGTCTGCCTGCCCGCTCAACTCCGCGATTTTGGCCATTGCATCGGCAAAAAGCTCTGTTTCGAATGGCGAAGATTTGCCCTGTAAAACAGCAGTCATACGCTCAAAACCCATGCCGGTATCCACATTCGTTTGAGAAAGCGGCTCAAATTTACCTTCAGCGGTTTTGTAATATTTCATAAAAACATCGTTCCAAACTTCCACCCATTTTGCATCTTCGGGATCAAACTTTTGTGGTGCCTCGCCTGCCCCGCTCCAAAAAAACATTTCAGTATCCGGGCCGCATGGACCGGTTTTGCCCGCAGGTCCCCACCAATTATTTTTCTTTGGCAAAAATGCGATGCGATCTTTTGCAATTCCAAGCGATTCCCAAATTTTCGCAGATTCCTCGTCTTTCGGCGCATCGCTGTCTCCGGCAAAACAAGAAACCGCCATTTTCTTTATATCAAGCCCAAAACCACCCTTATCCCAAGGCAAAGTCAATAATTCAAAACTCATTTTTATAGCCTCATCTTTAAAATAATCTCCGAGCGACCAATTGCCGAGCATTTCAAAAAAAGTGCAGTGAGTGGTATCTCCAACCTCATCAATATCGTCCGTGCGAACACACTTTTGCACGTCCACAATTCTCTTGCCCGCGGGATGCGCTTCTCCCATAAAATAAGGCACGAGCGGATGCATTCCGGCAGTTGTAAAAAGCACCGTCGGATCATTTTCCGGAATCAGCGAAGCGCTCCCAATCTCTTTGTGGTTACGCTTAACAAAAAAATCTATATATTGTCGACGAATTTGATTTGCTGTTGGCATAAATAAAAAGTGGTCACTAAACGCGTTGCATTATAGCAGAACTTGCGATGGTTTTCTCTCAAATTATAGCGCTCTTACTACCGCATCCAGCTCTTTTAGGCGATAAGCTTCCACCAATATCCCCTCAGCCCAATTTAAAACCTCCGCCCTAGTTCCAATCTTTTCTTGATGATCCAAAACGTTTACTGTGCTTATTGGACTGCGTCTTACATGATCATCCATTTCTGCATCTACGGCTCTATCATCTTTCCAACCTTCTCTACTTACCAAAAGGACATTCTGTTCACCGGTTTTTATAAAACCCAATAATTGGGTAATCACTTTAAAAAAGTGGGCTTGTACCTGTGCAACTTCGCCTCCTTTTAAAATCTCCAACGCTTCTTCCAAGACATTTATTGCACCACTTTCTTTGTCGCACATTCTGTTAATCTCCCCAAGTACCAACTCTTCTCCTACCAGATCAATTTCACCAGCAACTCCCACTCCAACAACTGGTATTCCTCCATCGGCAAAGGTCTCTGCAAATTTAAGTGCGCGTTCCTTTGCCTCCTGCTGCATTTTTTTTAATTCCGCTACTGGATAATTGGTTTTATCCACTCTAACCAATGCAGTACCGAGGGCAGCCATTGCACCAAGCAGTTCACCTTCTTGTTTGCTGTGCGGAATATAATAAGGCTCAACATGCTCACGATAACCACAAAGTCTAAATTCTTTAAGCTTGTCTGCCGTCAACTGCCCCACCACCGCTCCTGCACTAACGCCGTCTTTGTTTAGCAAAAGTTCGCGTTTGTCCAAAGCCTTCATGTATTCACCTAATGGCCGAGCATATTCACGGATTTCTCCATGTAATGCGCCGAGTGGAGATCTATATTCTTCAAGCACTTCGAAATTTCCACCGTCAAGGGCAGTCAAGACTGCTTTCAAATGCACATTTAAGTCAGTTTGCCCAAATGATTCCGAAAGGCCTATTCCCTCATTAAGCCCATTTCTCAAAACTCCCTCCCAAAGTTCCACCATTCCATCTGGAGTTAATTTACCTTGTTCCTCCTCTACATGCGCTGCTTCAACCATAAATTATTGTTGTTAAATGTTGGGGGCCATTATTATACAAAGCCTCATTTTATTCAATATTAAAGGGCAGAAGCCAAAATAAGCCATTTATCCCGAAAAAATTGCATTTTAAAGAGTGGAACAGGTATGCTGTTATCTGATGAAAAACGCTGGACTGCCAAGACAAAAGAAACTCGGGATTCTGCTTATTTCGATCGGTGTTTTGGTAGTGCTTTTCGTGTCTTTTGCCTTATATAAAGGGAGTTATATCATAGTAGGGATTCCTGAACTTTTACCTGCGGATGCAACTGTTGCATATATTGAATTCCCAACCGCGCTGGACGAAGTGATTTCCAAAAAAATAGAAAATGATATTTATGTTAACTGGAAAAGCGATATTGAGCCATGGGCCGGGCCTTCCGGCGCATTGGCAATTCTAAAAAATTCCGCGAAGGATGAAATGTTTCCGTTTATTCTTATGGAAGTTAAAAACGGAAAAGGAAAAGAAGCTTTTGATTTTCTAAAAGGCCTGCGCAATCCAAAAAGTATAATTAAACAAAGTGCCGCCGGAGCCTATACAATCGTAACTACTCCATATATAAGCTATGCTTTTTTGGGTGAGGCGGTGGCAATTTCCCCTGCAGAAACTCCATTACAAAAATTAATAGAGACTCAGGGCAAATCCGTATCTCATCTTTCTGCCGACAAGAATTTCTTTACCGTGCGCGAAAATCTTGCGGACTCATATTTTGTTTATGCAAAGCCACAGGAACTTCCAAAAGAAGTTCTAAATAAATTATCCGACTCGCTCACCCAGATGCCAATTATTACAAATGCTTTTCCGGCTATTGGAATTTCTGCGCAGGTAAAGGGCAATACTTTTTATGGAAAATCTTATGCGGTAAATCCAAAAAATCTAACTTTCTCGCCCGAGCAGGCATATAAAGCGCTGCTTTTGCCTTATTTGCCTGCGGAATTTGATGTGATGATTGCGGGGCAAAATCTTACAGGGCAGATAGAAAAAATTGAGTCGCTTGTTGCGGACAGAAAGTCCGTACCGCAACTTTCGGCAGTTTTGGGGCTTTTGGCAAAGGAATATTTAAAAACGTCGGATGATTCGTTGCGTCAGGTTTTTGCGCAGGGAATTTCCGATATTTTCTCCAAAGAATTTGCGCTGACTGTGAATTCGCAAAAAATCTTGTTGGCTACGGAGATTACCGGTGAAGAAACCTCCGGAACTGTTGAGCGCATGAGGGAATTATGGAAGACTCTTGCCGCAAATTTAACTCCAATGGAGCGCGATGTAACCTTGCCTGATGGAACTTTTGCAAAAGAGCTCGTGCCGGATCCAAAACAGATAAAAGAGACCGCAGAAGATTTTAATGGCATCTCAATTCATGGACTTGCCATAGGCAAAAATTTAAATATTTTCGACGCATCTTCACAAAATAAATGGTTTTTTAGCAATGACATTGAAACGCTAAAAAAAGCGCTGACTTTAACGCAGGAACCCGGTGCAAATTTGCGCGAAAGCGAACAATATAAAACAATGCTGCGACCTATTTTAAAAAACCCAGAATTGCTCGGTGTCGCTTCTTCTGCGGAAATCGATTTGAGCTTTTCCAAACGCACATTTGCCGACCATATGGAAACCAATTTCGTTTTCGTGTTAAAGTAAATGAGTGGCGTCTTCGGATAATAAAATAATTTCATTAAAAAGTACCAAAGAGGCGAAACCAAAAAATTTAAAGCCGCGCGTTTTGGGCAAAATCAAAACTGTGCTGCAAAAAACAAAAACGCAATTTTTGGTTGCAGATAAAAGCGAAAACAAGACGCATATTCGCGAAATTTTCTTTATTGTGGCTGCGGCGTGCGCGGTGCTTTTTGTGGTAAATATTATTAGCCTTGGATTTGGGGGAATAAGGTTAAAAACCGAGATTATTAATTCGGCTTCGGGAGGTTTTGAGAAAATTTTAACCGCTGCCGCCGAGCTTAAGGCGTCGCATTTCGACAAAGCATCTGAGATGTTTAATCAGGCGCGTGTGGTTTTTGAGGAAATTGAAAATCAAACCTGGTTTACCCAGCCAGAATTTGCGACTCTTTCGCTAACTGATCCGATTTTTGAGGCAGGCAACGGGCTAATTCAAACTGGGCGGAATTTGGCGCTGGCAGGTGTGGAGTTTTCGGCCGTTGCCAAGGCTCTGCAGCTTTTACCACAGAGCTTTTTTAAAGAAAATGAACTTTCTGGCGGGCAGGTTCGCGCTTCGCTAACGGAGCAATTAAAAAAACAAATTCCGGGAATTACTAATGCTGCAAATTATGTAATGGTTGCGAACGAGGAAATCAAAAAAATTCCACCTTCTTTTGTGCCTAAACAAATTCGCGAAAAATTTAATTTCGCAAAAAGTGCGCTGGATGAAACTACAAAAATAGTTGGCGATTTAAATTCCGATATTCCGGCAATTTTGACCCTTTTGGGCGACATTGAGCCTCACACATTCTTGATTTTACTGCAGAACAATGCGGAAATTCGCCCTTCCGGCGGTTTTATTGGAAATTATATAATTGTGGAAACGAACGACGGCTATGTTACAAAAAACGAAACTTTTGATGTGTATAGCGCTGACCACCAGCTCGCGGAATTCATTACTCCGCCGGCAGAAATTGCCAATGTAAATACGCGTTGGTTCATGCGCGACAGTAATTACAGCGGGGATTTTCCTCTTTCTGCGCAAAAGGCCGCGTGGTTTTTGGAAAAAGAAAATGGCCCCGGAGTAGACACAGTTATTGCTGTGGATTTATCGCTGGTGGAAGAGCTTTTGCGGCTTACCGGCCCCATTTCCGTGCCTCAGCTAAAGCGTGCGCTTACCAATGAAAATTTTTCCGTGATTTTGTCTTATATCGTCGAATCAAAACTTACCGGGCGCGAAAATCCAAAAGAAATGCTGCATAATTTTGTGCCACTATTCAAAAAGAAATTATTCGAGAATGCGGATCCTATAGCGGTTTCTTCCGCTTTGGGCGCGGGAATAGAATCCAAAGATCTGCTCGCCTACTCCAAAGATCCTGGCGTGGAAGATTTTTTTGCGCGTCATGGCCTGGCTGGCGAAATGAAAAAACTTGAGCCAAAAGAAGATTATTTAAATATTGTACACAGCTCGGTTGGCGGCAACAAAAGCGACAGATATATGGAGGAGCGCATTGTGCACGACACCTATATTCAATCTGATAATGAGGTAAAAGTGGATCTGGCAATCACGCGCTTGCATGGCTGGCACGTGGAGACAGAAAAAGAAATTGTAGATATGATTCGCTCATTTGGATTTACCGATATTCCTCTAAGCGTTTTGGAAATTCTGGGGCGTTCACGCAATTTGGAAGCGCTGCGAATTTATGTCCCAAAAGGTTCCGTGCTCGAATCCAGCTCCGACAATTCGGTTAAAACATTTTTTGATGAAGAAACCGGCAAAACTTATTTTTCCGCAATGATGAACACGCCTGTGGGCCAACCTAAGACCTTAAAAGTGCGCTACAAGCTGCCATTTAAGCTTAATTTAAACTATGCGGATAAATATCAACTAACTGTGCAAAAACAGGCCGGACAAGGCAATATAACCCTGCAAAAACGCATTGCGGCCGACAGCGGGATTCTAAATTATAAATATTTTCCGGATGGCGGATCTTTTGACGTGGATGGCGTTTGGAATTACGAAAACAAGCTAAAAAAAGATATGACGTTTACAAGCGTTTGGGGCAAATAATTAAAGTTTCCCGATAAGGTTCCATTCAAGCGCCTTCGTGATTTTTACAGGTACAATTTGGCCAACAAGTTCTTTGCCACCTTCAAATTGCACGCGCTTGAAGTGTTCGCTCATGCCTTCGCACAGGCCTTTACTGCAGCGCTCCACCAAAACATTAACAGTTTTTTTGAGGAAGAACTTATTATGTTCCAGCGAACATTTTTTTAGGATTTTATTTAATTCATGCCATCTGCGCTGCTTTTCTTTTTCCGGAACATCGTCTTTCATGGTGCGGTGTGCGGCCGTATTTTTTCTCATTGAATATTGCGAGCTATAGGCCATGTCCCAGCGAATTTCCTTATATAGATCACATGTTTCTTTAAACATTTCTTTGGTTTCGCCACAAAATCCCACAATTATATCCGTTGAAATTGAACAATTTGGAATTGCACTGCGAATTTTTTTAATTAAATTTATATAATGCTCTTTTGTGTATGGCCTGTTCATTTTGCGAAGCACATAATTGCTGCCTGATTGCATTGGCAAATGAATGTGGGGCATTTGGGTTCTTAACGTCGCCACCGCATTTATTAAATCGTCTGTAAGGTCTTTTGGATGCGGAGAAGTCCAGCGAACGCGAACAAGTCCACGCGATTTTAATTTATCAATTTCTTCCAGCAGGCGTGTGAAATATATTTTTTCGCCTGAAGCCAATTCTGCAAATCTTTTTTCTTCGCGATCCATAAAAGAAAGGCCGTAAGAATCCACATTTTGCCCAAGCAGCGTTATTTCTTTGCAGCCGTTTTTAACAAGTTTTTCACACTCCGCCAGAATTTCTTTAATTGGCCGGCTGCGCTCTCGCCCACGCGCAAAAGGCACGATGCAATAAGCGCAAAACTTGTCGCAACCGCTTGCAATAGGCACAAACGCTTGAAACTTAGATGAATATTTTGGATTGATATGGAAATATTTTTCGAGAGAGTTGGCATCCATGTTGCTTATTTTCTTCACACTCAAAACTTTTTTGCCGCGAATTTCAGCCAAAATTTCCGGCAGCAGCGGCGCATCTTCTATTCTAAAAACAAAATCCACCTCCGGCATCATCTTTATTAATTTGTCTAGGTCCTGCGATTTTTTGGTAGAGGTCTTTCTCACCATACAACCGGTTATTCCCACCAAAAAATCGCGCCTCGCCTTTTTAATCTCCTTCATCTTCGGCATTAGCCCAAAAACTCGATCCTCCGCTTTTTGCTTAATTGAACACGTATTGAAAATCAACAAATCCGCATCCTTTTCGGTGCGCGCAGACTCAAGCCCGGCATTTTCCAGCACCGCACAAACCCTCTCCGAATCGGAATAATTAAACTGGCAACCATAAGTTTTTACAAAATATTTCATAACAAAAGCCCCAAAAACATACCAGCAAACGGCTTTGCAATCAAAGGCGCGGCTTGTTAATGACTTTATTCCACCTTCTGCCCATATTGCGCCTCATAATTCACAAAAAACCTAGAATACTCACGCTCAATATCACCAATAAACTTTGCGCTATTTGCTTTATCCTTCTTTGCCCCCATTGCTTTTACAACTTCATTTATAAATCTAACTTCAAAAGCCCTCCAATTAAGCATTCCAAACCCACTTAAAGGCTTTTTAGGATCAATCATAGCCATATCCAGCAAAAAGCGAAGTGACTCCTTATATTGAGCTAATTCATCCGAAGATGTCTCCACTTCGGGGTTAACAATTTGCAAATGAAGAGTGCCAAGCCTCATCGCATGAAAATTCAACAAAACTGTATTTACCTTTTCCCTATCGGTTTGTAATTTGTCGTATTTTGTCTTAACGCATGCATCCCGCGCTTCCTCCACAATCTCCGGGAATAGCTTATTGGTCAACCCATCAATCCCCAAAGCGTTTAAACATTTTTCCCTTGGAGATATTCTTTCTGCACTTCCACAATCGCGCGCCGTATCTTGCTGCACCTGACTCACGCATGTGATTATTTCTTCAGGATTACAACGTTTTTTTCTCTCATTGTGTTCATCAACACATGCTTTCATCTCGCTATCTTCGGACAAAGCATGGCAGCGCTTAGCCTTAGGGAGAGTATCCTTATCATGTTGAATTCTCCACGCCCTTACCTCCTCGTCACACTGTTCGCCAGTTACTTCTCGCACAAAACGCGCTACGTCAACATTTCCGGCTTTAATTTCCGCACTCAATACTCCGCCCACATTACCAATTCCAATTCCGCATTTAAGTGCAATACCTTCCCAAAACCTACTGTCTTCGGAATACACCCCGGCAGCATCAGTTACATTTTGCAAAGCAGCATAAATCCCGGTTCTATCATTGCTATATCCACCAAGTTTCATGCAACTGTTGCTTAAAAGTCGCGCTGCTCTTTCCTCATCACTATTACTCTCCCCGGAGTCGGCTGAATAATCACCCAGTAAAGCGCTGCCTTCGTGACGCGCTTCTTCATGCTTGCCAATTGAATCATCATCTATACCATCCGCCGCGTTCGGCAAATCTCCGCGAGCATCTCCATTGCAATCAACTATTTTCTTAACCGCCAAGGATGCAGCAAAAATAATCGCTATAAATATTATTACCGACTTTGGTGAAATTTTAATTCTCGCACTTTTCCTTGCGGATTCTACTGAAAGTTTTTTGTCGGAATCTTGCCTTTTCGTACGCAATTTATCGTTATTAGTCATAAATATGGTGGATTATTCTAACCTGTAAATTACAGAATGTCAAACCTGCGATTGCGACATAATTAATTGGCACAAATGGCTCTTTACAAACTTCAAAAATTAACATATACTGATCTAATAACACAAAAATAAATATATGAATTTCCCATTCCTAAACAGACAAGAAACTCCTCGTGCCGAAACAGAGGCAAAGGAACTCAGAAACATTGCTCCGGCAAACTTTTTTGGGCCGGCTCAAATGCAAAGTATTCCAGGCACAGTTGAGCGAGCCACCAATGTAAAAGTAAATAGCATAACTAACAGAGCTTAAATAAAATGCAAACAAAAGCCACCTCAAAAATCAGAATGGAATTCACGAGAGAGAATCAAGATTATTACGCCGACTTTGATGTAATTCGTGAAGAAAGTGGCCTTACGTATAAAATGCATGCCACAGTATATAGCGCTAAAGGCAAGAAAATTTTTGAAAAAGAGCGCCATGGATTGGATTATTCTCAGGTAGAAATGGCTTTGGTTTTCGTGTTCCACCAGGCATTCGTGGAGGAATAAATTGGAAATTTTAAAGGACGCCGATTTTTATTCGGCGTTTTTTGTGCGCGCGCACATTTTCCATACAACAAAAGAACCCTCCTAAGAGAGTCCTTTTTGTTTTTGTTTCCCTAGTATTTCTATCGGCTGAGAAGAATAAAAAATATTTTTCAGCTGAGAAACGGTCAGGGTCGCTTTTCGCGATATTTGTAATTTCTGCCTTATATTGGTGGTTTTTATCCTGGTCTTGCGACCCGGAGTAGCCGTCACCTCGGCGTGCCGCGGCCCGAGAGATTCCACCGAAGCGGGATTTAAGGCCATTGGCTGTATTTATTTTTGGTTTTGTATTACCAATACTTTGTGGTATTTGTTTTTGTAGTAAGAGACAAGCCGAGCTTGCGCTCGAGCTGGAATACAACGCAGAAATTTTTAATGAGCAAAAATCAGTTCATTGTATCTCGTTAAAAATTTAAGGCAAATTACTAACGTGGACATATAGTTATTTTATATTGATGGAATTACTCCCTCTAAAATCCGGAATTTTAAAAAATAGATTTAATCTATTAGAAACAATTAAAGAAACTCTTGGCAAACACCACTGCCGCTTGCGAGATTGCGATATTATAGTTGTAAGTTCCAAAGTTTTGGCACTTTCTCAGGGAAGAATCGTCGATTTGAGGGAAGTAAGACCAACTGCTGCGGCAAAAAAAATAAATCGCACCAGATATGGCACTGCACCGGAAGATTTGCGTGTTGCACAGCTAATTTTGCAAGAGGCCGACAAAATTCTGCCAGGCAAAATGTTCTTAACTTTAAAAGACAACGTACTAGTCCCCTCTGCCGGCGTGGATCTTTCCAACGCTGGCAAAAATCTTGCTATTACCTGGCCAAAAAATCCATGGAGCTCTGCCAGAAAACTTTGCAAAGAACTAAAAACCGCATTTCGATTGAAAAATGTTGGAGTGGTTATTAGCGACTCCGTTTGCCAACCACTGCGCTGGGGCGTTACCGGCGTCGCTATTGCATGGGCCGGATTTGAAGGCGTGGAAGATTGCCGCGGACAAAAAGATTTATTTGGCAAACTTTTGAAAGTCACAAAAAAAGCCTGTGCCGATAATTTGGCTTCTGCAGCCCACATTGTGATGGGTGAAGCCGCAGAAAAAATCCCATTTGTGTTAATAAAAAATGCGCCGGTAAACTTTACAAATCGAATTCAAAAGGCAAAAGAAATTTTTCCAAAACCAAGTGAAGATATTTTTGCGGGAATTTACAACGAAGAATCTTTAAAACTTTTTAAAAAAGCTTTTAAAAACAAATTGAGCTGACCGTCTGCGCAAAAGCGCGAACAAAAAGCTTCTGTTATAATTGTCACATATGCGCATTGCAGTACTAGCTTCCACTCGTGGCACGGATTTACAGGCAATTATTGATGAATTAAAGGCCGGCAAACTTAAAAATGTGGAATTGGCCTGCGTGGTTAGCAATAAAAAAAACTGCTTTGCTTTGCAGCGTGCGCACGAGCAAGGTTTTAAAACATATTTTGTAGATTCAAAAGAAAAATCGCGAGTGGAATTTGACCGTGAGGTTGCGCAAGTCTTAGAAGATGAAAAAATCGAACTGGTCGTTCTTGTAGGCTACATGCGGATTTTGACCCCTTATTTTGTCGGCAAATTTAAGCACAGAATAATAAATGTGCATCCGGCACTCATTCCAAAATATTGCGGCAAAGATTTCTTTGGCAACAACGTTCATGAATCGGTCTTAAAGGCGTGCGAGAAAGAAACCGGCATGACAATTCATTTTGTGGAGGAAGACGTGGATGCGGGCCCAATAATCATTCAAAAGACATGTCCTGTGTTGCCGAACGACACAGCCGAAACTTTAAAAGAACGTGTTCAGGCGCTGGAAAAAGAATGGTACCCAAAAGTGGTTCAAATGTTTGCGGACGGGAAAATCAAGATTTGAATTGCGTATTGTTTAAGCTATAATTGAACCTTAACATTTAATAAATCCATAAATTATGGAAACAGCACTGCGAAAACTCATTAAACTTTTTGTTTTTGTTTTGATTATCGTCGCGATCGTGATGCTGTGGAAAAATATTAGATATACCGAAGTTGTCTCTCCGGAAAAAGATCTTTATCAGACTGTGTTTTTGAAGGATGGGCAGATTTTTGTGGGCAAACTAAACGAAATTTACACTTCGTTCCCATATTTGACCGATGTTTATTATCCGCAAAATCCAAGGCTTTTTGTAATACCAAGTTTGCGAACTGTTAGCCTTATTAAACGCGGGAATGAGCTCCATGCTCCGACGGATAAGCTTTATATGACACGCGAAAATATTTCGTATTGGGAAAATGTGGGTGAAGGTTCTGTTGTGGCAAAGACAATTAAAACTCAAAAGGAGTTGGCTGCAAAGAAAGCTGCGGTAAAGAAATAGTAAACTAATTATTGGCTTCTTCCCTGCACTATTACGTCCCATCTTCTACTTATCTCCACTAGTCTTCTTTCGTCGTCTGTTAACTGTCTACCATCTAAGCTTTTTGCGGCGACCTTTGTTAATTGCCTTGATTCTTCACCATTCACTGAGGAAAGCACCCATATAAAGCTGTTCTCGTGATTCATTTCGGAATTATGACTTACCTCGTGAGAAAATGTTTTTGCAGCAGGTCTGAATTCCTTCTCAAAAAGATTTGCATGGATTCCTATTGCAGTTTTACCAACATTCACCCCAAAAGCTCCTTTACCCTTATAAATAAATATTGTATTTGAAACTTGAACTCCAGTAGATAACTCTAAATATTCTCTAAGCAAATCGATTTGTTCAAGATGTGAAGGGGATGGATTTTGAACTATTTCGAAATCTTCTATCATTGATCCTTCGCTCCTATTTGATTCAATCCCAGCATCAGCATACGTAGCAACTATGTCGTCCAATGATCTAAAATTTGGCAATCTAAGGTCGGATTTTCCATACACTTTATCCGAACTAAGCCATTCGTTAAGTTTTGCGTAGTCCACATCTGTCATTTTCACATCTGAATAATTCCCTTTGACCCACTCTGACATTGCTTTTAACATACTCGACAACTCCGACGAGAAATCCGGCAGCCCAAGATTAAGGCTTGGCAATTCAAAACTTGGATCCTGACTTAAGAGCTGGCCTACACTTCTAAAGCTAAACATAAGGGCATTCCTATTTTGATATCCAGCTACGGCTAAAAGTCCAAGAGCCGCATAAACAAGTCCCCTAACAGCGCTGCGAATACCTGCCGGCATATGGATATTTGTTCTACGAGGCTCAAGCATTCTGCGCGTGGCTAGCACTTGCTGCTCCCGCTCTTTTTCCGCTTTAAACTTTTTGCCCAATAAGCCTCTTGAAAACTCTGGCATATGTGCCTCCGTAGGCTGGACATACATTCCCGGATCAACCTTTTTTCCTACTACCTTCATCCACAAAACTTGTTCGTCACTTTCTTGAACCGACTGCTCAACAGAAAAAATCAACACAAAGTTTTCTTCTGCCAACACTACATTCTCAAATATTCCTCTGGAGATCCCATAGTGAATAAGACCACGAAGCATATAAAGCTTTTTCATGTTTGCTTCCGCTGGCTTTGTAACCGCTTGATTTAAATGCATCTCTACAGGCATACCAAGCCTCAAATTAACTTTAAACTGCCTAGATTCTTCGTTTAAAGTTTCTACGCCTTCAATGTCGTCTCCAAAATATTTCAAAAGAATTTTATAAAACTCTTTATCGTTCTTTATTTTAAAATCCTCATGACCAACCGGGATTCCTCCCCTTTCTGCAGCCCAATTGAGATGTGATTTTTCGGGATCCGGTTTGTCTTTACTTACTAGATCAAGCGCATTTAGCTGACTGCTTGCCGAGGCTACTCCAACCCATCTAAAAAATTCAGGGCAAAATTTATGTCCTTTTTTTACAAGAGCCGCCCTGTGCTCTTTTGGAAAATCTCCATCTGAAGTCAAATAATGTGAACCAAAAATAGCTTCGAATCTTGCTATACCAAAAGAACGATAATATAAAACATTAATAAATTGCTCAATTAATACGAAACTCGCGGCACGATCACTGCCGCCTTTATCTTCAACTTCGCCCCATATGTATTCAGATCGTCTAAGTTGTTCAACTATGTCATCTGTTGGCATTCTGCTCACCAAATTAGATACATATCCACTAAGTGCATATGCGTTAACGGGAGGTCTATCCATACTCATATCGTAGTCGATATCGTGCAAACTTATACTCATGTGTTCTGGCCCCGTCCAAAACTCTGCATTCGTTTTTCCTTTCTCTCTAAATTGCATAACTTGCCCGTTTACAAAAAGGCGCCCTTTTGCATCCAAAGGCAACCATTTAAATAATCCATATTCATTTTCATAGTCCGGATCTCTTAAATACTCATTCTGTTTTGTAGCTCCCAAATTGGGAAATTCTCTCAAGGCTTGTATTGCTTCTTCGTCATCAGCTTCTATTGTGTATGAGCAAGAGCCTTGGTTTGAAGATGAATGAAGAGTACCTATAAGCCAATCATTTTCTACAAGTTCGGACTCCGGGTCCTCTGCGAGTAATTTTCCATTCATTTCCTCTTTTGAAACATACTGATATTTAACTTCCCATTTTTCACCGCTTACGACGAAACTTTTAATTTTATAATCCCTAAAGAGTCTAAGTACTGTCTGCTTAAGTCCAATTCCATTTCCTCCGGCTGTTTTTCTTTTTCGTTTCTTGGGATTACCTTTTCCGGAATGCAAACTCAAAAGACCCGTCGCTTTTTCAAAAGGCCAGTGACCTGTGATATTGAATTTTGAACCTCCAGCTGGAATCTTGGTTTCCGTAAAATCAACTCCATCCAAAGAATAAGGGTGTTCATCGTTTCCATCTACGAAATTTTGAGCTAACTCTCTTGTAAGCCAAGGCAACCTATAAGCTTCCCTGGATAGATTAATAAACATGTCGGTACATATTGGAACAGTTCCGGGGAAAGCCTTTTGTACCAATGAATGTTCTGTAGTTAAAATACGAACCTGTTCCGAAACGCCGGCAGTTGCCTCTTCTAAAGCCACGCTTTGCCCTAAAAGAGCATCCAATGGTTCACCTGAACCATCAGGAGCACCACCAAGTTGTGAATCTGATTCTGTCATAATAAGGCGAATTATTATGATATATATAGCTACATTTGTCAATAGCTATAGTGTTACGCCAAACTACAGGTTAAAACCACTTAACGCAATCCTTTGCTTACCTGTTAATAACGTTCTTCTTATTTACCCCTTGGCATCGCCTTCCCTTTCCACTTCCAGAAGTACTTTAGCGCCGATGACATGTGAATCCAGAAGACTTTTTGGGTGATTAAGTGCAGCAAGCTACCGCCGGAAAGCCTTTTGTGGCAGTGCAGAGCCCGCGCCTGTGGGAAATAAGCCACTTTGTGGCCGGACTCCCAAACTTTGCGGCACAAATCCGCATCTTCCATAAACAAGAAATATCGCGGATCAAAGCCGCCGATTTTTTCAAAAACGTCTTTGCGAATTATAAAACACGCGCCGGTAACAAGATCCACTTCGCCTTCCTTGCTGTGGTCGTAGCCCGCCATCGTGTATTCATCCACGCGTTTTTTTAAAATTTTAAGGCGAGAAAGCGGCGTGCGTTTTATAATTAAATCCAGCGGTCGCATAAATCGCCTGCAGGAATCTTGAATTTGCCCATTGAAAAAATAAAGTTGCGGAGCCGCCATGCCAACATGCGGATTTTTTTCCATGTAATCATAAAGTTTCTGCAGTGTGTCCGTCTCCACAGAAATATCCGGATTTAAAACCAAAATATATTTACCTTTGGCATAATGCGCACCGAGGTTATTTGCTTTGCCATAGCCAAGATTGCTGCCACTATGAACAAGCGTAATTTCGCCTTTTTTGTGCATCTGCTCCAAATAATCCAAGCTTTCATCGTGGGAATTATTATCCACGACAATAATTTCGACAGGCACGTCGCATTTGCTGCGCTGTAGCGCTTCTATGCAAAGCCTTGGCAGGTATTTGAGATTGTAATTTACGATTATGCAGGAAATTTTCATAATGTTTTGCGAGGCGTAATTTTCTCACGATTTTCTTTTACTTTCAAATTCCATTCGCCAGTCACATAGCTGTTCTCCGGAATATCTTGGCCAACAACAATGCCTGCGCCCACAAAAGAATTTGAACCGACTTTTATTCCAGGCATAAAGTTTGTATTTACTCCGACTCTTATGTGGTCGCCTGTTACCAGCCCAAATTTATTTGAACCGCAATCCACCTTTGTCGTGCCGCCATTTATGGCCACTTGAATATTTTTTTCGTCTAGTCTCAGGTTACCCGTAACGGCCCCCGCGCCAAAAGAAACATCTTCGCCAATTATACTGTCACCAATGTAATTTGTATGCGTCCAGACGCCACCGCCCACAAAACTGCGGGCAACTTCACTTCCAAAGCCAATAACGCAATCTGGACCAATGTGTGACTGCCTAACGAGGGCGTTTGTGGCGACCACTGTATTTTTGCCGATGTATGCCGGGCCGATAATTACTGCGTTTTCCAAAACTCGCACGCCTTCTTCCAAATAAACTTCACCTTTTACCGTCGCAGATTTTGCAATTTGCACGGATTTTGATTTTTTAGATTTAACTGTGCCAATAAAATAATTCATCAGCGAAATTACATGCCACGGATACTTTACCGGCTGCCAAAAACCTTTAAATGGCACCGCGCGATAAGTAACACCATCATCAAAAAGCTTTTGCAGAGCGCATTCGTAGCGGTCGTCGCATTTTGAAGAAATATTCTCCAGCGCATCCAAAAGTGCCTGCGAATCTGGATGAAAATGCATAACAATATTCACAAGCTTGCTCGGTTCTTTGCCTTCCCCAGGCTTTTCCACAATTTTTTGAATTTTATTTTGCGAGTCGGCTTTTAAATATCCACCCGGGAAATATTTTTCCACATGTTTGGCCAGCAGCATCCCCTCGCCTTTCTTAATATTTTTATGCAAAAGTTCGTATGCGGATTGATCAACCACGTCGTTTGAACTCATCAC